>Ga0134100_1001786_pt1 | contig 18917 bp, 15 predicted proteins | sample 11_taG_2_FD_94444 | JGI IMG/M metagenome (GOLD analysis project Ga0134100, IMG submission 94444) | Switchgrass degrading microbial communities from high solid loading bioreactors in New Hampshire, USA - 11_42_5_180_A3 metaG | ecosystem: Engineered > Bioreactor > Semi-continuous > Anaerobic >...
AGCCTTAAAAAAACCGTCAAAGCGGTAGGAGGTCACACCAGTCCACAGCGCCTGCGTGCATTATATCAAGCAACAAGAAAACTTGCGCTTGACAGCGCAACTTAATAATACTAGGAGGTCTGATGATGGCAGGATATGTAATTTCTGCATTAATTGCAATTGCTATTATTATTGTAATCACGAACATCAAAATTGTACCCCAGGCTCAGGCTTTTATAATAGAAAGGCTGGGCGCCTACAAGGAAACATGGGAAGTCGGGCTGCACTTTAAGATTCCGTTTATCGACAGAATTTCCAATAGAGTTTCATTGAAAGAAAGGGTACTGGATTTACCACCTCAGCCTGTTATTACAAAGGATAATGTCACAATACAGATCGATACCGTAATATACTATACCATTACAGATCCGAAACTATATACCTATGGAGTGGAACGCCCTTTGATGGCTATAGAGCTTCTGTCTACCACAACATTGCGTAATATAATCGGTGATTTGGAACTGGATGAAACATTGACTTCCAGGGATACAATCAATAGCAAAATGCGCATTATCATTGACGAGGCTACTGACCCATGGGGAATCAAGATTAACCGCGTAGAAGTTAAAAATATTCTTCCTCCGGCAGACATACAGAATGCCATGGAAAAACAGATGAGGGCTGAACGCGAAAGGCGTGAAGCTATACTCAAAGCTGAAGGAGAAAAGAAAGCAACCATTCTGGTGGCCGAAGGAAAGAAGCAGTCGCTTATTCTCGAGGCTGAAGCTGAGAAAACAGCCGCAATTTTAAGGGCAGAGGCAAGAAAGGAAGCCACAATACGTGAAGCCGAAGGTCAGGCTGAGGCAATCCTGAAAGTTCAGCAAGCTACAGCTCAGGGTTTGAGAATGATCAAGGAGCAGGAATTAAGCAAGGAAGTTATTGCTATAAGAAGTCTGGAAGCTTTTGAAAAAGCCGCTGACGGTAAAGCCACAAAGATCATCATTCCGTCTGAAATCCAGAGTTTGTCGTCTTTGGTGACATCAATTAAAGAATTGTCAAATGATCAATCAAATGATTAAAAAAGCAAAATAAAATGAAGGATCTTTCAAATGACTGAAAGATCCTTCATTTCTTTTCCTCTGAAATGTTGCTTTGAACCATATACTTGCTGTAACTGCTCTTGTACTCTGCAAGGAGCAGATCTATCATCCTGCCGTAGCTCTTGACTCCGTCTTCCTGGCCGTTCAGCTTAAGATAGGTATCGTTCATTTTATCGGCTACTTCTCTTGTGACTCCCTGAAAATGCTTCCAATACTCCCTCTCAGCTTCCAGATCCCTCTGGTATCCGGGACTGTAATTGCCGGCTACGTCAAAATAGCGTTCGGGGCTCTCTGCATAAAGCGCATTCATAGAATACTGCAGTGCCAGAACACTTCCGGAATACTTGAAATCAATATCAGGATGCGCCATGCAAGCCTTATATGCTATATAATTTGCCTCATCTTCACGGGCGAAACCTCTTTGATGAGCCATTTCATGCATCACGGTTGAAGCCAGCGACATCTCGGGAATATCAATATCGATATTTGCCTCACCTGTAAGACAGGAATAAATACCTATTATATTTGTATGTGACATCAGCCTGGAGAGCATAACAGGTTTTGGAGGACCGTATTTTCCGTTTAAGAACGGATATTTCTGTTCTAATGCTTCATATCCTTTATAAGCACGTTTCAGAACGGACTTATATCCTCCTTCGATATACATGATTCCGTCCGGATTTTCAGTTACCTGTTCCCTTAATTTATTTGTTTCATCTACAAGCCAGCGGCAAAGCGCTTCTAACTCATCTAATGAAGAATCCTGCACATTAATTCCGGCAAGCTCGGAATAAGGCAAACGTTCATAATTAATGTTCCATACCATTACCTGCACAAAAAACCACAGGGAACCCAATAGAACCAAATTAGCGAAAAAGCGTAAGAGCAGAATCCCATCGCCCTTACGAACAGTCCTGATAATAAGGTAAATAAACCTGATTGGGATGTATATGACAAGTGTAATAAGAACCAATTCGGCGACAGAAAAAGGGAATAGCCCTGTCAATAAACTTACAGGCTGCATAATGATCTTATAGATGCCTCTTGAATAAACATCTTCGGTGAATTCAGGGTTTTTAGACATGATCTGCTTTATAAGAAAGGCCAGGGGTATTAGAATGACAGATAAAAATTTATATTTTAAATTAATTTTTTTATCAGACCTTTCAGACCTTTTTTGTATTTGCATAAACACCTTTCCTGAAAAATAATGCAAAATTATTATATATTCTGTGGTTACATTTTATCATGAAATTGCGGCGTTAAGAATAAAAATTATAGGCGAATTCTTTCGGCAAACTGCAAATAAACGAGGAGGTGTTGTTATGATTCAAAATGTCAGTAACGAGCTAAAGACTTATTTTGAGAGCAAGCCTGTATTATCTTCTTTATTGAATTTTGGTATGTACATACTTTTAGGCTGTAGCGCTCTGAGGTTTCTTGATATCTTTGTATATCTTGGCGGTATCATAAGCGGACTTTTATTCTACGTGTTTGTATTAGGAATTCTGTTATGTCTTGCAAAAAAGGATTTCTTTGCTCTGACTATCGGCCTTGGGGTAGAAGCACTTATTAATCTTATTTATCTGATCAGGTATTTGGCCAGAAATTACGGCTTTAGCTGGTCTTCTCTTTTTGGCCTAATTATTTACGGCTTTTTAGCATATACGGCTTTTAGAAACTATTCGGCAAAAAGAGGTACATAGACAAGGCATACACTGGCCGCCTGTTGTATAACAGGCGGCTTTCCTGTGCAGGAATAATCTAACGCAATACACATTTTCACATTAATACCAGATAATAAAAATTATACATAGTGAAGGTATATAGAGTAAAAGTTAGATCTGTAAGGCAATAAATATTATCAAAATGTCCATGAAAGGATAATTTTTTTAGGCAAAAGGGTATTGTGATTTTCACCGATATGCATTATAATAAGGTTTCGGACGGTCGCCCGAGTTATTGATGCTTCGTATGAATAACATTGCAGTATTAAGGGTGTCCGGGTTTGCCGTCGGGGTGTAGCTCAGGTGGATTAGAGTGCTTGCTTGGGGTGCAAGAGGTCGCTGGTTCAAGTCCAGTCACTCCGACCAAATAAATAAGCGGCTTTCAGAGAGTTCTGAAGGTCGTTTTTCATTTACTGCCCTTGTTGTTGCACATAAAAGTGAAAAGTTCTCTTTTTTATGTCATTAATTCCAGCGAAATCATATTATACAGAAATAGTATCGAACTATATAAGAAAAAGCAAATCCATCTTTGATTTCGTCACCGGAACAAAGAACTGGGGGTCTGCATTTCCTGTTTCTATATGTCCGGTATGCCACAATTCTGCAAGATATGTATAAATTTTTTGAAAATATACATTAAGCAAATGATTATGCCAAATTCTATTGACTAATTGAATGAATGATGTAATATTGAAGTTAAGTAATTATCAATACCTCTATCGGCGATATGGAATACCTTTGTTTTGTCGATACATGGTGACAAACTTTTCAATATTGGTGTTTTGTAAAACAAATTCCAGTCATAAAATAACTTCGCTTCTGCGGGTTATGTTTAATTTAAATTTTTAATTGGAGGGTCAGAAATGAAAAAGGTTCTTAAAACATTGCTTGGTGTATGGAATACCAAGACCGTGGTTGCAATCGCCATTGGTGCGGCTCTTTTCGGCGTTCTGATGAACTTTGGCGGGATCCCTATTTTTACCAACACAAACCTGACAACAGCCATGATTATTCCTGTAATCGTAGGCTCCATGTTCGGTCCCGTTCCTGCGTTCATAACCTGTTGCGTGGGGAACACTATCGCTGATCTCATCGGTGGCTGGGGCTTTTGGTTCGACTGGTCTGTCGGTAATGGCGTATTGGGCTTTATAGTTGGTTTGCTGCCACTTTATGGAGCTAAAATCAATGAAGGTATCTTCAAGCCCATTCATGCAGTTATCTATGCCATCACATGTGTAGTTGGCAATGCATTTGCCTTTGGTGTTGTAACACCCTTGCTGACGATGGCTTTCTATGGCGGTGAAGAGGAAATCACATTCCTTCAGGCCTTTGCGGGTGGAATAGCCAACACACTCGTATTGGTCGTTATAGGTATTCCCATCCTCTTTGCCCTTGCAAAGCGCAATGCCCGCAGTACAAATCTCAAAATGGAAGAAGAAAAGGAATAATGCATATAAATGAGTACACCCATTGTAGAATTTAAAAATTTTGGATTCAAATACAAATCGCAGTCTGCAGCTACACTTCATGATATCAACCTCACCATCTGCAAGGGAGAAAAGGTATTAATCCTTGGTCCTAGCGGAAGTGGGAAGTCGACGCTGGCAAATTGTATTAACGGCTTAAATCCTTTTTCATACGATGGGGTTATCACAGGCTCATGCAAGGTTGCTGGCATGGAAACCAAAGATGCCAGCATCTTTGCTTTGAGCAAAGTTGTGGGAACCGTACTTCAGGATTCGGATGCCCAGTTTGTGGGCCTGAGTGTGGGGGAGGATATTGCTTTTGCCCTGGAGAACCAGAGCATGCCGCGGAATGAAATGCTGCCAAAGGTCGAATGGGCTGCCAGGGTTGTGGGCATGAGCGATTTTCTCATGCATGTGCCCTATGAACTGTCGGGAGGACAAAAGCAGAAGGTTGCCCTGGCAGGTGTTCTCCATGGTGATGTGGACCTGTTGATCTTCGATGAACCCCTGGCCGCTCTGGATCCCAGGATGGGAATGACGGCTGTGGAGCTCATTGACCGCATTCATAAGGAGCAGAATAAAACGGTCGTTATCGTGGAACATCGTCTTGAGGATGTATTATACCGCAGCGTGGACAGGATTGTCCTGATGAACGAGGGCAGGATTGTCTATGACGGTGTGCCTGATGAGTTATTGGCTTCCGATCTTCTGACACGATACGGTATTCGGGAGCCCCTCTATATCAAGGCCATGAAGTATGCCGGATGTGAGTTGACGCCGGATCAAAACCTGTCGGATATTCAGGGGATGGATTTGTCCCCCTTTGAAGATAAGCTTAAGCAACAGCAGCTGGTGCAATTGGAGAAATATGTTCCCAAAGTTGGTGAAGAAATTTTAAAGGTGCAGAATGTTACTTTTGCCTATGGCAAGGATCCGGTGCTTAAAAACATCTCCTTCTCTGTGAGAAAGGGTGAAAAGGTTGCCTTTGTTGGAAAGAACGGAGCCGGAAAGAGTACCATGGCCAAGCTGATCTGCGGTATCATAAGACCCCGGGAAGGCCAGGTTCTCATTAACGGAATCGATTATATGAAGTATTCCATCAAGGAAATCGGTGAGAAAATCGGGTATGTTATGCAGAATCCCAACCAGATGCTGGTGAAGGATATCATTAAGGATGAGGTGGAGCTGGCCATGCTGCTCAGGGGAAAGAGCAGGCAGGAGATCGATGAGGCAGTAAAAAAGACCCTTAAGATGTGCGGCCTCTATCCCATGAGAAACTGGCCGGTCTCAGCAGTGAGCTATGGTCAGAAAAAGAGGGTTACTATTGCATCCATACTTGTGCTGCAGCCTGAGATCATCATTCTTGACGAGCCAACTGCCGGCCAGGATTACCGCCACTACACCGAGATCATGGAATTCCTGGACGAGCTCAACAGGGAATATGGCATCACGATTATCTTTATCACTCACGATATGCACCTTGCCATCCAGTATACCGATCGTGCCATTGTATTCTCTGAGGGAGAACTGGTGGCGGATGATTCGGTCTTCAGGGTGCTGTCCAATGACCAGGTTATTACCCGGGCAAATCTCAAGCAAACCTCACTCTATACACTGGCTATGCGCCTGGGACTCGATCCGGAGGCTTATATTGAACACTTTATTAACTATGAAAGGATGGTGAGGGCCCATGGACAACAAGCTACTGATTAACCTGATTCCCGGGGACACCTTCCTGCATAAGCTTACCGGGAAAACAAAGGTCCGCACCTTCCTCATTCTTATGGTGTATTTAATAATGTCTTTTGATCTGCGCTTAATCATGCCGCTGCTCATTTTGAGCATCATTGGCTTGGTATCACTGAAGCCGAGCTGGAAAATGATAAAGTACTTTATCATCATAATAGGGGCTATGAACGTGCTCAACATTGTTCTGTTCTGGCTGGCCGACCCAAATATCGGGACCATGTGGTGCGGGGGAAGTACTACGGTGCTGTTCAGGCTGACTGAACGCCTTTTCGTGTCGGCTGAAACCTTATGGTACTTAGGCGTCCGCTTTATCAAGATGATGACCTGCTTCATGGTTTCCCTGGTCTTCATCCTTTCCATTACACCTTCTGAACTGGCGGCCGGACTGTATTCCATCAAGGTGCCCTACAAGATATGCACCATTTTCTCCATTGCCTTTCGTTACATCCCCGATATCGGAAGGGATTTTCAAAACATAAAAGTATCCCTGCAAACGAGAGGAGTTGAACTGGATCCCAAGAAGACGTCCGTCGGAAAACGATTGAAGCAGAACATACTGATCCTGGTTCCTTTGATCACCACATCCTTTGACAGGGTAGGAAACATTTCCAATGCTATGGATCTGAGAGGATACGGCAGAGGTAAGACCAGGACCTATTACAGCGAGCATGAGGAGATGAAGGCTGACAAGGTCTTCAAGATATTCTATATCATACTTATATTGTTTTGCGTATACTGGATCATCACGCAGAACATTATGTCCCAAAACATAAGTATGTGGTATCCATTTGCATGAATCGGACAAGTATTACACTGATATCACCATGAGCATATCTGATTTTGTGAAAATACCAGCCGTTTAAGACGGTACATCGGTGACCCCGGCCATGCCCTATGGGCAGAACGTCCATGCAGGGCTTGAATGGCTGAAGTCGGCCGACGAGTTTGATGTTTATATAACCGCCATGATCAAAACGGCTGTATCATATATGGAAGTAAGCTATGGTAAACAAGCATCAGTTATTAAAGGAGAGAATTTGAGAACATGAACAAACCCATTCTTGTATTTCAGACAGACTTTACTTACAAAGAAGGGGCGGTCTGCGCCATGTACGGTGTTGTCAAATCTGTGGACCGCAGCCTGGAGATTTTTGACGGAACCCATGAAATTCCGCATTTTGATATATGGAGCGCCTCATATCGGCTAAATCAGAGCATGCGGTTCTGGCCAAAAGGCACCATATTTGTTTCGGTTGTGGATCCCGGTGTGGGAACATCCAGGAGAGCTTGCGTGGCCAAAACCTGTGACGGCTACATAGTTGTCACCCCAGATAACGGCACGCTGACCCATGTGAAGGTTCATGCGGGAATCCAGGAGGTGCGCGAAATCGATGAGATGCGGAATCGCCTGAAGACCACAGAAGGAACCAATGTCTTCCACGGAAGGGATCTGTTCGGATACTGTGCGGCAAAGCTCGCAAGCGGAATCATCACCTATGAGGAAGTGGGTCCAAGCTACCCGGTGGAGGAGATCGTGGAGTACCCCATAATCCAGCCAAAGCTCAGCCATAATCGGGCTGAAGGTATTTTTGAGATTAATGACCCGAATTTCGGAAACCTATGGACAAATATCCCGGCGAAAGCATTTATGGAATGCGGATTTGCCCTTGGCGATATGGTAGATATGACCATCCGGCATGGAGATAAGGTGGTTCATCACGAAAAGGCCCTGTTTGGGCAATCATTTGGATACGTAAAAAAGGGAGAGACAGTCATATATACAAATGAGCTGATGAACATCGGCGTTGCTACATGCATGGGCAGCTTCTGCGAGACATGGCATGTGGATTATGGGAGCGACTGGACGGTTACATTTCAAAAGTAAGCGTGGAACAAGGAGGTCATTATGAGCAGACTGTTGATTTTTCAATCGGACTTCGGTATTGCCGATGGCGCGGTCAGTGCCATGTACGGTGTGGCCTACTCAGTATGTCGGGAGCTGAAGATATGTGATCTGACTCATGAAATACCCCAGTACAATATTTGGGAGGCATCTTATCGACTGATCCAGACAGTGAGCTACTGGCCAAAGGATTCTGTGTTCGTTTCGGTTGTTGACCCAGGAGTGGGCTCCACAAGGCGCAGTATTGCTGTCAGAACTATCGACGGACAATACATCATAACCCCGGACAACGGGACCCTCACCCATATCAAACGGATGCTGGGCATAGAAGAGGCCAGAGAGATAGACGAGGGAAAAAACCGTCTTCCTAACTCGGGCGAATCCTACACCTTCCATGGAAGGGATATTTATGCCTATACCGGTGCCAGACTGGCATCAGGTCTTATCCGATTTGAGGATATCGGCCCTGAGGTCCATCCCGACAGCGTGGTGGAGCTTCCGGTCACGGAGCCTGTTAAGGAAGGGGATACTATTACAGGAACAATCGATATCCTGGATGTCCGGTTTGGAAGCTTATGGACCAATATCAGCAAGGATCTGTTTAAGACCCTGGAGGTTCCTTATGGCGGCAGGGTAGAGATAGCCATCATGAATGATACGCGGGAGGTTTACCGCAATATTATCCGGTATGTCAAATCCTTTGCGGATGTTTATATAGGCGAGCCTCTTATCTATGTGAATTCCCTGGACTATATAGCCGTGGCTATCAATCAGGGTTCCTTTTCAAAGGCATACAATGTTCTGCCGGGCTCCAACTGGAAGATCAGCGTAAAAAAAGCACAGTTATAAATCAATGACATAAGTAGGACCGGCTGTCCGGAGGTTGTGGCAGCCGGCCTTAATTTTTATCTGTCTTCAAGATATTTCACAATCCGAATCACCTGCTCCATAAACCATAAAAGATAAGGGTAAAGGTTTTAAGCTACATAACGGCGAATTTTAGGGATTATTTATGTTTTTCTTGCCAATAAAAAGGTCTTCTGAATCGAAGACCTTGAATCTAATTATAGTAATCACTCATTAGATCCTTGCATTCCGGTAAAGTAAATCTCCTCTTATAACCAGTTTTTGCCTTAATCATTACTTTATGCTCGCAGGTAATATTAGTCTGCCTATTCTACGGTCTCTCCGAAAGTTACTGTCCCGATGACACTTCCTTTTCCTATAATATTACCGGATGCACCGTTTGCGATGTCTAATTTTTCCTCTATACTACTTATTGAAGGATTTACGTTGTCAAATTTGCCGGGATATTTATCCGGAGTTTGCGATTCAGATAAATATAAAACCGGTGAAACTCACCGGCTTTTAATATACATTGCATTTAATAATATTTAGAAAATTTCGAACACAAAATAATAAACTACTTTTAAGAATTGATAAGGCAGCTATGCGGGTAATTATTTTTGTCCGTAATATGCGTTAGGCCCGTGTTTCCGCATAAAATGCTTATTTTGTATATATTCAGATGCGGGCTGGGCGTTTCCGCCTGAGAGCATAAGAGTGTTAAAAGCCATTTTAGCCACTTCTTCCATGACTACCGCATTATGAACGGCATTATCTGGGCTTGTACCCCAGCTGAAAGGCCCATGATCCTCCACCAGAACACCGGGAACATATAGAGGATTCAAATCTTTGAATGTCTCAACTATTACATGGCCTGTATTTTCTTCATAATTGCCCTCGATTTCTTCTTTGGTCAACTTTCTGGTGCAGGGAATGGGGCCGTAAAAATAATCGGCATGGGTAGTACCAAAACAGGGAATCGGTCTGCCTGCCTGCGCCCAGCTTGTAGCCCAGCTTGAATGTGTATGAACTATACCTTTTATTTCCTTGAAATTGCGGTAAAGAACAAGATGAGTGGGTGTGTCGGATGACGGGTTGAGATCTCCCTCAACCTTGTTCCCATCAAGGTCAAGGACTACAAGATGTTCTGCTTTAAGCTCATTATATGGAACGCCGCTCGGTTTTATAACTATTAGTCCTTTATCACGGTCAATTCCACTTACATTTCCCCATGTAAACGTAACAAGTCCGTAACGGGGAAGGTCGAGATTGGCCTTTAATACTTGTTCTTTTAAATCTTTCAGCATATTTCGCATCCTCCTGTACTTAATTATCAAACTATGCGCCAATTATTTAAATTACTTTTTATTTCGATCTAAACATGAGTCCCCGACAACCAATTCAGGTATAAAAACCTTTTTCCTGGGATTATTAAGGTAATCAGGGTCTTCAAGAAGTTCCAATAATAACTCTGCTGCAGTTTCTCCAAGCTTTTCTTTTGGGTGAGTAACGGTTGTAAGTCGTACAGGGCAGGCTGTGGCCAAGTTCGAATCATCAAAGCCTGTAATACTAATATCTCCAGGAACCCTGACGCCCGATTCGGCAAGAGTCTGATATACCCAAAACGCTATTTCGTCATTATAACATGCAATAGCGTCCAGGGGTGTTCCCATGCCTATAAGATCTCTGATTGCTGAAGTCGGCTTGGCCTTGCGATCTTCAGTGTGATACCAGATAACCTTCCTGGAGTCATATGGTATTCCCGCCTCCGCAAGAGCCTTTACATAACCGTGATGTCGGTTAATGCCCTGCATATCGTCAGCTTTGAAGATGCCGGCAATATATTTGTGTCCCAGTTTGATCAAATGATTGACAGCAAGGTACATTCCGTGTATATCGTCCAATATTACATATGATCTATCCTTAATGTGCTGATAACATCCGTGAATAAATATATATGGTATACGGTGGATGTCAAGGGCTTCGTAATAAGCGGAATTGTCTGAATACAGCGCGCTTTTGGTGGGCTCAATGATCAGACCTTCAAGATCCTTGCTCAGCACCTCTTCGATATACTTAGCTTCTTTGGCCACATTGTTATCAGTATTTTTCAGCATTATACTATAGCCCCTGTGAGATAAAACCGTATCAATTCCCTGGATTACACGGGGAAAGATATAATCCGATATATAGGTGGTCAGCACTCCTATGTTGCGGGATTCTGTTCTCTTGATGCTTCTGTCTTTTACGTAAGTTCCCAGACCTTGTTCGGTATAAAGGTACCCTTCAGATACTAATAAAGAGATAGCTTTTCTTACCGTATGGCGACTTATGGAAAAATCATTGCAGAGCTTGTTTTCCGAGGGTATGCGTTCTCCGGGTTTTATCTTTCCCATTATTATCTGCTGTTTAATATAATTTTTGAGTTCTAAATATTTTGTCTGCTCGTTCACGTGAATACTCCTCTTATTTACTTGTACGTACATCATCTCTATTATATACAAGATCACCTGATTTTACAAGAAAAATTGCTTTATTGGATGCCTTGTTTCGTATTGCAAACAAGAAATATATGGTTTATAATTTAATTAATATTACTTGTACGTACATCTAAATATATATAGGAGGAGTCAGTTATGCCAAATGTGAAAAACTATGAATTCTGGTTTGTTACCGGAAGCCAGTTCCTTTACGGCGAAGAACCCTTAAGACAAGTCGCAGAACACTCAAAAATCATAGCAGAACACCTTAGCGAAAAAACACCTTTTGCGATTAAATTCAAACCAGTGGTAAAAACTCCTGAGGAAATTTATAAATTAGCTATTGATGCCAATTCAGACGAAAAATGTGCAGGAATAATTGCCTGGATGCATACCTTCTCACCTGCCAAAATGTGGATAAAGGGCCTAACGGCGCTTCAAAAGCCAATGTTGCACCTGCATACCCAGTTTAACCGTGATATTCCCTGGGACAGCATTGACATGGACTTTATGAACCTGAATCAATCTGCTCACGGAGATCGTGAATTCGGTTTTATAGGCGCAAGACTCAGAATGCCTCGGAAGGTTATTTCCGGTCATTGGAAAGATGATGAAGTTGTTGACAGAATAAGCCGCTGGATGCGTACAGCCGTTGCCTTTGTATATGGCAGGAATATTAAGGTTTGCCGTTTCGGCGACAATATGAGGAATGTTGCGGTAACAGAAGGCGACAAGGTTGAAGCTCAGATTAAACTGGGATGGACCATTGACGGCTATGGTATAGGTGATCTGGTCAAATTGGTTAATGAAGTACCAGAGGCAGAAGTTGATAAATTAATGAAAGAATATGAAAGCCTTTATGATATGTCGCAGGTAAAAGGTTCAGAAGAAAAAATGGAGGCCGTAAGATACCAGGCTCGTATTGAAGCGGCAATAAGAGCGTTTATGGCTCAAGGCAATTATGAAGCTTTTACTACTACCTTTGAAGACCTTCATGGATTGAAACAATTGCCTGGTCTGGCTTCACAAAGAATCATGGAATCAGGTTACGGATTCGGCGCAGAAGGCGACTGGAAGACATCTGCATTGGTACGTCTTATAAAGATTATGGCTGACGGAAAAGCAACCTCATTTATGGAGGATTATACATATCATTTAGAACCAGGAAACGAAATGAATCTCGGTGCTCATATGCTGGAAGTATGTCCCACCATTGCAGCCGGGAAACCGAGAGTTGAGGTTCACCCTCTTGGAATCGGCGGTAAGAGTGATCCGGCAAGACTTGTGTTTGACAGTGCCGCAGGACCTGCCGTTTGCGCTTCGCTGATAGATTTGGGGAACAGATTCCGCCTGGTTATCAGTGTAGTCGATACAGTCGAAGCAACTCATGATATGCCTAAACTGCCTGTTGCCCGCGTACTGATGAAACCGCAGCCTTCATTGTCAGTTGCTACGGAAGCATGGATTCACGCAGGCGGCGCTCACCATACCGTATACTCGCAAAACGTTACTGTAGAGCAGTTGACAGATTGGGCTGAAATGTGCGGAATCGAATGCATCGTAATTGACAAGGATACCAAAATTAATTCTTTGATTAAAGAATTAAGATGGAATGAAATAGCTTATAAACTTATGTAAACATTGTATTTTGAATGTTTTACCGGACAGACTCTCAGAAATATGTGAATTATAAGGTGCCTGTAGAGTAAGGTCAAGTTAGCTATTCAGCAGTCCTTCAGCTGGGATGCCGGGGTGTTGCCTTACTTTCGGCACCTTTTTTATGATTCTATAGTAAATGTCGGGGGTACCGTTAAGATATGAGGTGCCCCCAAAAGTTAGATTTTAATGATGAGACGGCTTGAGCTGCCTTGATTTTTTATTCAGCTAAGAATAATATCAAAAGGTAAATACTTTAGGAGGGCGACTGACGGGATTTCTGATTACAGGATTCAGAGAATAAAGGATATATCAGCATTCGATTATTATACACAAATAAAAATATTAACAACGGAAACAAATATTTACAAATAGTAAATGAATGTTAGAATATAAGTATTGATATTATTTGGAGGTAAGGTAATGAAAAAATGTCCTAATTGTAACTTTGAAAACAGGGATGAAGCATCGTTTTGTACAAAATGTGGCAATAAACTTCAAGAGCAATCATTAGATACCGATGTTAATGTTAAACGGAATATAGCTACGCCCCAAGATACTGATTCTACTGTTAATCGGGTTATTAGACCTGCCGTTCAGCCTTCAACAAGCGTTAACATATCTGTTGAAACTCCAAAGAAAAAATCTAAAGCATTAGTATATATTTTAGGACTAGTGGCAGTTATTGCGGTTATTTTTCTCGTAATGAGTATTTCTTTCGCTAAACCGGCAGAAAAACTGATTCAAGGATTAATTAAACTTTCAAAGATGGATAAGTGCACAGCAACTACAACTATTGACATAGATTATGATGGGGATGAGAAGGAAGCCGATTTAATCAATGATATAACAGTTAAACTCGAAACAGCTGCTGATTTGAATGAACTGTTTGCCCAAATAACTTTAGATTTATTGTATAGTAATAAATCTGTGGTTCAGGTAGCAGCGGGACTGAATGACGAGGATTTTTACGTTGATCTTAAAGATTTACATAAAAAAGTATTTTATCAGGATGTAGAAGATGTGATTCCCAATTATCCTGATTATGCAAACGATTATAAAATATTGAAAAAGGCATTTGACGGAATTTCTCTGAAATTTGATACAAAAAAATACATGAAAATTGTGAATAATGTTCTTGATGATAATATAAAAAGCTCCGGCAATAAGATTATTTTATCTTTGGATTTGGACACAATATCAGAATTGATGACAGCGCTTTTGGAAGAAGCCGAAGATGACGATAAGTTAATGGAATCTGTCAGAAAGAATGCTATTGATTTTATAAATCAAATCGTCAAAGAAAAGAAAAAGCTGAAAATTATTGATGCAGATGATTTGGAGGAAACGCTTGAAATAATCGAGGATAAAGATGATTTTGAGGAGTATTACCAGAATGCGATAAGCAGTGCCTTGGTGAGATTTGATAATATGGTTTCTGATGCTGACGAAATACCTGAATTGGAGCTTATATTCAGGTTGGGGGCAGGCAATGCAATTAAGGGTGTGGATTTTACAGCTGAAATTAATGATAACGTCAAGATATTTGTACAGTCTGAAATAAAAAGCGGCGCAAATTTCAAAAAGTTTAACAGAAAAGACTCCATTGAGATCAGTGACCTAATGTCCGGCGGAGATATTGAAGATGTGGTTGAAGAAATAACGGATAATCTTATAAAAGCCGTTAAGAAAAATAAAGACTTGACGAAAAAGATTGAAGATTTAACAGGACAAGACGTAGAAGATGCTATTGAAATGTTGATGTACGGAGCCTCAAACTTTATCCCATAATTTTAAATATCAATATTCAAAAAGGATGCGCCATAAAAGCCGGTCAAAATGCCCGGCTTCTATGTTTTTGTTATAATGTATAAACTTAAGCTAAGTTCCATAATAAGTAATATTGTTAGGTCCAGATAAAAAAATTACAAAAATTTATATTTTTTATATTACAAAACGACAACTTATGATATAATTTTATATGCATTAAATATATATGGGTTAGGGAGGAAATAAAAATGAGGGCTACCGGTTATGTAAGAAAGCTGGACTCACTTGGAAGAATAGTATTACCTAAGTCGCTACGTAAGGAGCTTAATATTAATGAAGGCGATGACATTGAAATGTATGTAGACGAAAATGGGAATGTTGTGCTTGATAAGTATACTCCCAGGTGTGTATTCTGTGATGCCGCAAAACCCAATACAATCGATTTTAAAGGAAAGGTCATATGTACCGATTGCTTGAAAGATATGTAGTATTTAATTGACTTGTAAAATTTAACATGCGAATTGCGACGGCGGTATATTACCGCCGTATTTTTATGGGTATAAATATATGTAACACTTATTTATTTGGAGGTTCCGCATGCATTTCCGAGAGTATTTTGAAGATATGGAAGAGAAACTCTTATCAGAATTTGCCACTTTAAGCAAGGATAGCAAAGGCCGTGAAAGGGAAGAAAAGCAATGCGATATAAGAACCGTTTTCCAGCGTGATCGGGACAGGATTATTTATTCTAAAGCATTCAGACGACTAAAGCATAAAACTCAGGTATTTATTTCCCCGGAAGGAGATCATTACAGAACGAGACTCACCCACACTCTTGAGGTTTCTCAAATAGCAAGAACTATAGCCAGATGCTTAAGATTGAACGAGGATTTAACAGAAGCTATTGCCTTAGGCCATGATTTGGGACATACACCTTTTGGACATGCAGGGGAAAGAGTCCTTAACAGAATCAGCAGTTTTGGCTTCAAGCACAATGAACAGAGCGTCAGAGTTGTTGAGGTTCTGGAAAAGGATAGAAAAGGCTTAAATCTAACTTGGGAGGTAAGAGACGGAATACGTTGTCACACCGGACAAGAAATGCCGTCAACTCTTGAGGGGCAGGTGGTTCGATTCGCCGATAAAATAGCCTATATTAATCATGATATTGAGGATGCAATACGCGGAGGTATTATCAAAGAAGAAGATTTACCCAAAGAATGTACCGAAGTTTTGGGAAAAACCTCGTCATTACGTATTAATAATATGATTACTAATATTATTATAAATAGCTATGATAAAAATTTTATATGCATGAGTCCGGAATTTCAGAAATGCAGTAAATTACTCAGAGACTATATGTTTGAAAATGTTTATATTGGATCTATTGCAAAAAAGGAAGAATCAAAAGCAGAGCTTATGATTGAAGAACTGTTTATATACCTTATGAAAAACCCCCACCTGCTTCCTGAAGACTCCCAAAAGGCAATTGAGACAGAGGGGCTTGAGAGGACAGTTTTGGATTATGTTGCAGGAATGTCAGATCGATATGCTGTAAAGATATTCCAGCAAATTTACATACCTGCTCCATGGTAAAATAATTCAGTCTGTTGCTGGTTATGTGTTATGATTGGTTTTTGAGACGAGGCCAGGGATCAAGATTTTTTATCAGCAAAATATTTACCCAATAGGAAGGAAAAACAGACATTCTGTCGAATAATAAAATTTATGAGGTTACGATATGTTTTACCCTGAAGAATTGATTGAGGAAGTCAGAGTACGAAATGATATCATTGAGGTAGTATCAAGCTATGTAAAGCTTGAAAGGAAGGGCAGAAGATATTTTGGCTTATGTCCGTTTCACAATGAAAAATCGCCTTCTTTCTGTGTTGAACCATCAAAACAGTTGTTCTATTGCTTTGGGTGCAATAAAGGTGGAAGTGTCATCCAGTTTATAATGGGTATTGAAAATTTAGATTTTTTGGAAGCGCTAAAGTTTCTCGCTGACAGAGTCGGGATTGTGCTCCCGGAGCCTGAGGATACCATGGAAAGGGAGAAATCCCAATTAAGAAAACATATACTGGATATTAACAGAGAGGCTGCAAGGTTCTTTTTCTCAACGTTAGCAAGCAAAAATGGTGCAAGAGCACAGGCTTATTTAAAAAAACGCGGACTTACCGAAAATACGGTTAAACAATTTGGTTTAGGATTTGCACCCGGCGGTTGGAATGAATTAACGATAAATCTTTTGGATAAAGGAGTGGGAAAAGACTTATTACTGTCATCAGGATTGTCCATACAGACCAAAACCGGAGAATTGGTTGATAGATTCAGGAACAGAATAATGTTTCCAATTTTCGACATACGAGGGAATATTGTAGGATTTGGCGGCAGAGTTATCGATGACACTCAGCCAAAGTACATGAATTCACCGGATACGCCGGTGTATAACAAAAGTCGTGAGCTTTACGGACTTAACTTTGCCCGGCAGAGTAAAAGCAGGAAATTGCTGATAGTAGAAGGCTATATGGATGTTATTTCATTGCATCAGGCGGGAATAGATTATGCCGTCGCATCTTTGGGGACTGCACTTACCCAATCCCAGGCATGGATACTTAAAAAATACGCTGAAGAGGTGATAATAGCGTACGACTCAGATTCTGCAGGACAAGCCGCCACATTGCGGGGACTCGATATACTGGAAAAAGCAGGTTGTAATATCAGAGTTCTGTTAATTCCCGATGGCAAGGATCCCGATGAATATATCAGGAATAATGGACCGGAAAAGTTTAAAAACCTTGTGGATAGGGCAATATCTCTGCTGGACTACAAAATCAGGGCAGAGAAAAATATGTATAATTTGGATACTTTAGACGATAAACTAAAACTACTTAACAGTATTGCGGACATATTGGCCGCTCATGACAATAACATTGAAAGGGAGTTGTATGCAAAGAATTATGCGCAGCAATACGGAATATCGCTGGAATCATTGAACGGCGAAATACAAAAAAGAAGAAGCAGACAGTTATCAAGAGAAAAAACGTATCAACTGAGTAAGAACACGGTATCTGAAAGGGGATTTCCAGAATTCCCGCAAATTGACCCTAGATTTGGCGAATTAGAGCATATGTTATTGGTGATGCTCTGTAATGAGAATCGTTTGTTTGATAAAGTGTCAAAAGAATATAACCTTGATGCTTACATAGATAAAGGTGCAAGAAAAATTGCTGAAAGACTCTATAAGAGACTGGAACAGAACAAAACTTGTGTTCTTGCTGAGCTGCTGAATGTATTGGACCACAGGGAAGCATCTTACATGGTGCGGGTCGCAGAAACAAACAGTGGTTTGGAGGATGCCGATAAAGCGACACAGCAAATACTCAATAAACTGGAAATATTAAAGTTGGAAGATATGCAGAAACAGACGCTTGAAAGGATCAAAAATGAAGAAGATGGAATGATAAGGCAGAAATTGGGGCTCGAGTTCAGTAAAAGAGCAGAGAGAATCGCTGAACTTAAGAGAATGACGTAGGAATTTGAAAAATACGAGGGGTGGAAAAATATATGGCAGAAAGCAAAAATAAGAAAGCCGATTCTTTAGAGAATGAAAACAATAATGATATAAGTGTTAAAGATAGTGATATAGAGGTATCAAAAAATTCATTATCTGAGGAGAATTTGGCTTCTGACGAAAAAACCAAAAATAAACAAATAAACAAAGATGAAATGAAAGATCCCAAACACGTTTTAAGGGAACTAACCAGGGAAGGAAAAGAGAAGGGCATGCTGACCTATCATGAGATAGAGGATGCCTTTGAACACGTGGATATTTCCCCGGAGCAAATAGAGAAGATTTATGAAACACTTGAAAAACTAGGTATAGATATAGTTCCGGAAATTGGCGAAGAGGATTTTGACGTAATTCCGTTTATAGATAAAGAAGGCGAAAAAGAAGACGAAGATGATTTAAGTATTCCTGAAGGTATCAGTATTGATGATCCCGTAAGGATGTATTTAAAAGAGATTGGCAAGGTTCCCCTTCTGACAAGTGAAGAAGAGATTGAACTTGCCAAAAGGATGGAAAAAGGTGATGAGGAAGCCAAAAAGAGACTGGCAGAAGCAAATTTGAGGCTCGTTGTAAGTATAGCCAAACGCTATGTTGGCCGTGGGATGTTGTTCCTGGATCTTATACAGGAAGGAAATTTAGGTCTTATAAAAGCTGTAGAAAAATTTGATTTCAG
>Ga0134100_1001802_pt1 | contig 18773 bp, 11 predicted proteins | sample 11_taG_2_FD_94444 | JGI IMG/M metagenome (GOLD analysis project Ga0134100, IMG submission 94444) | Switchgrass degrading microbial communities from high solid loading bioreactors in New Hampshire, USA - 11_42_5_180_A3 metaG | ecosystem: Engineered > Bioreactor > Semi-continuous > Anaerobic >...
GACGGAACGCTGGCTTTAAAAGATGTTAACCTGGAAGTGAAGCCGGGAGAGTTGGTGTATGTTACTGGGCCAAGTGGATCAGGAAAGACCAGTCTGTTAAAGCTATTAATGGGAATGGAATATCCAACTTCAGGTTCCTTGAGAGTACTGGGCCAACTAATGACAAAGGATGATCCGGGGAAAATCAGAAAGCTAAGAAGACTGATTGGCCCCGTATTTCAGGAGTTCAAGCTTATCAAAGGTAGAAGCGCAATGGAAAATGTTCTTATGGGCATGAGGTTTTTGGGCATCCCACCTAAGCAGATGAAGGAAAATGCCAGAAATGCCCTTATCAGAGTAGGTCTGGAACACAAGATTAATTCAAGAGTGGAAAACCTGTCTTGGGGAGAAGCCCAGAGAGTAGCGATTGCACGGGCAGTAGCCAGAAAACCTCTGTTAATATTGGCAGATGAGCCTACAGGTAATCTGGATCAGGATAATGCATTAAATATATTGGATCTTTTAACTTCCTTTAAGGACAAAAATACAGCAGTTATTATTACCACCCATGCAACCCATTTGATTGAAGGGCTAAGTGATGCTACCTTCATTAGGGTACGTGAAGGAAACATCTCTTTAGAAAGGAGGGCTAAGTTCAGTGAAGAGTGTTTTGTATAATTTGGGATATTTTTTAAAAGAAGCAAAGAAGATTATCCAGTTGAATTTGCTCTCCAATATCTTTTCCTTTTTGGGTACAGGCCTTATATTATTTATGTTAGCGATGGTTGCTTGCGGCTGGAGCGTTGGTAACCGTTTGGTTGAAATGCTTCAAAAGGAAGCGGAAATCAGTGCATATTTTGAAGAGGGTACTGACAAACAGGAGGCCTTAAAGCTAATTGAAACCCTAAAGAATATTGAAGGGGTAACTGATGCAACACTAGTTGACGAAGAAGAGGCTTTTAGGAGAATGGAGGAAATACTGGGAGAGGAAGCATCCATCCTGAACCTTTTTGATGATAATCCATTTGAGGCATATATTGAGGTAAGAATACACCTGGACGATATAGATGCCATTCTGGAAGATGTGAAAAATCTTGATGGGATAGATTATGTAAGAGACAACAGAGAGGTATTGGACCGTATTCAAGGCATTACGGAGGGGTTGAAGTATTTAGGCTACCTGATCTTTGCTGCTGTTGGCATTACCACACTGGTGATTGTGTCTCACATGATTCGGCAGGGTATATACAATAACAGAGATCAAATTAACACTTTACGTCTTCTCGGAGCGCCAGACAGTTTTATTGGCTTTCCTTTTGTGCTGGTAGGTATGCTTTTGACGTTGGGGGGAGGAATATTGTCATCTGTTCTGATAGTAGTTTTAATAAACGCTGGATATGGGCAGTTAAGTGGTACACTGCCATTTATACCATTACCCCCGAGAAATGAATTAATTTCCTCTTTGCTCACTCTTATAATGGCTATCAGCATTATTCTTGGATTTGCAGGTAGTCTTTTTGGCCTTTCATCTATAAAGAATGCGGGAAATAATGGACAATAGCCTATAGAGTATTATTAAGCATTTAAAGGCAATTATTGATAAAACCTTCGCCAACTATTATTATAATATGTGTGTTGTTTTGTTACAGCAAACATTTTATTCTTATAAATTAATTAACTGTCGTTGTGTTGTTATCATTGAATCTATAACTATAATTTGATATTCTCATGCAAAAGATGAAAAGAAATTTCTAAATAAGAGATAATAATTTTATTTCTGGTAACGGGGAGTTAAAATGAACAGCAATACTAGAAACTCAGGAATTGATATCATCGGCAACATTCCATGGGGCACTCATATTAGTTATTTATATACATCGAAAGAAGAAATATTTGATATAATGTTGCCATTTGTTAAACAGGGTTTAGCAGATAATGAAATATGTATATTGGTATATTCGGACATCATTAGTTATGAGGAAATAAAAGAAAAAGTAAGCGAAATTGTTGATGATATTGACTCATATCTTGAAAAAGGCCAGCTACTGATAATTTCTTATACGAATTGGTATTTAGAGGACAGCATTTTTAACGAAATAAGAATAAGATGTCAATGGAATGAATATATCAGATTCGCTCTAGATAATGGTTATGCAGGTCTTAGGACAATAGCTGATGCTTCTTGGCTTGACAGAAGCCATTTCAGGGATTTTTCACATTATGAGCATAATAATAATAAATCAATATCCGAATTACCTTTTATAGCAATTTGTACGTATAATGCAAACAAACTGAACACCTTTGAAATTTCCGAGGTAATAAAGAATCACAGCTATGTTATAACTAAACATGAGAACCAAATGGAACTTATAAAAAATGTCGAACTTTTTATAAAGAATAGGCAGTTAGAAGAAAGTAAAGAAAGATATTTTAATTTAATTGAGCTCCTGCCTGATTTTGTTTTTATCCATGATGAGAATAGAATATATTATTGCAATGAATCAGCTGTTCAAATAACCGGAACTAAAGACCCAAATGTACTTTCCGGAATGTCACTTGCGGATATGGTTCCTTTGGAGCACAAAAATGATTTCTTCAGCTTTATTAAAAAGTCATTGAAAGAAAATACTGACTCTGGCGACATGGAAGCCCGCAATTACCTTCAGAGCAAATTTATCTGCAACAACGGTGAAATCAAGGATGTTGAGATTATTTCAAAGAAGTACATTTGTCAAGGTTGCTATGTATTGATATCTGTTGTCAGGGATGTAACACCTTTTAAGAAAATTAATGAATTGGAAAAAGACCTTCAGAGGAAAGAAGAACTGCTGGTATATGCCCAGGAATACGATAAAATAAAGACTGAGTTTTTTGCAAATATTTCACATGAGTTTAAGACTCCACTCAATGTTATACTGTCTGCAATTCAGCTTTTAAAATCACAAAAGGATTTTGACTGTCAAGCCGGGAATATTGGTAAATACATTAAAGCCATGCAACAGAATTGTTTCAGATTGTTAAGACTTGTGAATAATCTGATAGATATAACAAAAATTGATTCAAATTATTTTGAGTTTTCGCCACAGAATTATAATATCGTTGAGCTTATAGAGAATATAACAATGTCTGTTGTTGATTATGCAAAGTATAAAAACATTACGATTACTTTTGACACAAATGTTGAAGAAAAAATAATTGCATGTGATCCGGATCAAATCGAACGTGTTATGCTCAATCTTCTTTCAAATGCAATAAAATTTACCCCGAAGGACGGTAATATATGGGTAACTCTGTTTGATCACGGTGAGGTAATTGAGATTACTGTCAAAGATACGGGAATAGGCATACCCAAAGATAAGCAGGAGAGTATTTTTGACAGATTTCAACAGGTAGATAAATCCACGACAAAACAGTTTGAAGGAAGCGGAATAGGACTATCTATTGTAAAGGCGCTGGTTGAGAAACATGATGGAAAAATTACTTTAAAAAGTGAGCCGGGTGTGGGAAGCGAATTTATAATAGAAATACCTTGCAAAGTCCTCAGCGAGGCTGAAAATAGACCTGCCGCCAGAATTAATAATAATGCTAATAGCTTTGTTGAAAAATTAAATATAGAGTTATCGGATATCTATATATAGTGATTAACTTCTCCTCCTTGAATTTCATATAGTATAGTGACCAAAAAATAAGGAGGAGTTTTCACATGTTGGATATTCGGAAGGAAATTGAATTTTGGACACGAATTATGCGAGATCATGCAGAATTTCAGTTTTCAGGCCTTTCCCCAAATGAAACGGAGTTTATTAATACAGCAGTTTGTTTCATGAAACTATTCGAGAGACTTTATCAGGAAGTTAGCTGTAATAGCAGTGAATTGCCACCTTCAGCATTTTCTAATATAATCTATAAAAATAAAGTGGCTGTAATGCAGTTTATAGAGTTCAAAAGGAAGATGATGGCAAGACTCATGAAATGCAGCATAAGCCTGGCAATGACCCCGTCTTTTTTGAACCATATGATAAATGAAGCTTTGGAATACTATCGCGTACTGTGCATTGCTGACGGGACAATTCCATATAATAAGGTTTTGGAAAATATCCGTCTTCATAAAGTGTGGCTTCCGGATGCATCCGGCCATGCCAGTGCTATTGCCGGAAATCTTGACCCCATAGAGGCCGAATTGGTTAAGGTAGCTCAGGATTATGCGAAGAGATTTGACAACCTCTTTAAGAAGGCATATGAGATGTATACAATGTTTGAAAGAACCTGTCTGGAGGATGGTGGACTTCAGCATTTTAACAATGAGGTCATAAAAACTCTGGAAGGATTTATAAGTTATCTGGAGAAAATAGAAAAACTCAGAATAGAGTGCAGGGTCTATTCTACAGGATTGATGACACCATTAATTCCGAATCATATGATACGGGAAGAAAAATACTATATCTTCAGGGTGAAAATATTAGAAGTATAAATATATCACATTGTATATGCCAATTCTTTGAAACAGGACAGGTCTTAATAAGGATAAGCGCTCCAGATAAAGATAAGCTCTATATATTATATAAGGATATGCTTTCTTAATAAAAGGGAGTTTACGTGTATGTTAATAGGCCGGAAATGAAGTAAACAGGGCAATTATTTGTGATTATGAATAAAACGTATTTATTTTATTCAAGGAATGTCCCGTTAAGCTTTGTAGCTGGTATTTTTGTTTGTTGATAAATTGTCATCTGTTAGGTTATAATTTGGTAAGGATATAAGATACGTTGAAAAAATTGACAATACACATAAACAATAATTTATTGTGAAAAGAGGTTGTCAGATAATGCTGTTACTTGACGGAGTAAAAAAACAAACAAAATTGAAAAAACAAATAAAACTGAAGAGCTCCACAGAAGCTGCAATTACCATTATAGCAATAGTTTTACTGAGCATTTTAATAATGTCAGTAACTTTTGCTTTTTCAAGTGGTGCATTTAATCCCTCTCTTTTTAAGAGTTACTTTAAAGGGATATTGCTTTTGGTTATGAACTTTATACCTATATTTTTATTTATGGCGTTTACATATTTAATAACCAATAGATTATGGGCGGCATTTTCACTTACAAGTATTTTATTTGTCACCATGTCTATAATAAATAAATTTAAATTGATGTACAGGGATGACCCTTTTGTTTTTGCTGATGTAAGACTTGTCAGTGAATCCTTGATAATGGCTCAGAAGTACAATATACGACTGAGTCCGAAAGTTATAATGCTTATAATTGGTTTAATCGCAATTGCAGTAATATTAAAGTTTTTTTTAAAATTCAAAATTACATCTAAAAAGGTTAGAATTTCATCTCTGATTGTTTTAATTCTTGCAGGCGTTATAATTTTTAAAGGTTTTTATTTTGATTCTGATATATATAAAAAGGTAGGAGATAAAAGCTTAATAAATATCTGGATAGCATCTGAACAATTTCAGTCGAAAGGATTTGTATATCCATTTATTTATAGTATAAAAGATGCTATAGAGATACCTCCTGAAGGGTACGATGAGAAAAAGGCTGAAGAGGAATTGGCTGCGTGGGATTACAGCGACATACCGGAGAATCAGAAGGTAAATATCATATCGATTATGCTGGAATCATACAACGATTTTTCAAAATTTGAAGGTGTAGAATTTGGAATTGATATATATGAGAACTTTCATCAGTTGCAAAAAGAGTCCATTCACGGCAATTTGATAGTAAATGTCTTTGCCGGTGATACAATAAATACTGAAAGAGCTTTTTTAACGGGATACTTTAACCACCCTAAATATTTCAAGAAAACCAATTCTTTTGTCTGGTATTTTAAAGAGCAGGGGTATAAGACTGAGGCTATGCACCCTATTACCGGATCATTTTACAACAGGCGTAATGTAAACGAATACCTTGGTTTTGATTCCTTTGACCATTATGACAATAAGTACAGTTTTATTCAAGAAGGGTATTTAGAGGATTATTATTTCTTTGACTATATAATTGAAGGATTTAAAAACAGTAAGAAAAATAATCAGCCCTACTTTAATTTTACCGTGACTTATCAAAACCACGGGCCTTATTCTGCTGAGAAGTATACTGAAAAAGAATATTTAAAGAAAAAAAGCAATTATGATGAAGCAAATTATAATATCATCAATAATTACTTTATAGGAATTTACAAAACTGACCAGGCTATAAAAAAACTGGTTGATTATTTTAGGAATGAGGAGGAGCCTACGATAATTCTCATATTCGGTGATCACAACCCCTGGCTTGGGAAAGACCATACAGGTTATGATATGCTGAACATTAACCTGGATTTATCTACTGTTGAAGGGTTTGTAAATTACTTTGAGACCCCGTATATAATCTGGGCTAATGACGGGGCAAAAGAAATGTTTAACAAGGATTTCACAGGAGAAGGTAATACTGTAAGCCCAAACCTTCTCATGGCAGAATTGTTCCAGCATCTTGGCTGGGAAGGAAATGAGTATATGAAATATTTACTCAATATGAAAGAAAAATTTGATGTCAATCACAAACTATATTTTAAGGAAAATGGGCAATATAAAGAAGAGCTGTCTCCTGAAAATAAAGAACTTTGGGATAACTTTGTAAATTTAGAATATTACTATAGTCATAATTACCATAGCCGTGATTCAAAATAGAGAAAGAGATGATGTAAGCTTGAAAAACAGCAATGAACTGCAGCAATTACTTTTTTCAATAGACGGACGAGGTTATTCTGCCTATAAGGGCATAAAGGGAGAATATGATTTTGGAAAATATATATTAACAATAGATCATGTCCAGGCTGATCCTTTTGCTCCTCCTTCTAAGTCGCGCATAATCATATCCCGTGAAGAGGCAGGATTTCCTGACGAATTGCTGAATTCAAAGGAAAAAATAATCGCTGTTTCGGATTTTCTTACAAGAGCCTTCAGAAACAGCATTAATCATTTTAATAGTGCTATTAATGGTACGGGAAAGAGTGGATTACTGACAATTGACCGGTGCGGGCAGGAAATGCTTGAAAGGACTTCTGTATTAATCAGAAGAGACAGGATTGAAGCCCGGTTTGAAATTGGATTGCCGGCTGCAGGAAGGAGAGTTTTAGGTAAAGCTGCCAGCAGTATTTTTATTGATGTAATTCCTAAAATTGTAGATAGCGCGTTAATGTATAAAAATGTTGATCAGAAAGCTCTCAAAAAGCAGGTGGATTTAATTGTAGACCAGGAATACATCAGGAGAGAATTAAGGAAAAGAGGCTTAATAGCATTTATTGCAAACGGCTCTATACTGCCAAGAGAAAGCGGTATATCCGACAGGCCTTTACTCAAGGACAGTATTCCGTTTAAGAGTCCTGAGAGCCTTGAGATAGAGCTGGTATTGCCAAACCGCGGGCCTGTAAAGGGAATGGGAATTCCGGAGGGAATCACCCTAATCGTTGGAGGGGGCTACCACGGGAAGTCCACCTTATTAAGAGCGCTTGAGCTAGGTGTATACAATCACATTGCAGGAGATGGACGGGAACTGGCCATCACTGTAAGGGATGCTGTTAAAATACGCGCTGAAGACGGCCGCAGCGTGGAAAAAGTCAACATAAGTCCTTTTATTAATAATTTGCCTAATAATAAGGATACTCAAAGGTTTACTACGGAGAATGCAAGCGGAAGTACTTCACAGGCAGCGAATGTCATAGAGGCGTTGGAGGCAGGTGCAACAGTTCTCCTGATAGATGAAGATACTTCAGCAACTAATTTCATGATACGGGATTGGCGCATGAGGCAATTGGTTTCCAAAGATAAGGAGCCAATCACTCCTTTTATTGATAAGATAAAGCAATTGTATAAAGAGCATGGAGTATCTACAGTATTGGTTGTAGGTGGTTCCGGTGACTACTTTGATGTGGCTGACAGGGTTATACTGATGAACAAATATGTGCCGGAAGATGTTACAAAGGCTGCAAAGGAAATTGCCAAAAGATATGGAGAAGCACAGAAAACAGATGAGTTAGAAAATCATGCTTTTGGCAGTTTTACACCAAGAATTCCTCTTAAGTCCGGATTTAACAAAACAGGACGGGATGACAGGATAAAATCAAAAGGGCTATACAATATAGCTTTTGGGAAATCTGTTATTGACTTATCCAGCCTGGAACAGCTTGTTGACGACAGCCAGACGAACTGTATTGCAGTAATGCTGGATTACTTAAGAAAACATATTCTGGACGATAAAATTACAATTTCTGAAGCTGTGGATGTATTACTTAACCGGATAGAGAATGCCGGTCTGGATTCCATCTCACCTTATACGGGACACCCAGGCAATCTTGCATTACCCAGAAAGTATGAGATATGTGCAGCGATAAACCGTTACAGAGGCTTAAAGGTGCTTTTGGATGAATGACTTTCAGATGAATGAGCTGAATACAACTCGGAATTAATTACTGACCACAACTTGGATGAGTTATCAGAATTGCGCATGGAATGCCTGAATTACTTAATTACCCGCTAATTCTTCTGCATGAACAAATATAATGTGGCAATAAAGTATGGCAATTAATATGAAAGCGATGCTTGAATATTAATTGTAATAGGCCTTTTTCGAAAAGGTATGATAAACAAAGTTATTAATCTAACTTGTTGTGCTAGCATATCGATAGCAGGAGTTTCGAGCTCAAGAGCTAATAAGCTCGTTACGGGGCAGATCAATTCGCTTCGCTCGGGTGATTTGCCTTATCCTCCACTTCGTTAATTAGCTCTAAAGCTCTCCACAATGCTATCTCATTATCTAGCACAACAAGTTAAGTTAATGCTTTTAAGGGAAAAACTGGCCAGGCCATTTAAAAAAGATTAACTGCCACGTTGCGGTCTAACGGGATTTATTCCCGTAAGCCGCAACGTGGCAGTTAATAAATTGTTTTAAGAGAGGAAAATTAGAATGATAAAAAATAAAATAACAATTGCATTGTTATTGTTAGCTTTATTAGTATTGAGTGCAACTGTGACATTTGAAGGCATTACAGGCAAAATTCACACCAAGGGTCCTGAAAATAAGGCAGAGAAAAATGAATCCCCGGATAAAGAAAGGCAGCAACAAAACAAGACGCAGGAACCTCAGATTGAAACTCAACAACCAGTGGAGAAAACGGATTCAATCAAAAAGCTTATCAATAATATGACATTAAAGGAAAAAGTGGGGCAAATGGTTATAGTTGGCCTTGAAGGATATACAATGAATGATAACGCTGGCACAATGATTGAAGACTATTATGTCGGCGGCTTTATTTTGTTTGGCCGCAATGTTGAAAATGCCAATCAACTTCTCGATTTAATTAATACATTAAAGAAGACCAATTCAAAAAACAAGATACCCATATTTGTATCTGTGGATGAAGAAGGGGGAAGAGTGAGCAGGATGCCTGAAGAACTTATAAAGCTTCCCTCTAATAGAGAAGTAGGAAAAGTAAACGATGAGGATCTCTCCTATGAAATTGGAAGTGTTGTTGCCGAAGAATTAAAGTCATTTGGCTTTAATATGAATCTAGCACCTGTACTGGATATTGACAGCAATCCTCAAAATCCTGTAATAGGTGACAGGTCTTATGGTTCAAGTGCAGAAATTGTGGGCAAATTAGGCATAGAAAGTATGAAAGGTATCCGGGAAGGAGGTATAATTCCTGTGATAAAACATTTTCCGGGACATGGGGATACAACTGTCGATTCCCACATAGGTTTGCCGGTTGTTGGCAGTGATATTGACAGGCTGAAGGGTTTTGAGCTTGTACCGTTTAGTGAAGCGATAAAAAACAAGGTTGACGCAGTCATGATTGCACATATTCTTTTAAATAAAATAGATCCTGAGTATCCGGCTTCACTATCAAGAATTATAATTACGGATATTTTGAGAAAGGAATTGAATTTCAATGGTGTGGTAATTACCGACGATATGACAATGAGTGCCATTACAAAGAACTATAACATAGGAGATGCTGCTGTCAGAGCTGTCAATGCAGGAAGTGATATTATTCTGGTGTGCCACGGGCAGGATAATAGGATAGCGGTGTTGGCTGCATTGACAAAAGCAGTGCAAAGTGGTACCATACCTGAAAAACGGTTGGATGAAAGCGTATACAGAATATTAAAACTAAAACATAAATACAGACTGACGGACAATGTTGTTGATTCTGTTGACATTGACAAGATAAATGACAGAATAAGCAATATTCTAAATAAAGTCTCCTTGCCATCGAAAGAATAAAATTAATAAAACCGGAACCGGTTTTATTGTGCGATTATTCCATATGTGAAAGGGGAACTTGAATATTATGTAAAACTTCCGTTTGCTTAAAAAATAAGTGGCTGGTAAAGCTGCCTGTAAGGCAGTTAATATATAAGGTAATGTGGAATTAATACTCAAGAATTGCAAAATAACAATGGACAGTTGAGGAGGTCATAATATACAAATGATTAAAAGATTTATTTCATATTATAAGCCGCATTGGAAACTTTTCCTTTTGGATATGGTGTGTGCATTTCTAATATCAGCTCTTGATTTGGTTTTTCCTATAGCATCAAGGCATGTTATAAATGAAATAATCCCTCAGGGAAGGATCAGAAGTCTCTTTGTTATTGTGGGAGTGTTAATAGTATTATATATTGTGAGGTATATAGCAAACTATATTGTGGACTATTATGGGCATGTTGTGGGTACAAGAATGGAATTTGACATGAGAAGGGAAATATTCTCCCATATTCAGTCCCTGTCTTTCAGCTATTTTGACAATACCAAAACCGGACATATAATGTCGAGAATTGTAAACGATTTGAGAGAAATCACAGAGCTTGCCCATCACGGACCGGAAGATCTTTTTATTTCTTTCATTATGCTCATTGGTTCTTTTGTAATTCTCCTTACAATAGAGTGGAGACTCACGTTAATAATTTTTGCCTTTATTCCTATCATGGTTTGTTTTGCAATTTTTAAAAGAAAAAAGATGGAAGAGGCATTCAGAAATCAGAGGATAAAAATAGCTAAAGTAAATGCACAGCTAGAAAACAGCATATCAGGTATAAGAGTGGCCAAATCCTTTACAAATGAAAAATATGAAATAGATAAATTTAATATTGGAAACAGCGAATTCAAAGAGGCAAGGGAAGTTTCTTTCAGGTCTCTGGCAGAGTTTACAGCCGGAATTCATTTTTTTTCAAATATACTAAACCTTGTAGTAATAGGTCTGGGTGGATACTTTACTTACATGAAGATTATAAGCATAGGAGATTTGTTTGCCTACCTGCTATACGTAACTTTTTTCCTCGAGCCAATAAAAAGGCTTGCTCAATTCATCCAGCAGTTTCAGGAAGGTATGACGGGATTTGAGAGATTTATTGAAGTGATGGATATTGAGCCTGATATTACAGACAGCGAAAACGCTATTGAGCTTGAAAATGTGAAGGGTGAGATAGAACTGAGAAATGTTACTTTCAGTTACGGGGAAAGTGAGAAAACTGTATTGACAGGGATAGACTATACCATTGAAGCAGGAAAAACCATAGCTCTTGTAGGTCCTTCAGGTGGAGGAAAAACTACTCTGTGCCATCTTATACCCAGGTTTTATGAACTGGATGACGGTGAAATACTGATAGATGGCATTAATATAAAGGATATAAAGCTAAAGTCATTAAGGAAAAATATTGGTTTGGTACAGCAGGACGTATTCCTGTTTACGGGAACTATAAAAGAAAATATTCTGTACGGAAATTTGGATGCAACTGACGAAGAAGTAATTGAAGCGGCTAAAAACGCAAATATTCATGATTTTATTATGACATTGCCTGATGGATACAATACCTATGTAGGAGAAAAAGGTGTAAAGCTTTCAGGCGGGCAAAAGCAAAGAATATCAATTGCCAGGGTATTCTTGAAGAATCCTCCAATATTAATTCTTGACGAAGCTACATCCGCCCTTGACAATGAAACGGAAATGGCTATTCAGGAATCCTTGGACAAGCTGTCTGAAAACAGAACTACGCTGGTAATAGCCCACAGGCTTTCCACTGTAAAAAATGCGGATGAGATAGTTGTGCTCACAAATAAGGGTATAGAAGAGAAAGGTACCCACGATGAGCTGATAAAGCTAGGGGGCATATATGCAAAACTGTATAATACCTAAGTGGAACAGGGGGAATAATACTACCTAACATGGGAAATAGTTATACCTTTACAAAAAGCAGCGCAGGGATTAACCGATGATGATTTGTATGCAACCCTGAAATAAGTCAATGCAATATATGAATAGATTATATTTGACAATTTAGTTATAATATAGTAAGATGAAGAAGACAGATGTTGGATTTGTTCATAGGAAGATGTTAAAGTCTTAGAAATCCTATTATAAATAATTAAGGTCAGTTGTTATTAATATGAAGAAGCTGGTTGTATTTATTATTATTTTTATTATAATACTAGCTGTTTGTGCCGTATATCTAGCTTTCACAGGACGAGAGATAAACCTTGCCAACGAAGAAATAAACTATGACAAATATAAGTACCATTTTGTTATTATCACACAGCAAAAAAATGATGTTTTCTGGAACAAAGTTGAAGAAGGGGCGAGATCCGCTGCTAAAGACCTCGAAGTTGCCATACAGTGTATTAGTTCGGAGCATGTAGATATACAACATGAAATTGATTTCCTCGAAATGGCCATTGCATCAAGAGTTGATGGAATTATTACGCATGTTCCTGAAGAGGACAAGCTCTCACCTATTATTGATAAAGCAGTGGAACGCGATATACCTGTTATAACCATAGATACCGATGCGCCTAAAAGTAAAAGAATTTCATATGTAGGTGCCAATAATTATGCTTCAGGTGAAAAAGCTGCGCAGGAGCTGTTGAAAGAAATGCCGGAAAACGCTGTAATTGCAATTATTGCTGAAAATTATAAATCCAGCCGGCAAAATATGATGATTCAGGGTTTTATAGATAAACTTGCCGAACAAAAAGTAGAGATAAAAAAAATTATTGATGTATATAATTCTGATGCTATGGAAGCAATGGACAAGACGCAGTTATTGATAAATTCTGATCCTGATGTAAATGTCCTGTTTTGCACCAATTCAGTTTACACGATAGGAGCAGCAAGGGCTATTGTTGACTTAAACCTGGTTGGTAAAATAAAAATTATCGGTTTTGGTGATCACCCTGAAATCAGACGGCTTGTCGAAAAGAAGGTAATTAGTACTATAGTTGTTCAGGATCCTTATTTAATGGGGAAACTGGCTGTTCAAAACATGAATGATTACAAGAATGGAAAGCAGATATCTGAATTTATTAATACAGGTGTAAAAGTTGTTTCATGGGAAAATATCAATACTATTGAACAATAGGTGAGATAACAGTGTCAGATAAAAGGTTTTTCAGCATAAGAAAAAAACTGATACTTTTTTTTCTGTTTCTCGTTGTAACAATGATTGTAGTAAGTTATATTGTATACTTTAATTCTTTCAACACCACAAATGGTTTTATCATCTTGATGCGTAACCTGATTGTCTTAAATAACCTCTCAAACAACATAAATCTTATGCAACAAAACCTTGAAGAATATATAAACATTAAAACCGGTGAAGCCCTGGATAAATATAATTCGTATTATTACAATCTGATTAAGGAAATTGAGAACTTTTCACTGGACTTTACAACAGAGAATGAATATGCGGCTTTTAATAATATTAAAGGGATGGCGGTATCATACGCAGAAGAAGCTGACAAGACCATATGGGCTAGCAGGGGAAGGGATGCGGGCAAAGCACTCATTCACATGAATGAATGTAGAAAAATATATGGCTTTATGGAAGAACAGATTAAGTATCTTGTTTTAAGCTGCCTTTCAAGAAATGAGATAATATTTTATACTTTGATAAAGAATATGAGCCGGGTTCAAACGATTATCATTTTATTTATTCTTGTTACGGGTGCTTTGACGATGATATTTGCAGTTGCCTTTTCAAGAGACGTTACACGTCCCATACTGGAACTTACACGGTCAGCTAAAAGTGTATCAAGAGGAAATTTTGACATTCAGACAATCAAGTCCAGTGGAAAGGATGAAATTAGCATTCTTGCATCGGCTTTTAACATGATGGCATCAAATATTAAAAGATTGATAGATGAAATCAAAGAAAAAGCTGAAATTGAAAGCAAGCTCAAACAAAGAGAGGTAGAAAACCTTGAAATAAGCAACCTGTTGAAGGAGACCGAGCTAAGAGCTTTACAGTCACAAATAAATCCTCACTTTCTCTTTAATACTTTAAGTTGTATAGCGAATACAGCAATAATAGAAGGGGCTGATAATACATGTGATTTGCTGGAATCCGTTTCTGACCTCCTAAGATATAATCTCAGGCAAATCGATAAGGAGGTAAAACTACAGGATGAGATTCGAAATCTTAAGACATATGTATTCATACAGAAAGCCCGCTATAAAAACAGGGTAAATTTTGAATTGAGTATAGAGGATGAATCTTTACTACAATTGCCTATTCCGTGTCTTACACTGCAGCCAATTGTGGAAAACGCATTTATACATGGGATAGAAAAATGTGAAAAACCGGGAAAGGTTTTCGTCAGTGTGTATGAGAGTAATAATAGAGTTATCATTGAAATATCAGATACCGGAATGGGAATGGAGCAAGAGACAGTTGAAAAAATACTTTCTGACGAAGATGGCGAAGCATCTAATCTCAAGGGTCATACCACAGGGATAGGAATAAAGAATGTTATAAAAAGATTAAAGCTTTTTTACGGTGTTAATGACATTATTAATATAGAAAGTGCCATTAATATGGGAACAAAGATTATTCTATCACTGCCTTTTGAGAAGGCATCTGTTAATAACAATGAACTATGTAAAAAAGTGTAATTTTATGAAATATTAAGATAAACATTTCTGACTTTGAAAAATCATATAAATATGATTAACTTAAATTAGCACACATAAAATAACCGGACCAAATAAATAGATGATCTTTGACAACTAATCGTCAAGTATAAGTATTATCAAGCCATCATGTGATTATCTGCAGATGTTATATTATGAGGAATTGTCTGATTTATTTTAAGCAACAGGTCTGAAATTCAGTTAAAGTTCCATTTAAATGGTCAAAAGGAGGGGTCAGATGTACAAGGTTATTATTTCGGATGATGAAGAAACTACAAGGAGTGCCTTTAAACTCATGATATGCAATAACTTTCCGGAATTGGAAGTAGTTGCAGAAGCGGAAACCGGCAGAGAGGCAATTGAACTTGCTTGTGAACACAATCCACATATCATGATAATGGATGTGAGAATGCCTGGCATTGACGGTTTACAGGCTATTGCAGAGATTAAGCAGCAAAATCCGGAAATAAGGTTTATTGTAGTATCAGCATATGACCACTTCAAGTATGCTAATGAAGCAATTCGACTGGGTGTTGACGATTACATCCTAAAGCCGCCCAAGCGTAAAGATATAATTAATGTAGTAAGTAAAGTTATAAATGCTATTGAAAGTGATAAGAAGAAAAGAAACAGATTACTTGATTTAGAGGAAAAGCTTAATAGTCTGATTCCCATGCTTGAAAATGAATTTGCTTATGCCCTGATATTCGGTGATATTGAAAAAATTCGCAATATAAACTATCCAAGCTTACTTGGAATAAACTTTGAAGCCGGAATTTCGATGATCGCCTGTTTTAATAAATCCAGTTATCCCGATAATATTAGAAACGAATTGGGAAAGAACTACATGAACCATAAGGTCTTGGAGCTAATAAAAGTCTTTTTCGAAGAGCAAGAAATTGCCTGTATTGTAAGTCCCATGATTGCAGGAAAGATAAATATATTCATAGCAAAGAATGCCGGGGAAGATGCTTATGCTGCAAGACTTTGGTCAATAGATATAGCAAAGGATTTATTGAAAAAAATTCAGTTTAATACAAACGTAAAATGTATTATAGGAATTGGTGAGTATCATGAACATATTGACGGTTTGCTGACATCATATAACGAAGCATTAACTTCACTTAGCCACTCTGTTGAACCAGGAGGGATCGTACACTTTGGAGATATTAAAGGCGCTCATGTCCAGCAGCGGAAATATCCAATACACTTGGAAAGGATTTTATGTGAAAAGTTAAGAATGGGTGATGTTAAGGAGTCGCTGGATGCTTTTAATGAGTTCTTTAATATAATATCAGAAGAAGAATTATCTAGATTACAAAGCTATGTTTCCGAGTTGATGGTGGTTATATCGAGAGTTATTTATGAGTTCGAAAATGAAGATAGTGCATTATATACCTTTGACATGAATGAACGTGAAAAATTATACAAACTTTCATCACATCAGGAAATCTTAAACTGGAGTATCAGTAAAGTTAAGCTTATCGCAGAAACCATAGATAATATTAAAAAGAGGCATGCTGACAGTATAATTGCCAAAGCAATCGAGTTTATCAATGAAAATTATACAAAAGATATAAATCTTGCAGATGTATCAAAACATGTTGCCGTCAGTCCATATTATCTGAGTAAGCTTTTTAAGTCGGAGAGAGATCAGAACTTTATAGAGTACATTACGGATTTGAGAATAGAAGCGGCAAAGAAGATGCTCATGGATTCGGAAATGAGCGCAAAGGAAGTTTGTTATGCAGTTGGCTATAGTGATCCCAGTTATTTTAGTAAGGTTTTCAGGAAAATAACGGGATTGACTCCAGTTGAGTTCCGGGAGGGTTATAAATAATGGGTTTAAAGATACATACAAATGTACGGCTGTTTTTATGCATTGCACTATTAGTTGTACTTTCTGTCTGTATGTATCAATACTGTCAGCATAAGAACACATCAGCTTTTAATAAGTTTCAGATAAAGCCTTCTTCAAAGATTAAAATAGGCTTTTCTATTGCTACTATGCAGGAAGAGAGATGGCTGAGAGACAGAGATTTTTTTGTTGCAAGAGCAGAGGAACTGGGCGCAGAAGTTGTTGTCCAGTCAGCAAACGGAGATGAAAACCTTCAGAACTCCCAGGCTGAAAACCTCATAACTCAGGGAGTAGACGTGCTGGTTGTTATTGCTCAGAATGGTGAAACTGCTGCTGCCATAGTTGATGCAGCTCATAAGGAAAATGTAAAGGTTATTGCCTATGACAGGCTTATAACTAACTGTGATTTGGATTATTATATATCCTTTGACAATGTCAAGGTAGGAGAAATTCAGGCGGAAGCCATTGTTAAAAAGTATCCTAAAGGAAATTATGTGCTGATAGGTGGCTCACCTACCGACAACAATGCCAAGCTTGTAAGACAAGGTCAAATGAACATATTGCAGCCATATATAGACAGAGGGGATATAAAGATAGTTGCAGACCAGTGGGCAGACGGATGGAAACCGGAAGTAGCATTGAAGCATGTTGAGAATGCATTGACAGCAAACAATAACGATGTTGCAGCGGTAGTGACTTCAAATGACGGCTGTGCAGGTGCAGCAATACAGGCACTTGCAGAGCAGAAGCTTGCAGGCAAGGTTGGCGTTTCCGGACAGGATGCGGATCTTGCAGCTTGTCAGAGGGTTGTGGAAGGTACCCAGACTGTAACAGTTTACAAACCCATTAAGTCTATAGCCACAAAAGCAGCAGAGATGGCAGTTGCATTAGCAAAGGGAGAAAGTATAACAGATGCCAATCAGAAGACCAACAACGGCAAAATTAATGTTCATTCAGTTCTTTTGACTCCTGTCGCAGTAGATGCTTCGAATATGTATGATGTTATCATCAAAGACGGATGGCATAAACTCGAAGAAGTTTACAAGAATGTACCGAAGGACAGGTGGCCTGAGTAGTAAGCCAAAAATGTTCCGACGGATAAGTAACTGAGTAGTAAAACAAAAATATTCCAAAGGATAAGCGGCCTTAGTAGTAAAATTAAAAAGCAATAGCAAAATACCCGCTCTTAGAGCGGGTATTTTTTTGTGAAGAAACATATCAAAAAAATACTACCATTAGTCCATTCAAACCATATAAACAATTTTATTGCATTCTAGAACAATATATTACGTTTTCGCTAAACACTCAATGTAATAACATAAAATCACAATAAATTTAAATTATATGAGGAGGGTAAAGCATGAAGAAGTCAGGTTTTATGAAGATAGTTGCCTTCATAATCATGGCATGTATTGTTTTAACACTGGTTGGATGTGGTGGCAAAGATACAGCAAAGGAGCAAGATACACCTTCCACGCAGGATAAAACCAGTGAAACGCAAACCGGAGGAGAAAAGGATTCTAGTTCTGCTCCTGATTCCAGTTCAAAGAAAGAAATCACTATCGGTCTCTCAATGGCAACCTTGCAGGAAGAGAGATGGCAGAAGGACAGAGATCTCTTTGTTGCAAGAGCAGAGGAACTGGGCGCAAAAGTTCTTGTGCAATCAGCAAACGGAGATGAAAACCTTCAGAACTCCCAGGCTGAAAACCTCATAACTCAGGGAGTAGACGTGCTGGTTGTTATTGCTCAGAATGGTGAAACTGCTGCTGCCATAGTTGATGCAGCCCATAAAGAAAATGTAAAGGTTATTGCCTATGACAGGCTTATAACTAACTGTGATTTGGATTATTATATATCCTTTGACAATGTCAAGGTAGGAGAAATCCAGGCGGAAGCTATTGTTAAAAAGTATCCTAAAGGAAATTATGTGCTGATAGGTGGCTCACCTACCGACAACAATGCCAAGCTTGTAAGACAAGGTCAA
>Ga0134100_1001825_pt1 | contig 18636 bp, 17 predicted proteins | sample 11_taG_2_FD_94444 | JGI IMG/M metagenome (GOLD analysis project Ga0134100, IMG submission 94444) | Switchgrass degrading microbial communities from high solid loading bioreactors in New Hampshire, USA - 11_42_5_180_A3 metaG | ecosystem: Engineered > Bioreactor > Semi-continuous > Anaerobic >...
CACCAGTCTTCCCGTCAGCCAGGCAGAAAGGATAAATCCCACAAGATAGCCGAAGGAAGGCTGGAAAACATAGCCCAGTCCGCCGCCCTTTGTGAAAATGGGTACTCCGAGAAGGCCAATGACGACATAGAGCAATTGTGCCAGCATACCTATCCTTGCACCCAACAGGGCACCGGACAGCGCCACAAAGAAGGTTTGCAGCGTAAATGGAACAATCGGCAGCGGTACCCGGATAAAGGCGCCTACCGCTGTGAGCGCCGCAAACAGGGCGATTTGTGCGATGTCTTTTGTGCTGAGTTTCAAAGCTTGACGACTCATGTGCATTCTCCTATCTTTTTGGCTTTTTTTGTTACCATCATAGCGAAACAGCCCATAATTGTCAACCTTATTTTTATAATGGTTAACAATTACGGGCTGCCGCTCCGTCCATGTCCATTGCGAAAGGCCTTCATTTGGCCATGATTTTATACGTCCCCATCTCCAGGTTATAAAACATATAAACACCTTTTTCATTGGTCCTGGTCACCTGCAGGGGTACATTGTCCCCGCTGAAGAGGACCACTACCGCGTTGGGTACGGGCATGTCATGACTGTCGGTGATAACCCCGAATACGGTTCCCTTCAGTTCTTTCCTCTTGAGGTAAATGGTTTCAAGGATATAAACCGGGTTATCGGCCGCAGGCTGGAACATCCGCGAATATGTCTCGTGGACAGGCGATTCACAGGTGATCCTGTATGTTCCGTGTTCCAACCGGTCAAACAGAAAATAGCCTTCCGAATTGGTCAGGGTGCTTTCTTCCCCTACCATTTTGTCCATCCGCAACAGGGTTACCCTGACGCCCTGGGCAGGCTTCCGGAGATAATCGCGAACACAGCCGAAAAGAACGATGCCCTCCGATTCGGCCGGCGATAATGCAATATCCACACCTTTTTTCCCGATACAGGCCAGGTTGATTAAGTCGCTGGTATAAGTGCAATAGCTCTTTTTGGCCACCAGTACCCTGCATGAGGCGGCGGAGCCCACAGGGATGCGGAAATAACCCTTGCTGTCCGAATAACCCTGGTTGATGGAGTTGAGACCATTGTCCGTCAGCTTGATACATGCGCCTTCTACGGGCTTGCCGGTCGATTTATCTGAAACATAGCCTGTCAGGCAGTTCTCCTGCGCCCTGGCTTCGTGGACTGCCATGATCTTGCAGATGTCATCGTTTTCATACGTAACCGAAACGGTTTGTGAGGATGGGCGGTTTTGCCTGTTCCAAGCATATTCCTCCTTGGCCTCTCTGTTTCTTCAAAACATTATATGAGCCTGAAAAAAGGCTTGTGACGCCTCACCCATTCAACGAGACCTTCATATGCTGATATGGAAGCATATAAGGAAGAGACGTATGGCGGCTTTTTTTGAAGCCAGGCTGGAGCCTGAAAACGGGGATGCGTCCTCTCTGCTTGTTCCTGAAACCAGGATTGACATCAAGCTGAACGATGGAACCGGAACGGGAACAGTGCGGGGAATCGTGACCGATTCCTCAGGAAAACCGATTGCCGAAGCCGTGGTACAGCTTGCGAAAAACAGGTTTGAACCCGTGGCAGGATGCCTGACCTGTCCGGACGGATCATTTGTGTTCCGGGACATTCCTGCTAAGACCCAATACTGGCTGTATGCCGGCGGAAAAGGATTCAAGGTGTTTGACAGTCCTCCCTTCTTTCTTCTGGAGAATCAGGAAATCAAACACCATATCCGGCTTTGCCATGACGGCGGCAACCATCAGGCATGCCTGGCGGGAAATATAACCATTGGAAACGATCAGGCCGCAACGCTTTCAGCCATCCTTGTTTTCAGGTTAGCGGACAAGACCCTGGATTACCATTCCCTGAACTTCTGTGACGAATCCGGAAGATACCTGGTAACAAACCTGGAACCCGGAGCATATCTCGTGAGGATTATCTCGGAAAGCTGTCCGCCCGTGATTCAACACCTGCAGATAGGGCAGCGTGACAAACTGATCAAGCTGGATTTTGACCTGTCCGGTCCGCATGCCCACCATTGAAAGGGACCTTGTTATACGCTGTTTTGCGGTGGATTAACTTCTCTTTCCGAATAACGTCCGCAATCGTTAATAATCTTGTAATAATCCGTTAATGTGGCTTTGCATTCAAGCCCATATTATATTATAATGACTGTTAGCAGTATAAACTGCAAAAATGGAATCATAACAAAATACCTGTCGGCTGAACGGAGGTTCAAATTCTTGGGACTGAGGCCAAAGATCGGCGATTTTTTTATTATCCTGATAGTTGCCGCAACAGCTGTCATCTTGCTTTTTTCGTTGCGGCAGGCCGACACGGAGGAAAAGATTGCGCTGATCATTCAGGATGGCGTTGTGTTGGAGAAAATAAGGCTGGATACGTTGGAGCACACCGAAATACTTGAATATTCCGGTGAGTATCCCGGCGTGATAGAGGCGGAAAAAGGCAGGATCAGGTTTAAGGAGGCAACCTGTCCCGATAAGGTCTGTGTCGGAACGGGCTGGATCTCCAAAAATGGGCAAATCGCCGTGTGCTTGCCGGACAAGATTCTCATCAAAATCACCGGTATCGGTTCCTCGGAGGATGATACCGATATCTGGCTGTATTGATGCCCGTAGGCAGGCTTTGACGTGGAGAACATGAAAAAGATTGCGCTGAACGGTTTACTCATATCATTGGCGTTGGTATTATCCTACATGGAAAGCTTGTTCCCAACAAGCCTCATCATACCCATTCCCGGCATAAAGCTGGGACTGGCAAATATTGTGACCATGTTTGCCCTGTTTTACCTGGGATTTGTGTCGGCGCTGACGGTTTCGGTGTTGAGATGTCTTCTCGCCTCCCTGATGTTCGGCGGTTTTTCGTCTTTGCTGTTTTCGCTTTCAGGGGCTTTCCTGGCACTCATCGCCATGCAGGTATTGAAACTTGGCCACGGTAAGCTGTTTTCCCTGCTGGGCATAAGCATCGGAGGCGCAGCTGCCCACAACACCGGTCAGATCATCATGGCAAGCCTGATGATGCGGAACACGGCCATTTTCGCCTATCTTCCCGTTCTTCTGCTGGCAGGAATTGTCATGGGTTTGCTCACCGCCGTTGTGGCACAAAACCTGTTTTGTTTGGTCGATAAAACTCATGTGGTAAATCGCTTGGGTTAGGAAATAATACATCATAATGAAAGGAGTGCAGCCATGTCAAAGAAAGTTCTGATCGTCGGAGCAGGTTATGCCGGTATAGAAGCCGCTCTGACACTCAACAAAAAGAAGAAGAGAGACAAGATAGAGATTACGCTGATAGATAAGAATCCCTACCACACCCTCCTCACCGAGATCCATGAAGTGGCAGGCAACCGCGTCTCCGAGGAGGCTGTGCGCATACCGCTCAGGAGCATTTTCAAATACACCGATGTCAAGCTGGTCATGGACGAGATCAAGGAGTTTGACCTGGACAACAACACGCTACGCTCAGAGGACAACGAATATCATTATGATTATCTCATCCTGGCGCTGGGCAGCACGCCCAATTTCTTTGGCATTCCCGGGCTCAAGGAACATGCCTTTACGCTCTGGTCCTTCGAGGACGCCGTCAGAATCCGCGAGCATATCAAGCGGACCTTTATCCTTGCAGAGCAGGAAAAGGACAGCGAAAAGAGAAAGCGTCTTCTGACCTTCGTCGTTGCCGGCGCCGGGTTCACCGGGGTTGAAATGATCGGCGAGCTGGCCATCTGGGTGAAATCCCTCTGCAAGGAGCACAACATCCCCAGGAAGGATGTTCGCCTGGTGATTGTGGACATGCTGCCGCGCATCCTGAACACCCTGAATGAAAAGAACGCGGCGAAAGCGCATCAATACATGGAAAAGAAGCTGGGTATAGAAATCATGACCAGCACCAAGATCCTTGAAGCCACCGAAAAAGGATTGGTGGTGGAAGGCGGATTTATCGAAACGGCAACAATTATCTGGGCGGCAGGCGTCAGAAGTTCCATGGACGTGGAAAACATCGATGCGGAAAAGCTGGGTAACGCCAAGCGGCTTGCGGTTGACGAATTCGGCCGCACCAAGCATAAAAACGTCTATGTTGCCGGCGACATTTCAGGACTTCTGGATGAGAACAACAAGTTCTATCCCGCCATGGTCGAAAACGCCATACAGACCGGGCATAGCGTGGCCATGAACATTCTGAACGACATCCGGGGCAAGGATCAGAACAAGATCACGGTGAAGATGCACGGCACCATGGTCAGCGTCGGCAACTACTTTGCGGTCTCCGAAATCCTGGGCAGGAATCTCCCCGTCTGGCTTTCCATTGTCATGAAATTCCTGGTAAACATCCATTATTTATGGGAGATCACAGGTTTCCGAGGCGCAGCCGTATACCTCTACCATGAGGTACTGGATCGCAGGCAGCACAAGAACCTGATAGAAAAACACTATACCACCGACATGCGCGCCTGGTGGACCACTCCCCTGCGCCTGTTCCTTGGCGGCATGTGGCTCTACGAGGGTATAAAGAAAGCTCTCGAAGGTTGGTTCACAACCCCCAAGCTGGCAGAGTTTTTGGGCATGGCTGCCGATTCCCAGAGCGCGGCTACAGGTTCGGCCCTCTATCTCACAAAAGTGGAGGAAACGTTCAGCATCAAGACAGGCATCATCAATTTCCTGCTGGGCACCGAGAGCAAGGTTGTTGAAGGAACTGCCATCAGCGCAGTGAATTTTGCCAAGGTTGAGCTGTTCCATTTCGGCGATTTCAATCTTGTTCCCTGGTTCCTCAGGAACGTTGTATTGGCAAGCGACGGGCTGGCCATGTTCTTCCAGGTCCTCGTGGTGATCCTGGAGATCGGTATTGGTCTTTTGCTGTTCGGCGGCGCCCTGTCCTTTATTGCCTCGGCGATTTCGTTGGGGCTTTTGGCCATGTTCGTTACATCCACCGGTCTTTACATGGACACCTGGTGGATGGTCTTCGCTTCCATTGCCGTCATGGGCGGTGCCGGAAGAGCTTTCGGTCTCGACTACTACCTGATTCCCTGGCTGAACAACATCTGGGAATCCTGGTGGAAGACCAGAAGATTTCGTCTGTTTTTCAAAGGCAGCTTCGACCGCTGGGACTAGCGGCTTTCAAAGGATTTGGAGGTAAGTAGACTTGTGGGATAATTACCCTGAAATAAAGACAGAGCTTGCGGCATTTGAGGATTACCTGGCAGTGAAGCTGGCATCACACAATGAATTTCTGCAAACGGCCTGCCGGAACGCCGTACTTTCCGGTGGAAAGCGGTTACGCCCGGCTTTCACCATCATAACGGCCATGTCGGGCAATTACAGGCGTGAAGTGGTCTTCCCTGCCGCCGCTGCAATAGAGATCCTGCATACCGCAACCCTCATACACGACGATATCATCGATTGCGCCAAGACCAGGCGCGGCCAGCCTACTGTAGCCGAAAAGCATGGCATCAATCTGGCGGTCTATACCGGGGATTACCTGCTGGCAAAATCCCTGCGTCTGCTGGTGGAGACCCGTTTGAAGCCCGAGAGGCTGGATGTGGTGGCAAAGGCCGTCAGCATGCTCTGTGAGGGGGAGATCGACCAGTATCTGAGCAAGTATGAGATAGCCAGTGTGCACAACTATTTAAAGCGCATCATGCGGAAAACAGGCATCCTGTTTTCCGCAGCCTGCGTGCTTGGGGCAAAAGCAGGGGATCTTGACGAGGCGAGCCTGAGGCTCTATGGTCGGTTTGGTCTGAGCTTTGGGACCGCCTTCCAGATCAAGGACGATCTGCTGGACATGGAGTCAAGCGAACGCGTTGAGGGAAAGCCTGTGATCAACGACCTGAAGGAGGGCATCGTTACCCTCCCTGTGATCTACGCTGTTAAAAACAACCCGGAACTTCGCGAAGAAATCAGGGAGTTTTTCGATGGCAAGGGCGATGTGCGCCAGATCCTGAGCAGGGTAACGGCCGCCGGTGGGCCGAAGGATTCCCAGGCGCTCAAACAGCGGTATGTGGACAAATGCCTGAAATATCTTTCCCAGCTTCCGGACAATATCGCAACCCGGGCGCTGCATGAGGTTGTCGGATGGCTTTAGGAAATGCCTCTGGCAAGGATATCAAAATCCCCGGAAGGATGGCGAACCGGTTGTGTTAAAGAAAAGAAACGCTTTGACTGTTCTTTTTTGTATTTTGGCAACAGCCGCCGTGCTGTCCGGGTGTCGCAATAGCGTGGCAGCCGGATATTCAAAATATTCCTATGAGTTCCTGGGTTCTTTTGATACCGTTGTCCGGATCATCGGCTATGCCAAAAGCCAGAAAGAATTTGAGACCATGGCCAAGCTGGGCGAAACCCGTTTTATGGAGCTTCATCGGCTATTTGACATCTACAATGATTACGATGGGATCAACAATGTCAAGGCCATCAACGATAAGGCCGGCATAGAACCTGTCAGGGTCAGCCAGGAGATCATCGACCTGATCCTCTTCTCAAAGGAATGGTATGAAAAGACCGGCGGCACCGTCAACATCGCCATGGGCCCCGTCCTCAACATATGGCATGAGTATAGGGAACGCGGAATTGAAAATCCTGACGAGGCAGCCCTTCCGCCGATGACCAGCCTCATGGAGGCGCGGCAGTTATGCGACATAAACAGGGTCATTGTGGATCAGGAAGCCCAAACGGTCTTTCTTCCGGTGAAGGGTATGCGCCTTGATGTGGGTGCTGTGGCAAAAGGCTTTGCCACGGAAATCGTAGCCCGGGAACTTCAAAAGAAAGGATATTCTTCCTTCCTGATCAGTGCGGGCGGCAATGTTCGCTGCGTGGGACAGCCTTTGGAGAACACTCGGACGAAATGGGGCATCGGCATCCTGGATCCTGACGGCGATCTCAACAATAATGAAACATCCACCCTGGACACGGTGTACATAAGCCAGGGCTCGGTAGTTACAAGCGGGGATTACCAGCGGTATTACGAAGTGGATGGCAAGCGATACCATCACCTGATTGATCCGGAAACCCTGATGCCGGCGGATCATTATCGCTCCGTATCGGTCTATGTGGAGGATTCCGGAGTTGCCGACTTCATGTCCACAACGCTCTTTCTTCTACCCTATGAAAAAAGCCGAAAGCTTGCAGAAACAATGGGCGTTGAAGCCCTGTGGGTTTTCCCGGACGGAAAACTTGAAGCCACGGAAGGCATGAAGGCCATGCTGAAGGTTCTGGGCGGAGCAACGAACAAATAATGATTAGCGGACAATCCCTCCCGAAAGGGGTGTTGGTTTTGAACGGCAGAATCAAGATCCATTACCTCTATCACAGCGGCTTTGCCGTCCAGATTGACGACAGGCTCCTGGTTTTCGATTATTACCTTGACAGGCCTGAAGGCGGTGTGCGATCCCTGGACACAGGAGTCATTAACCCAGAAGAAATCAAGGGGTACGAAACGTTTGTCTTTTCTTCGCATCGCCATCCGGACCATTTCAATCCCGTCATTTTCAATTGGCGGGGACAAGTTCCCAGGATTCAATACATTCTTTCATGGGACATACCACGGAAGTTTCACGCTGGAAATATCGTAATGAGGCCTGGAGACAGTATATGCCCCGGCGAGGATATCCGTGTGGCCACCCTGAAGTCTACCGATGAAGGAGTCGCCTTCCTGGTGGAAGTAAACGGCGTGGTCATTTACCATGCCGGCGACCTCAACTGGTGGCACTGGGAAGAGGAACCCAAGGCATGGAACAATGACATGGCCGCCAGATTCAAGAGAGAGATGGAACGGCTTAAGGGCATAAAGATTGATATCGCTTTTTTGACCGCCGATCCCAGGCAGGAATCCCATGCGCTCCTGGGCATGGAATATTTCATCGACCACGTGGGAGCCGGCATCATATTCCCGATGCATTTCGGGGATGATTACGGCATCATGGATGTTATACGGCAAAAAAAGACCCTCCACCCTGGTTTTGGCGTTGTTCAGCCTATTACCGGGCGAGGGGCCTGTTTTGTCCTGTAAGCCGTTATCACGTAGCTCTTCTGCAGGAATTCCTGATGATCAACTGTGTGGGAATCCTGACCGTTTCCGGCCGGACATTCTGTCCGTCCAACATCTTCAGCAGCAACTCGGCGCAAGTCAGCCCGATCTCAGCCCTGTTCTGCCGGACAGTGGTGAGCCCGGGCACCACATAGGCGGCGATTTCAATATCGTCGAACCCAATGATGGAAATATCCTCAGGCACATAAAGTCCCCTTTCCCTGGCAGCCGCTATGGCACCGCAGGCAAGGACGTCCGAGGAACAGAACAGGCCCGTGGGAGGCTGATGCATATCCAGCAGCCGCTGCATAGCCTCGTAGCCGCTCTTGAAATTGAACTGGTTGGCCACTTCTATAATGCCTTCGCCATAATCGGTTTCGTGGGCCTGGACAGACATCTTGTAGCCCAATATCCTTTCATGGCTTGCGGCAGAATTGAGGGGACCCGCAATGTGAGCCACCCGCTTATGCCCGAGCGAAAAAAGGTAATCCACGGCCTTTTTTGCCCCGTCCACATTATCGGAAAAGACACAGGGTACCTTGCCGGGGACCGGCTCACTGGCGACACAGGGTATGCGGCTGTTGATCAGATCCTGAAGTCCGTCAACCTCAGGGGGATTGGCGATGAAAACTGCGTCAACCCCTCGGTAGAGGCAGTGTTCATAAACCGAGTTATGCCTTTCACCTATCCGATTGCCGATGAAGATGAGTTCATAGCCGGCTTGCTCTATGCGTTCCTTGAACTTCTCGATGATCTCCGAAAAATGGGGATGGCGTATCCCCAGTCCTTGATCTTCGTTATACAAAATACCTATCAGCCATGATTTGCTGGTGGCCAGAGCTCTCGCGCTTGAATTGGGGGTATATCCCATCTCGCGGGCAATAGCGCGGATCTTCATTTTTGTGGCAGCACTGATATCCGGATAATCGTTCAATGCTTTTGAGACTGTTGTAGGTGAATAGCCCGATTTTTTCGCAATATCATAAATCGTTACCAAGCAGTATTACCTCTTCCCGGTTATAATAAGTATCAACTTTTAACTATATCCTTTATCCGTTTCAAAAAGCAATACTATTTATACTTTTATTACGTTTTTTATTCCGGAATCATCCTGGATAAAAGACAGGTATCAATACTTTCTGAACAGTCCGATGATCTTCCCCAGAATGGTCAGTTCATCCTTTACGATAATGGGCTCATAAGCCGGATTCTCAGGTTGCAGCCTGATATGGTCCTTTTCCTTGTAGAACCTCTTGACGGTGGCTTCTTCCCCGATCAGGGCGGCCACAATGTCGCCGTTATTGGCGGTGTTCTGCTGCTTGACCAGGATATAATCGCCATCCAGGATACCGGCGTTGATCATGCTGTCACCGCGCACCTTCAGCATGAACACGGTTGAATTCTCAAGATATTGCACCGGGATAGGAAAGGTTTCTTCTATGTTCTCAACTGCCAGAATGGGCTGGCCGGCCGTGATCTTTCCCAGGACGGGTACATTCTCGATCTCACGGTCCGCAATATAACCCTCCAGGCTGCAGTGCCTGTCATCCAGGATCCTCAAAGCTCTTGGTTTAGTGGCATCCTTCTTGATCTGCCCTTCTTCCTCAAGCTTCTTGATATAGGCATGGACCGTGGATGTCGACTTGAATCCGACAGCCTGGCAGATTTCCCGCACAGAAGGCGGATATCCTTTCTCTGCGATCTGCCGGTTGACAAAATCAAGAATTTGCTGCTGTTTGTCCGGATCACGACGACGCATTCCCATTCCCTCCGTTATTTCAAAAGGTAAATGAAGGTATAACACTGGTTACCTTGATTATATATAAAGCCGGAATGATTGTCAAACAAATGTTCGATTTATCTTGACAATCGAACAACTGTTCGATAAAATATCCTATAAAAGAACATATGTTCAGTCGGGGTGATGGTATGTTGAAGCATTACAGGCTGACCAACAGAAGAAGGTTCTTTTCTTTCCTGGCATTGGTTGTCATAGTTTTGTGTTTTGCCGGAATGATAATCAGCGCGGGCGCTGTTTCAGCTAAGCCACAGGCTTCCAGGACGATCAGGGTACAGAAAGGCGACACCCTTTGGGAAATAGCTTCTGAGTATTGCACAGGCGATATCAGGGAGAATGTGTATAAAATACGCCAGATCAACCGGCTTCCTTCATGGATCATTTATGAAGGCCAGACTCTTCTGCTCCCCTGACAGGCAGTCCATTGTTATAATACAAGCAAATCGTGGTAAAATGATAATGTCCGTGGTCATGGATTGTCGGTGATTCATCCCGGATAATCCTATCGGGGGAGTGATAAGCATGCTGATCCAGCAGTTAACAATCTTTCTTGAGAATCAGTTTGGCAGGCTGGCAGAGGTTACCAGGGTACTGGCCAACGCAGGGATCAACATCCGCGCCCTGTCCATAGCCGACACCTCAGAATATGGGATTTTAAGGCTCATCGTCAATGATCCTATCAACGCGGCAGGCATTCTGAAGAAAGAAGGATTTTCAGTCGGAGTAGCGGATGTAATCGGCATCACCATCAGCGATACGCCCGGAAGCCTTGCCCGCGTATTGGCCATACTTGAGGAGAACAATATCAGCATTGAGTACATGTATGCTTTTACAGGCAGTTCAAAAGTTGGAATGGCCAACGTGGTTATTAAGGTGGAAGACCTCAACAAGGCCGTTGACATTCTCAAGGGAGCGGGCGTAAGCGTCATGACTCCGGACGAAGTAAACAAATTATAAAGCATATCTCCGGTAAAGTGTTACATATAGGGACGGTTCCTCTCAATGCATGCGAGTGTACCGTCCCTTTTATTGTGGTGCAAGAATCAAGGATATCCGCTATAAGGAAAAATGGAGCATCACCGCGCTCCACATCGGTGAACATTCCTTTCCCTTGGTATGGGCGCAGCTATTTTACACTTCGAAAAGAAGAATCAGGCTGACAAATACCAGGTGAAGTTTGTATTTACCGATGGACGGTTATACATCTCGTTATTGGTGGTTCGGCAAATTTTTCGCCGGCTGACGCTCCCCTACTCCAATATAATCCTATATTGGCTCTTTAGGTAGTTGATACAGTCGTATACACCCATGTCTTTTCATAACCCTGAGTTCCATACCTCATCGCGAAATATCGCTCAACTCCAGCCCCTTATTCTTTTCCTTGGCCCAATTGACGGACCATTCGTTTTCAAACAGCAGGACCGGGTTCCCCCGCCCGTCATGGACAAGCATGGTGGATGAGGTCAGGTTCAGTTGCTCAGGCTCCACCGGTGATGAAACTATCCAGCGTGCATAGCGGTGGGGCAGCTTCTGGATTTTCAGATCCACCGAATACTCGTTTTTCAGCCTGTATTCAAGCACCTCAAACTGCAGCACGCCGACCGCGCCCACCACGAACTCTTCAACGCCGATATCAGGCTGCTTGTAAACCTGAATCGCGCCTTCCTGGGCAAGCTGCGTAATACCCTTGAGGAACTGTTTGCGCTTCATGGTATCCTTCGCCGATACCCGGGCAAAATGCTCGGCTGGGAAACTGGGAATGCCCGTAAAAGTCAGCCCGGGCGTCGTGCTCAGAGTATCGCTGATCCGGAATATGCCCGGATCAAAAAGGCCGACGATGTCGCCCGGATAGGCAACTTCAATGGCTTCACGCTCCTGCGCCATAAGCTGCTGGGGCTGCGCCAGCCGTATGGGTTTTTCCGATCCGCTGTGATGAACCTGCATGCCGCGTCGGAATACGCCGGAGCATATCCGCATGAAGGCGATCCGGTCCCTGTGATTGGGATTCATGTTGGCCTGAATCTTGAAAACGAAGCCGGAGAAATTCGGATCCTCCGGGCTGATGATCTGATCCCCGAAGGCTCGGGGTCCGGGCGGAGGAGCCATTTTCAGAAAATCCTCAAGAAAAGGACCTACACCAAAGTTCGTCATGGCGCTTCCAAAGAACACAGGGGTCAATTCGCCCTTCAGGACCTTGCCCAGGTCGAATTCGTCCCCGGCCATGTCCAGGAGTTCAATTTCCTCTACCAGCCTGGAATAATAGGGTTCTCCAAGCAGATCCTTGAAGACCGGATCGTCAACCGCTCCCTTGGTGGAACTCACGATAGCCTGTCCATGGGACTGATCCCCGTAGAAGAGTTCTATCTGGCGGAGCCGCCTGTTGTATACGCCCTTGAAATCACCGTCCGTACCAATGGGCCAGTTGATGGGATAGGAACGGATACCCAGCACGTCTTCCAGTTCCTGCATCAAATCAAAAGGATCCTTGCTGGCCCGATCCATTTTGTTGATGAACGTGAAAATAGGGATCTGCCTCATCCGGCAGACATGGAACAGCTTGATGGTTTGCGCCTCAACGCCCTTCGCACCGTCCAGGAGCATCACGGCGCTATCGGCCGCCACCAGGGTACGGTAGGTGTCCTCGCTGAAATCCTGGTGTCCCGGCGTATCCAGGATATTGATGCAGTAGCCCTGGTACTGGAACTGCATCACGCTGGAAGTGACCGAAATACCGCGCTGCTTTTCTATCTCCATCCAATCGGACACCGCATGTCGGGCAGCCTTTCTCGCTTTTACCGAACCGGCCATATGAATGGCTCCCCCGTAAAGGAGCAGTTTTTCGGTCAGCGTGGTTTTACCGGCGTCCGGATGGGATATGATGGCAAAGGTTCGCCGTCTTTCAATTTCCTTCATCAGTTCTGCATCTGCCATTTGAATTGGATACCTGCCTTACCGTATAGCGATCATAGTGTTCCGAAAAAGTAACAAATCATATTTTATAAGTATCCAATAGTCTCGTCAAGAAATCATTACAGGGAAACTCAGGCATTTCAAGGTATTGGGCATGATGGTGTCCTTCCCCAAACTATTCACTTCACGCCCATTTCATGGTATGATAATACTAATTTGCTAGCCGGTAAAAACTATTCAGCATTTGGCTAATATCATTGTTTAGAAAATAGACATGGTGAGGGATATCAATGGATACCAGAACAATGGCCATACAGGCAAAAAAGGCTTCCATCCAGATGCAGGGAGTCTCCACGGAATTGAAGAACAGCGCGCTGAAAAAGATCGCTGAGGCACTGATTGTTAGAAAGGAAGAGATTCTCGAGGCCAACAGGCAGGATATGGAGAGAAGCGCTGCCGAAAACCTGGCCGCGCCGCTCCTCAAGAGGCTTAAGTTCGATGAGCAGAAACTCAATGGCGTGGTTGATGGCATCCACAGCCTGATCGGCCTTGAGGATCCAGTGGGCAAAACCCTTTTGGCCCGGGAATTGGATGACGGCCTCAGGCTTTACCGGGTGAGCTGCCCCATCGGCGTAATCGGTATCATTTTCGAATCCCGGCCCGATGCGCTGGTCCAGATATCCACCCTTTGTCTGAAAAGCGGGAACGCCGTTCTTTTAAAGGGCGGCCGGGAAGCCACGCTGACCAACCGGATACTGACGCAGGTCATTTCCGAGGCTTCTCTGGAAGCCGGCATGCCGGAGCATTGGATCAATCTTTTGGAGAGCCGGGAAGAGGTTAATGAAATGCTTTCCCTGGACGGATATATTGATCTGATCATTCCCCGCGGTTCCAACGAATTTGTCCGCTACATCATGGATCACTCGCGTATTCCCGTTCTGGGGCATGCCGACGGCATTTGCCATGTCTATATTGACAAGGACGCGGACTTGAAACGTGCCGTGGACATCGTGGTGGATTCCAAGACACAGTATGTGGCCGTGTGCAATGCGCTGGAAACCCTGCTCGTCCACAAGGATGTTGCGGAGAAGGTTCTTCCTGCCCTGAAGGACGCCCTGGAGGCAAAATCGGTGGAGATCAGGGGTTGCGAAAGAACCCGCGGCATCATTTCCTGCAAGGCGGCCACCGAAGAAGACTGGAAGACCGAATACCTGGATTATATACTGTCCATCAGAATAGTGGATTCCTTGGATGAAGCCATCGCGCATATCAACACCTATGGCTCCGGCCACACCGATGCCATCGTTTCACAGAACCAGGAAAGCATCAACAGGTTCCTGGAGTACGTGGATTCCGCGAATGTTTTCGCCAATTGCTCCACCCGGTTCAGCGACGGCTTCCGGTACGGCTTCGGCGCAGAGGTGGGCATCAGCACCAACAAGATCCATGCCCGCGGACCCGTCGGTCTGGAGGGACTGGTCACCTACAAATACAAGCTGATTGGCGACGGCCACCTGGTGGCGGACTATGCCTCCGGCAAGCGCCGCTTTACCCACAGGGATCTGTGATTCTGTTGTTCAATTTGGATTCTGTATTAAGCTTGATTGTACGAGCGGCTGCATCGTACAAAACAGGTTAAAGCTCTTCGGTTTTGATCATGATGTTAAAAGGAGCCGCAAATCCTGCGGCTCCTTTGTCTTTTAAGCACCAAATCACTTGGTCTCCAGCAGGTACTGGTTGAAGATGGCTTCCAGCATCTCCTGGCGTCCGGATTCCAGCTTTGGCTCGCCGTTCTTGAGGGTATAGGCTTCCAGTTCCTTGAAGCCCACCTTGCCTTCCACGATGTCCTTGCCGATGCCGGTGGTGTAGCTTGCATAACGCTTCGCGATGAAGTCCTCGAACACGCGGTCCTCGATGAGTCTTGCGGCAACCTTGAGCCCCCTTGCAAAAGTATCCATGCCGGCGATATGACCATAGAACAGATCGACGGGCTCGAAGGACACCCTGCGAACCTTGGCGTCGAAGTTGAGACCTCCCGTGGTGAATCCGCCCATCATGAGCACTTCATACATGGCCAATGTGGTGTCATAGAGGTTAGTCGGGAACTGGTCGGTGTCCCAGCCAAGCAGCATGTCGCCCTGGTTGGCGTCGATGCTACCCAGCATGTTGTTGATCCTGGCCACCCTCAGATCATGCTGGAAGGTATGCATAGCAAGGGTTGCATGGTTGGCCTCGATGTTGAGCTTGAAGTAAGGATCCAGGCCGTAGCTCTTCAGGAAACCTATGACTGTGGCCGCATCGAAATCGTACTGGTGCTTGGTGGGTTCCTTCGGCTTGGGCTCAATCAGGAGCTGGCCGGTAAAGCCGATTTCCTTGGCATAGTCCACCGCCATGTGCAGGAAACGGGCCAGGTTGTCCAGTTCCAGCTTCATGTCGGTATTGAGCAGGGTCTCATAGCCTTCTCGGCCGCCCCAGAACACATAGTTCTGGCCGCCCAGTTCCTTGGTGATTTCCATGGCCTTTTTCACCTGGGATGCCGCATAGGCGAAAACATCGGCATGGCAGGATGTGGCTGCACCATGGGCAAACCTGGGATGGCCAAAGGCATTGGTGGTACCCCAGAGCAGTTTGACTTCGCTGTTCTTCATGCGGTCCTTAATTTTTTCAACCACCTTGTCCAGGCGTTTGTTGGTTTCCTGGAGCGTATCGGCTTCCGGAGCGATGTCCCTGTCGTGGAAGCAGAAGAACGGAACGCCCAGCTTTTCACAGAATTCAAAGTTAGCGTCCACCTTGGCAAACGCCAGGTCCATCGGATCGGTGATGTGATCCCAGGGTCTCTGGGCTGTGCCGGCTCCGAACATATCGACGCCCCTGGCCTGGAATGTATGCCAATAAGCAACAGCAAAGCGCAGATGTTCCTTCATGGGCCTGCCGAATACAACCTCGTCCGGGTTGTAATACTTGAAAGCCAACGGATTTTTGGATTCCGGTCCCTCATATTGAATCTTGCCGATTCCCTTAAAAAATTCTGACATAATGGTTACCCTCCTTATTTGAAATGAATGGTTTATTTATCAGGCGTCATGTTGATGGCACCCGGCTATTTCCCAAAGAGCTTGCGAATTGGAATGATGGCGGCACCCAGCGCGGAAGAGTTCTCCCCAAATCTGGAAGGGACAATAGTGCAGTTCTCCGCCAGGTGCGCCAGGGCCGTCCTGGTTGCGGATTTGGCGATGTCATCCAGCACAAGCCCGGCATATTGCGGGAACTTCTTGCCCAAAACAATGGTCTGCGGGTTAAAGGCGTTGATCAGATAGCCGATGGCTTTACCAAGACTTACCGCAGCCGTCCTGAAGATCTTCAGGCATGCCGGATCCCCTTCGAGCGCCTTATTAAGAAGCGCTTCAAAATTCTGGTCAATGGTGTTTTCAGAACCGGCGGGACAGGATTCGCCCGCCAGTTCACTGTACTTTTGGGCCATGGCGCTGATGGACGCCATGGTTTCGAGGCAGCCCACATTGCCGCATTTGCACCTGGGACCATTTTCATCCACGGATATGTGGCCCACCTCACCTGCGCTTCCGGTATATCCGCGGTAGATCTTGCCCCGGACGAAGATACCCGCGCCTATACCCGACTCAATATTGATGCAGATAAAATCCTCCACACCCTTGCATATACCCAGCCAGTTTTCACAAAAGGCCGAACACATGGCTTCGTTGTCGAGATAGACCGGCACATCAAGCTCCCGGATCAGGTTTTCCCTGATGTCCACATCGGACCATCCCAGATTCGGCGCCAGGTAGATCCTCCGGGTATTTATATCCAGCATTCCGGGAATGGATACGCCAACTCCCAGAATTCTGTCTTTTCTGATTTTCAGATCCGACACCAAGGTATCAAAGATCCTGCTGATCTGATCAACAGCTTCCTCGGGAGTAAGGGAAGATTTGTATTCCCATTTCTTCTCATAATGGATCTTCCCTGTAATGTCCAATACGACGGCATAGATGAACCGCATGTCGATGTCGAATCCGAAGGCATAGTAGGAATCGGGATTAAGCTCCAGCATGACCGGCTTTCTGCCACCGGAGGATTTCCCTTCGCCGACCTCCCTGATGAACTCGGCTCCCAGGAGCTCTTTTACGATGGCTCCCGTAGCCGTGGCCGACAGACCTGTGCGATCAGCCAGGGCTTTCCGCGAAATGCCCGCTGTGGTTCTGATGAGGTCAAGTATGGTAGCCTGATTCATTTCTTTCAGGTATTTATTGTTGCCAGTCTTCGGTTCCTTCAACGAATCCACCTTCTAAATCATTTAGTTCTGGTTGAGCCTTGCCAGTGCTTTGAAGTCATCCTTCAGTGACAGGTAAATGCTGTTGTACAGCTTGTAGAATTCCTGGTAGGTCTTATGGTTCTCCGCGTTGTAATCCTGCCGTGTCACCACTTTAATGGTCTGATCGCAGGCCTCGGGAACGCTCTTGTATACGCCCGCGCCTACGCCGGCGAGAAGCGCGGCACCCAAAGCCGGGCCTTCACTGGAATTGATGGTGCAGATGGGCGTTCCGAAGAGATCGGCCTGAATCTGCCGCCACAGCGGGCTCTTTCCGCCGCCGCCGGAGGCTCTTACCTCATTGATCGCGATACCCATCTCCCTGATGATATCCAAACAATTCTTAAGGCTGTAAGCTACGCCTTCCATAACAGCCCGCAGAAACTCACGCTTGGTATGCTTCGCGGAGATGCCGAAGAAAACGCCTCTGCAATCAGGATCAAGGTGGGGTGTCCTTTCGCCCATCAGGTAGGGCAGGTAAATCAAGCCACCGGCACCAGCAGCTACCTTTTCGGCGGCTTTGTCAATCAGGTAGTATGGGTCAACATCCAAAAGACCTGCGGATGAAATCTCTTCATGGCAGAAATTGTTCCTGAACCACTGCAGGGACAGGCCGGCGCCCTGTGTTACGCCCATGATGTGCCAGGTGTTGGGAACCGCATGGCAGAAAGTATGAACACGGCCCTTGGGGTCGATGCTCACCTTGTCGGTATAGGCAAAGACCACACCTGAAGTTCCTATGGTTGACGAAATGATGCCTGGCTTGACGATACCGTTTCCAACGGCTCCGGCAGCCTGATCGCCGCCGCCGCCGACAACAATGGTGCCCTCTGCCAGCCCGGTAAGCTCAGCCGCTTTTTTCGTAACCCTGCCGGTAACCTCCTGGGACTCGTAAACCTTACCCAGCATATCCTTGTCGATCCCGAGTTTCTCCAGGATCTCATCGCTCCATTTACGGTTGGGCACATCCAGAAGCTGCATACCGCTGGCATCCGATACCTCGGTGGCATACTCCCCGGTCAGGCAGAATCGGATGTAGTCCTTGGGAAGCAGAATCTTGCGCGCCTTTTCATAAATTTCAGGCTCGTTGTTCATGACCCATTTGATCTTGGAAGCCGTGAAACCTGTGAGGGCAGGATTGGCTGTAATCTCAATCAGGCGCTGCGCCCCGACAATGGAGGTAATCTGCTCGCATTCCAGCGCGCTTCTCTGATCACACCAGATGATGGATCTTCTCAGGACCTTGTTGTCCTTGTCCAGGAGGACCAGGCCGTGCATCTGACCGGAAAGGCCTATACCCTTGATCGCCTTTGGATCAACCCCGCTCTTGGCCAAAACATTCCGGGTTGAGGCACATGTGGCTTTCCACCAGTCTTCCGGATCCTGCTCCGCCCAACCGTTTTTGGGCTGGTAAAGAGGGTATTCCTGAGTATCGCTTGCGATTGTCGTTCCCTTTTCATCAAACAGAACCGTCTTGGTACCTGATGTACCGATGTCGATTCCAAGAAGATATGCCATGGTTACCCCACCTCCAACACTTTTTAATCTGACATTATTA
>Ga0134100_1001834_pt1 | contig 18561 bp, 22 predicted proteins | sample 11_taG_2_FD_94444 | JGI IMG/M metagenome (GOLD analysis project Ga0134100, IMG submission 94444) | Switchgrass degrading microbial communities from high solid loading bioreactors in New Hampshire, USA - 11_42_5_180_A3 metaG | ecosystem: Engineered > Bioreactor > Semi-continuous > Anaerobic >...
GGTTTGGCAACTCCATTTTACTCGAGATTTCATCTCCATGCTCTCTTTATTTACAAAAAAATGTCGGAGCACCGAAGTTATTTCCCTTCGGCACCCCAACATTTATTATAGAACCTTTTTTATTTGGCGCGCTAAAGCATGGACGGGCAGGACCGGCCATTTCCGCTGCCTTGCTTGTTTTTGCATGGGGCGGTTTTATCTGTGAAATGATAGTATCGATAAGGAGAATGGCATATGAGCAGGTTTTCGGCTGAAAAGACCAAGTCCTGGCTCCTGATCGCGCTGGGGTGCCTGGTGGTCACGTTTGCCATGAACGTGTTCCTGATACCGTTCAAACTGGCGCCGGGAGGCATCTCCGGCCTTTCGACCGTGCTGTACTACGTCTTCGACAAGGCTGTCCCCGTGGGCGTCCTGATGCTTGTGTTCAACGTTCCGCTTTTCCTCGGGGGATACAAGAGCAAGGGAAAGGGATTTCTCGTGCGCTCCATTTTCGGCGCGGTCCTTCTATCGGTCATGGTGGACGTCACGGCCCCGTTTGCGGAAACGCTGGTCACCGATTACCTCGTCAGGTTTGACAGCGCCATGGCCGCCCCGGACCTGCTTCTCAATGCCCTGGTGGGAGGCCTTATCATGGGTCTGGGCCTTGGAATGGTCCACAAGGAGGGCGCCACCACCGGCGGCACCGATCTTGCGGCCTCGATCCTAAGAAAGGTATTCCCGCGAAGGTCGCTCGGCGAACTTTTGCTGATCCTGGACGGTATCGTGATCCTTTTTGCCACGATTGTTTTCAGGAGCGTAAAGCTGGGCCTTTATGCCTCCATCAGCCTATATCTTTCCACCAAGACAATAGACACGTATATCGAGGGCTTCCATTTTGCAAAGAGCCTGATGATCATATCCGACCACCCGGAAGTAATAGCGGAGCGGCTCATGAAGGATGTTGACAGGGGCGTCACCGGCCTCAGGGGGATCGGCATGTACAGCAGGGCGGACAAGACAGTGCTGCTGTGCGTCGTGAAAAAGCAGGAAATGCCCAAGGTCAAAGAGATCGTGAAAGAATGCGATCCCAATGCATTTGTCCTGCTCAGCGACGTAAGGGAAGTGCTTGGCGAAGGCTTCCAACCCCTGCACTCCGACTGACCAGGGTGACTGACCAGGGGGACGGTTCCTGCGGTTTGACCAGCAGGAAGGTTCTTGCGGTGTGTTTTCTGGCCGCAGCCAGGCCGCTCGCGTGCCGGTACGGCCTTATCCCAAATCAGGAAGAAGGCTCTATCGGTTAACTTTCCTGGCCGGCCCATAAAAAGCCGCGCGACAGAAAGACCGCTAACTTTTTTATTTTGTGAAAAGGCATATGCCGACTGCGAAAATCAGCCGAAAACTCTTCTGGAGATGTTTTTTGGTAGGGTATAAAGCAGCCCGCATGCCCAGCGGGGATCAAGATATGTCAAGAAGGCCGAGGAGGAATTTGCATGTGGTTCTTGTACGCGTTATTATCGGCTGTGTTTGCCGCCCTGACATCCATACTCGCCAAGATAGGGATCGAGGGAATTAACTCCAACCTGGCAACGGCGATACGCACTGGGGTAGTGCTGGTGATGGCATGGATCATCGTTTTCGTTACGGGACTCCAGAACCAGATCGCCGATATCAGCAAGAAAAGCTGGCTGTTTTTGGCACTGTCGGGTATAGCCACGGGCCTGTCCTGGCTTTGCTATTACAAGGCCCTGCAGATAGGGGAGGCGTCGAAGGTCGTCCCTGTGGATAAATTCAGCGTTGTAATAACGATGGTGCTCGCCTTCATAATTCTAAACGAGGTGCCGAATATCAAGACAATCCTGGGCGGAATATTCATCACGATCGGCACGTTTATTATGATCCTGAAATGACCCCTATTGCAGTTCTTTTTTAAGCCTCGCGCGCAGGTATCCCCTGTCGCTTTCGATGGCTTCGACAAAGTAGCCCAGGCCATAGTAGAAGCGCATGAGGGATGTATGCCTGGATGCGGTGTGCAGGGTGACCTCCCTGACGCCCTGCGAGACCAGGTACCTGTCGGCGGCGTTCATCAGGGCTTCGCCGATCCCGATGCCGCGGTTGTTGCTGCAAACCGCAAAACGGCTCAGGTATGCCTTGTCACCCCGGATATCCAGCCTTAATGTTCCCACCACTTCATTGTCCATTTCGGCGATGAGGACCGTTTTTTCGGCAATTGCCCGCCTTACGTCATCGACCGTTTCCTTTAAGGCGTCAAGGTTCGTCTGCCCGATGGCGCTGCCGTACTCCCGGAAAGCCTGCTGCAGTATGGAAAAGACGGGGGCTGCGTCAGATTCCACAGCCCGCCTTATAACGAACGAATACAGCATCGTTTATGCCTCCTCGCGGGAAGGTCAGCCCATCAGCTTGACCAGAACCGCTTTTTGCACGTGGAGCCTGTTCTCGGCCTGGTCGAACACGATGGAACGGTCTCCGTCGATAACCGAGTCGGTTACCTCGTACCCGCGGTAAGCGGGGAGGCAGTGCATGAACAGGGCGTCCGGCTTGGCCTTTGAAAACAGCTCGTCGTTCACCTGGTATGGCATGAATGCCTTCACGCGCCTTTCTTTCTCTTCCTCCATGCCCATGCTGACCCAGGTATCGGTATACACGATGTCCGCGTCCCTGGCGGCCTCGACTGGATCGGTCGTGACCACCACCTTCGCGCCGGTCTCAACGGCGGCTTCCTGCGCCTTCTTGATTGCGGCGGGATCGCATGAATAACCTTCCGGCGTTGCGACGGTTATGTTCATCCCGACCTTGGCGCAGCCGATGAGAAGGGAATTGGCCACGTTGTTCCCGTCACCCAGGTAGGCCAGCTTGAGGCCCTTGAAGCCTCCCTTCTTCTCCCTTACAGTCTGGAGGTCGGCCAGCACCTGGCAGGGATGATAGCTGTCGGTCAGGCCGTTGATGACTGGAATGGTGCCGCACTGGGCGAGGGTTTCCACATCGCTCTGCTTGTATGTCCTGATCATAATGCCGTCTATGTAGCGGGAAAGGGTTTTCGCCGTGTCTGCCATGGTTTCGCCGCGTCCCAGCTGGATATCGCCGGCGCTCAGAAACAGTGAGTATCCTCCCAGTTGATACATGCCGACCTCAAAGGATACCCTGGTGCGGGTTGAGGCCTTGGAGAAGATCAGGCCCAGGGTTTTGCCCTTCAGGAGATGGTTATGCCTGATACCGTTCTTGTTCTCGTATTTCAGCTTGTCGGCCATGGCCAGTGTTTCCAGGATCTCTTCGCTTGTCCAGTCGGCTAAGCATAGAAGATGTTTTACCATTGTCACCATTCCTTTCCGTATAATGATGCAGGATATTATCGGAATAATGCCGTTTGTTCAGGCCTGCAGTTAATTATATCGGATTCCTGATTGTATTATTATACATCAGAATGTATAAAAATGCAACAGTGATCTTTCGGCCCCCGCCCGGCGTTTCTTTCCGTTCCACTGTTGGTAATATTGGGGTGTAAGCAATAAATGCAAAGATGCCGATTATTTATTTGAATCCTGTTTGCTGTACGCAAGATAAAACTCTAAAGCTGGTGAGATAATGGATTTTGCAACGATAGTCGGGATTTTTCTTGGTCTTGGATGCATAATATATGGTATTTTTGCCGGGGGAGAACTGTCTTCTTTCATACATGCCGGCTCCATAGCCGTTACATTCGGAGGCGGACTTGCATGCACCATCATGTCTTTCCCGCTCTCCGACACCATAAAGGCACTCAAGGCGCTTCCCCTCGTATTCAAACCGTCCAGGTTCAATCCGTTCCAGACTATTCAACTCCTGGTCGAACTATCCCAGAAAGCGCGACGGGAAGGCCTGCTGGCACTGGAGTCCGCACAGGAAGACATAAAGGACGATTACCTCAAAAAGGCCCTGGAACTGGTCGTTGACGGCATAGAGGCCGATATGGTGAAGACATCCATGCAATTTGAGATAGACAGTATGGTAGTCCGGCACAGTGCTGTCCAGGCCTTTTACAAGACACTCGCGGCACAGTTCCCGGCCTGGGGTATGATCGGAACGCTGATGGGCCTTGTAAACCTGCTCAGGAGCATGGACGACCCGTCAAACATCGGACCCGCGATGTCCCTCGCGATCATCACTACCTTTTATGGAAGCGTTCTGGCAAACTTTGTCTGTAACCCGATTGCCACCAAGCTCCAGGGAAGCAGCGCCGAAGAGATCAGGATGAGGGAAATGATCATGGAGGGCATACTGTCCATCCAGGCGGGCGAAAACCCGCGCCTTATGGAGCATAAGCTGAAAACATTCCTTTCTCCTGACCAGAAACTGCAGTACGAAAGCATGGTTATCAAGGAAAGAGAAAGAGAAAGAGGCCTTGACAAGGAGATGGGAACAGCCCAGGAATGAATATATCCGAAGAGCGTTTTACTAACTGCGCTCGGGCCAAGAATGGGTTTTGGTGCTCGCGCAGGGCTCACCGGCTTTTGACATGTTGGACAGGATTGAGGTGAAATGATCCTTGGGCAGAGGAAGAAAAAATAACGAAGAATCGTCGGGTTCTCCGGCATGGCTGACCACTTACAGCGATATGGTCACGCTGCTGCTGACCTTTTTTATCATGCTCTTTGCCATGTCAACCGTGGACAAGGCCAGGTTTACCGATGTAGCCAGGTCACTGTCAAACTCGCTTATCAATTTGAGCACGGGTGAATCTATCCTGGATTCCAGCGGGAAAAGCATCATTACGGTTGATTTTGTCAATCCCAGCGATAAAAACCTGCCCAAGCAAAATGAGAAATATATAGAAAGCGCCGAGGAAATGGTAATCGATGCCCAGAGGCAGATTTACGAAATGGAGATGGACATCGCCAAGGAAGAAATACGCGAGGCGGTGGAAGCCCAGGGCATAGGGGACAAGGTGGAAATCACCGAGGAGAAGGACTTCATTATCGTGCGGCTTGAATCCGAGCTCTTTTTCGATTCAGGCAGCGCAGATATAAGGCCTGAAGGGTATCCTGTGCTGGATCGGCTGGCCGAGATCCTGAAAAATATCGATAACGAGATAATGGTTTCGGGACATACCGATAATGTCCCCATCAACACGCCGCTGTTCAGGTCCAACTGGGAACTCTCGACAGCACGCGCAACCACGGTGGTAAGGTATTTCACCGAAAAGCTCGGGCTGGACCCGGTGAAGTTCACGGCCACCGGCAACGGTGAGTACCGGCCCATAGCGGATAACAGCACCGCGGAGGGGCGCCAGAAGAACAGGCGCATCGAGATAATGATAATGAAATAAAAGTGGGAAATACATTATAATGGTATCCATGAAATCTTTGTCCGGGAGAGATTTATGGATACCATTGTCAGCGAGATCGCCAAAACCCGTATGATGAGGGATGTCAACGAGGCCCTTACAGCATACGGGTTATCTGTATCCAGCATAGAGTTTGATTACAGCGTCGATTTTTCAGTGATAATAGAACTCAGTATCCAAGGCCTGCCCGACGCCGATATATTGAAAAACATAGCTGTCCCTGAAGGGACAGCATGCTGACCGGCCATGGCTGCAAAGCAGCCATGACCTGCAATTGATTGTTTATAGGTCATTCAGTGACAGGTGCGTCTCTGAAGAGCAGGCTGATGGAATAAAGCCCTGCAACTCCCACAAGAGAATATACTATCCTGCTTCCCAGGGTCGCCGTTCCAAATATGCCTGCTACCAGGTCGTATTGAAAAAGGCCTACCAGCAGCCAGTTAAGAGCACCTATGATGACCAGTAAAAGCGCTATTCTGTCAATTGGTGTTCTCATACTCCCGACTCCTTTACAATAATTTCGGGCGCGTACTACGCCTTCATTCAACTATTCTGTACAAAAAAAACGGAATTAATGCGCCGCAATACATGTAAAATCATGACGGAACGACCGCGGCGCCCTTTTCAGGCTTGTGCGCGGCAAACAGATCGCAGGATTTCCGGCGTTTTTTCACAAGCCTTGTGAAGAGCGGGATTTTGTGTGGTATAATATTAGCGTTTTTATTAATATGGTTTAAATGTGCTGGTAAGAAAAGGAGGCAAAAGTTATGGCAGGTTTCTGGGATCAAGAGGTTTTGCTGGGCAAGTTCGTGAAAAACAGCCGTGAAGAGATCCATATCAAGCGTGTCAGCAAGAACGGCAGGGAATATGTTGATATAAGGACCTTCTGGTATGACAGCCAGAACGATGAGTTCCGTCCGAGCCAGAAAGGACTCGCCATTCCCCTTGAGTTTGTAGGCGAGCTTAAAAATATACTGGATAACGTGGAATAAGGCTTCAACCGCGCCCGACGGGAAAACCCGGCGGGCGCGGTATATCAGAACCGCACAGGCTGCCGGCAGACAGAAGAGAATGTGCGGATGTAATAAAATATGCATCGGGCAATGCAAATGTGAAAGAAGTCCGTTCCCGCCCCGGGCAGCCGGGCGGGCAATGCGGCAAGAGGTGCCATTGGGTGAAACCGCTTGAAAGTCCGTATATTCCTGAAAGCTCAGTGACCGCCATGCTCGTGTCCCATGACATGCCCGAAGGGATGAAAAGCCTCCTGCGGGAACTGGTCCCTGTCATAATCCCGGTCATGGATATGGATAGCCTTCCCGTGCCGGTAAGGGGCCACCCGGATATGCAGCTTCTTATTCCGGCCGAAGGTGTTATCGTTCACGCCCCAGCCCTCGATCCAGATACTGCCGCATGCCTCAGGGACCTTGGGTACCTGCTGGTGCCGGGGGAAAAGCAGCCCGGCGGAAGTTACCCGGAGGATATTCCGTACAACGTCGCCGTAGTGGGCCGCCACGCGTTCCTGAACACCAGGCATGCCGACCCGGTTGTCCTTGACTGGCTGAAAAAGACCGGGAAAACCATATCACACGTGAACCAGGGCTACTCGAAATGCTCCGTCTGCATACTAAGCGAGGAAGCCATCATAACATCCGACCGGGGAATATACCAGGCCGCGATCGAGAAAAATATAGACGCGCTCTTGATTCCGCCGCAGAAATCCATATCCATTCCCGGGTACGAATACGGTTTCATAGGAGGCTCAGCGGGCCTTGTCTCGAGGGACAGGCTGGCTTTTTGCGGAGATATGGATACCCTTGAGAGCGCCGGACAAATTCTTTCGTTCCTTCAAAAACATGGCATAATGCCCGTAATGCTTGGCCCGGGCAACGTCCTGGATCTGGGCAGCCTTATACCTTTATGTACCGTATAGCGGACAATAAGGGCTACATATACTACACCTGAAAGGATGTGAGAGAATGCCGTCCTTCAGGGTTGACTACGCGAAGGACATCAAAGGATTGGCCCGTTACCTCGAGAAAAAGATGGCCCCGAAAGCCCTTCAGGGTGTCCGCATCCGGCATGATGGCAACAGCATGGTAATAATAATTGGGGGATACCTAAGGAGAAACGGCAGGAAATACTCCTGCATGATCCGCAAGCTTTCGGATTCCCTTGCCGATTATATACTCATTTCCCATGAGAAGGACATCCTTTCCAGGATCATCAACCGTATCTGCGAAGGCCTGCCGAAAAGCGACCTGGACGAGATCGGCCGCATCGCCTGCAAGATACTCTATCCCGAGAAAAGCGCCGAAAAACACATGCAGGACAGGCGCAAGCTCATATCCGACAAAATCGCGGAGTACCTCGAGACCTCCCGCAATCTTACGCTGGACGGGTTCATCACGTTCAGGCTGGGCGAGTATGTAAAGAAGCTCGAGGCCGAGGTGGACCGTGCCATCAGGCAGTATTTCGTCGAAAAGCAATACGAGGAATATATAAACCTCCTTACCACTTTCATCCGGATGCAATGCCCGAAGGTCCCGGAACTGCATGTATTCGCCCAGAGTGACGGTTCCTACCGGATCGAGGGCGCCGGGCCCTTTGATATACCCGACGACATCACGAAAAGCTACGGCCTGGAGAAAAACCAGCCGGTTATCCATGACGACGATTTCATGATAGGATTCCTGCTTACCTGTGCCCCCATCAGGATTTTTATCCATAATGCCGATAAATTTAAAAACAAGGAATTATTGAACACCATAAAGACAGTATTCTCGGAGTGCGTACTTGTGAACGACTGAGTTCGCGGGCCATGCCGCGCGAAAAGCGGTAAATTGGCGTGAAAGCATTGTGTAGGAAGATTAAATTGTTGTATAATGTAACATGAATCTAAAGGGTAAGCGGGGTAATCCAGGTGGCATTCAAAGTGTTTCAGTCCGTTATATCAAAAATTCGTGAAGCCATTGGCAACGATTTTGGCATTACAGACGGAAACGGCACTGTCATCGCGAGCACCATTGAAGAAGAAATCGGCATGATCCACGATCAATGCGCGGATTTTCTTACTTCAAACGCCATGTACATCGAAAAGCCCGGCCTGGTGATGAAGAAAATAGAGATAAACGGCAGGCTGGACTTCGTGCTGTACCTGGTGAGCGATCATCCAGACAGGAAGAAGTATGCCGAACTGATTGCAATCAGCCTGGAGAACGCCAAGCTTTATTATGATGAAAAGTACGACCGCAATAACTTCATGAAGAATATCCTTCTTGGCAACATCCTGCCGGGGGATATCACCATCAGGGCGAAGGAACTCAGGATCAAGACCGATTCCAGGAGGATAGTCTACCTGATCCGGACCGAAAAGACCCGTGAGCTCTACGCCTACAACATTATCCAGAGCCTTTTCCCGAACAACACCAGGGACTATATCATCCTGCTGGACGACCAGAATACGGTCCTGATCAAGGAGCTCAAGGAGCGCGAGGACAGCGAGGAGATCCATAAGAAGGCGAGGATCATTATCGATACCTTGAGCAGCGAGCTCATGATCAAGGCCAGTATAGGCATTGGTACCGTGGCCGAGTCTTTAAAGGACGTGGCAAGGTCCTACAAGGATGCCCAGACGGCCCTGAAGATCGGCCAGATCTTCGAGGCCGACAAGAACATCGTCGACTATAACAACCTGGGGATAGGCCGCCTGATCTACCAGCTTCCTACCACGCTCTGCCGACTCTTTCTCAACGAGGTCTTCAAGGAGGGAGTCCTGGAAACCATTGACTCCGAGACCATGATGACCATCCAGAAATTCTTTGAGAACAACCTCAACGTGAGCGAAACCTCGCGTCAGCTTTTCATACATAGGAATACCCTGGTTTACCGTCTTGACAAGATTCAGAAAATAACCGGGATGGATCTGCGAAAGTTCGATGACGCAATCTATTTCAAGGTAGCCATGATGGTGAAGCGTTATCTTGATGAAGTGTCCAAATGAATGCCATCCCAGGCCGTGGGGGGATCGTCTTGATAAAGTTTGTCGACGCAACGAAGATTTACTCAAACGGTGCTGTTGGCGTAAAGAACATCACTGTTAGCATCGAAAAGGGAGAATTCGTATTTATCATAGGCCCGAGCGGCTCCGGCAAATCAACATTTCTGAAGCTGATAATGCACGAAGAAACCCCGACCGAGGGGGAAGTGTACGTAAACGGATATAGCGTACATAACATGCCCAGGTCCGAGATCCCGTATCTAAGGCGCAGCCTGGGCGTTGTATTCCAGGACTTCCGTCTTCTTCCCAACAAGACCGCATATGAAAACGTGGCTTTTGCCATGCAGATAGTCGAGGCCCTGCCCCGTGAGATCAGGAGGCAGGTTCCGCTGGCTCTCGGGCTTGTGGGCCTGAGCAAGAAAGCCAAGGCATATCCCGGGCAGCTTTCCGGCGGCGAGCAGCAAAGGGTCGTCCTCGCGCGAGCCCTGGTCAACAACCCGGCTGTACTTATAGCCGACGAGCCTACCGGGAATCTCGACCCGAGAACATCCCTCGAGATCATGGAGCTGTTGGACGAGATCAACCAGCGTGGCACCACCGTCATTGTCGCGACCCATGAAAAAAGCATCGTGGACTCCATGAAAAAACGCGTCATCACCCTTGACAGGGGCGAGATTATCAGCGATGTGAAGAGAGGTCAGTACACAAATGAAGATTAGGACACTGAGACTGCTTACAAAGGAAGGCGTGGCGAATGTTTACAAGAACAAGCTTATGTCCGCCGCATCCATGATAACCATAACCACCACCCTTTTTATCCTCGGGCTGGTCCTGCTGATCATCGTAAACGTGATAACCAACCTGGAAGCCAGGAAGCGGGAACTGCAGGTCATATTCTACCTGAAGGTCGAAGCCACGCGCCTCGAGGAAGAAGAGGTGGCCATGTTCATAGAAAACTGCAAGGCTTCCGGCATAATTGCCGAGTACCAGCATGAATCCAGGGAACAGGCTTATGAAAACGCAAGAATGAATCTTAAGAACGAATCCCTAATGGAAGGCCTGACTCCTGAAAACTTCGCCGAGGGATACTTCGTCAAACTTTCTAACCCCAACGAGAGCGACCAGTTCATCGCCAAGCTCAAGCTTTTGAGCGGCGTCAATTCCCAATGGATAAGCTATCCCAAGCAGGAACTTGAGAGGATTTCAGGGATAGTGCATGTCTTCAACTACGCTGCCATATTTGTCCTCGTGGTCCTCATGATCATATCCATCCTGCTCATCTCAAATACCATCCGCCTTACCGTTTACGCGAGGCGGAAGGAAATAGAAATCATGAAATACGTGGGGGCAAACGACTGGTTCATCCGCTTCCCGTTCATAATCGAAGGCATGGTCATAGGGCTCATTGGGGCGCTGATCGCGTATCTTCTGACATCCCAGGCATACGGCTGGATAAAGGATGGGCTGAACAACCTGTTTGCCAGCATCAGGATTGCCGACCTGCAACTGATGGATTTTGGCCAGTTTGCGATCCGCATATTGGTGGTAAATATCATCTTCGGGATGACTATTGGAGTTATCGGGAGTTTTATGTCGGTGAAAAAGCACCTGAACGTTTAATGCTGACGCAATATAATCCAGATGCCTTTTTATTCACCAAAATGGCATTAAAACATTGTCATACTGCCGAAAAAATGATATATTTTAACTTGTAGATTACATAATTTGTATAATTTAAGGTACAGCATCTTCAACCGGAGGCGAATACATATGACGAAAAGGATACTGGCCTGTGTCCTGGCAATATGCCTTACAGCGTCACTGGGACTGACAGCCAGGGGGGCCAGCACTCTGGAGGAAGCCAAAGCTGAACAGAAGAGACTCCAGAATGAAAAGAAAGCGCTCGAACAGCAAAAAAAGCAGGTATCCCAGAACCTGATCAACAACAAGCAGGTTCGCGACAGCATAATAGCCGAGCTGGAAGCGAAGGGATACGAAAAAGCCCAGATTGAAGCGAAGATAAAGGATATAGAAGATGCCATAAGGACGTTGGAGCAAGCCATCAGTGATGCCGAGGCCGAATATGAGCAGCAGCTCAAGCTGTTCCAGGAAAGGTTCGTGGTGCTGTACATACGTTCCAGGCTGGGAGCCGACGCCAGCGAACTAGCCCAGTGCAAGGACCTGGAAGAACTGTTCCGTTGCCTTCACACTATGGAGGTTGTGTCAAGGGCCGACCAGGACCTGATGGACAGCATCCTGGCAAAAAAGCAGGAAATAGAGGAACTCAAGAGACTCAAGGAGCAGGAGGAGCAGAACGCGCGGGAACAGTTGGAAAGAAGCCTTAAGGAACTGCAGGAACTGGAGGTGTCCCGTTCCAAGGCCGAAGAGAGGATAAAGACCGACGAGCAGACGCTGGCCAGGATTGCCAAGCAGGAAGACCAGCTTGAGAAGGAAGACAAGGAACTGGGAGAACTCATAAAGAAGCTGATGTCCACCGGGAAATATACCGGCGGCCCCATGCAGTGGCCCCTTCCCGGATATACGAAAATATCCTCGTATTTTGGCAACAGACTCCATCCGATACTGAAGGTATACAGGTTCCACAGCGGAATTGACATAAGCGCTCCCCAGGGTACATATATCCGCGCCGCGGCCAGCGGAAAGGTTATATGGTCAGGATGGCGCAGCGGCGGTGGCGGGAATACCATAATCATAGACCACGGCGGCGGGATAGCCACCCTATACCTCCACATCATGAACGGCGGCCTCCTGGTCAAGGAAGGCCAGGTGGTGGCGGCGGGAGATGTCATCGGTAAGGTTGGAAGCACCGGGTTATCGACCGGGCCCCACCTGCATTTCACGGTGAAAGTAAACGGTGAGAGCGTGGATCCGCTGAAGTATGTTTCGCCCAAATAACCCGGAAAATCCGGAATTGACTAAAGGATATCCGTTTGGGTATCCTTTTTAATTGAGCACATGAATCGAGCGAAAGGCACATAGGATGTAGGATGGAAGGCCCAATACACGAAGGCAGGCATCAGGACATTTGACTCGGAAAGGGATGCGGCATGAGAAATAAGGCGTTGTTTATAAAAATAGTGGCGATCGTCCTGTTATGTTCGGCGTTATCCTTTTTCGCCGGCTATTTTGTTTCTGTGGGGACCCTGGTTTCATGGAAGAACGTGACGGCGCGCCCCCTTACGTCCTGGTTCAGGCAGCAGCAAGCGCTGTTTTTCGACGAGGGCGAGGTCGATATGAAGAATATAGAGGCCTTCAACCGGGTTAAAGATTTGCTCCTCAGCAGGTATTACAAGGATGTCGATATCAACGACCTGCTGGAGGGTGCGATAAAAGGCCTGGCGGCGGGCGCGGGCGATCCCTATACCGTTTATTACAACCCCGACGAGATGAAAAAGTTCATGGAGGAGTCCTCGGGCAACTACGAGGGCATAGGCGTCCTGGTAAACATGGATGAGAACTACATCCTGAACGTAGCCGAGGTCTTCCCGGAAACGCCGGCAAAAGAGGCCGGCATCAGGAAGGGCGATAAGATCGTCAAGGTTGACGATGAGGATGTCACCGCCATCAGGGACATCGATGCCATAGTCAAAAAGATAAAGGGACCTCCGGGCACCATGGTGAAAATCACGGTTTTCCGCGAGGAAATAAGGGATTATATAGATTTTGACATAACCAGGGAGGCCATCAATATATCCTATATTTCCAGCAGGATGCTGGACGACAAAATAGGATACATCCGCATAAAGCAGTTCGACAATGATATTTCCCAGGATTTCCGGACCCACCTGAACAGTCTCCTGGCCCAGGGGATGAAAGGGCTGGTCATCGATCTTCGGGACAATCCGGGCGGGGACTTCCGCGAAGTGGTCAGAATCTGCGACATGCTGCTCCCCAGCGGGCTTATCGTATACATTGAGGACCGGTTCGGCAACAGGCGGGAAGAGGTTTCCGACGAAAGCCATGTGGATATTCCCATGAGCGTCCTTATCAACGAGTACAGCGCCAGCGCTTCCGAGATCATGTCCGGCGCGCTGAAGGACTATGGAAAGGCCGTGATCGTGGGAACCAAGTCCTTTGGAAAGGGCCTGGTCCAGCAGATCGACGTGCGCTTCGCCAATGGCGCGGGATTAAAATATACTATTGCCAGGTATTTCACCCCGTCAGGCGTGAGCATCCAGGACGCGGGGGGCGTGGAACCTCATATTGAGGTCAAACTCAGCGAGGAATTCAAGAACATGTCCCTGGACGATATACCCCCGGAGAAGGACAGCCAGCTCCAGGCCGCCATTGCCGAGGTCAGGAAGAAATTGCCCTGATTCCGCGGCGCCCCTGGTCCCGGGTTTGTATACCCTTGGATATGGCAGGCCATAATATCCCATGGGGTGATTAAGCATGATGAAGAAGGATGAGCAGCTTAAACTCGAAATAGCGAAGGAACTGGGCCTGTACGAAAAGATCCGGGAACACGGATGGAAAAGCCTGAGCCCGAAGGAAACAGGCCGTATCGGCGGCATATTGTCCAGGAAGAAAAAATCGACGCAGGCAGGGTGATATGATGTACCATGGATTGGCTGGTGTCTACGACAGGCTGACACGGGATATCGATTACGGGAAATGGGCTGATTACTTCGAATCAGCCTTTCTTAAATTCGGGAAAAAGCCCGGGCTGGTCCTGGAACTGGCATGCGGCACGGGAAGCCTGGCCGTCGAGCTGGCGAGAAGGGGATACGACATGATCGGCCTGGACATATCCGTGGACATGCTGTCCAGGGCGAAGGAGAAGGCCCTGGAACAAGGGCTCGACATCCTTTTTATCAACCAGGACATGCGAAGATTCGAGCTTTACGGGACGGTAGACGCCATTATATGCATGCTGGACTCGATCAACTATATCACCGAAAAAGCGGACCTGGGGCGCGTTTTCCGCCAGGTCAGGACATACCTGGAGCCGGGCGGGCTGTTCATTTTCGATATCAACAGCGAGTACAAGCTTTCGAGCCTCCTGGGGGAAAACACCTTTTTCGAAGTGGACGACGACATATCATGGATATGGCATAATACATACGACCCGTCCGGCAGGCTGTGCGTCTTTGAACTGACCTTCTTCAGGAAGACCCATAATGGTTTGTATGAGCGGTTTGACGAAACTCATGCCGAGCGCGCCTGGACCGATGAAGAGATCACGGAGGCCCTTCGCCTGGCGGACCTGACGCTGCTTGGCAGGTTCGGCAACTTAAGCTTCGATCCCCCATCCCCTGATGAGGAGCGAATTTTCTATATAGCCAGGAAAGATTCTCCATGAGGCCGGGCGCGATATGCTATAATATCCCTGGGGCATTCCTCGGAGGCCCGGTCGCTCCATATTTGTTTGTTGGAGGAAACGGCATTGGGAAGACGACAAGCGCGGGAACATGCGATGAAGCTGCTTTACCAGGCGCAGATACGGAAAGACGACCTGGAAGAACAGATACAGACCTACATGGAAGAAGAGATGATCCTGGATCCGTCGGAACGCGGGTATATCGAGGAGGTAGTCCGCGGCACGGTTGAAAAACAGGACGAGATAGACAGCATAATCTCTCGCCATGCAAAGGGATGGAGCATCTCCAGGATGCCTAAGGTAGACTTGGCCATCATGCGGCTTAGCATATACGAGATGCGGTATCGAAAGGACATCCCGGTAAACGTGTCGATCAACGAGGCAGTGGAACTGGCGAAAAAATACAGCGGAGAGCAGTCCAGGACCTTTGTGAACGGTGTTTTGGGAAAGGTATGGAGCGAACTCTCCCAGGAAGCCCAGGAGTCCAATGAACATGAATAGCCTTACTGTCAGGGAACTTACGGCGTACATCAAGCAGCTTATCGACAGCGACATGCTGCTTTCAAACGTATGTGTCACCGGTGAGATTTCCAACTTCAAGCTTCACAGTTCGGGCCACATGTATTTTTCCCTGAAGGACGAGGACGCGGTAATAAGGTGCGTCATGTTCCGGACCTACAACGCCCGTATGAAGTTCATGCCCGAGGAGGGCATGAAGGTCATAGTCAGGGGATATGTTTCGGTATATGCCCCCGGAGGCGCCTACCAGCTCTACGCGGAAGACATGCAGCCCGACGGGACGGGAAGCCTGTACCTTGCCTTTGAACAGCTCAAGCAGAAGCTCGAGGCCCTTGGATGGTTTGCCCGGGAGCGGAAGAAATCCATCCCCCGGCTGCCCCGTGCCATCGGAATCGTGACATCGCCCACCGGGGCAGTAATCCGCGATATGCTGAACATATTGCAAAGAAGGTTTCCAAATATACGCGTTATCATTTACCCTTCGGCAGTCCAGGGTATCGATGCCCCGGCGCAGCTTATCAGGGGGATCAGGTATTTCAATGAAGCGAAGAACGTGGATGTCATCATAATCGGCAGGGGCGGCGGGTCCATAGAGGATCTGTGGCAATTTAACGACGAGGGGCTGGCCCGCGCCATCTACGAGTCGGAAATACCGGTTGTCTCCGCCGTGGGCCATGAGACCGATTTTTCCATTTCCGATTTCGTGGCCGACCTGAGGGCGCCCACGCCTTCCGCTGCCGCCGAGCTCGTGGTGCCCGAAAAAGCGGTCCTGAAAGAGCGGCTGATGATGTACGAGAGGAGCCTTGCAAGCAGCCTCCTTATGAGGCTTAAGCACGAGAGGGAAAGGTTGGCGGGACTGTCGTCGGCCAGGTGCATCACGCGTCCCCTGGAGAGGGTGTACACGTTAAGACAGCAGCTTGACGGGAAGCTCAGGGAACTGGCTTTGCTGGGAAGATCGCAGCTTGAAAGGCGCCGTTCGGCCCTGGGAGGCCTCGCCGGAAGGCTGGACGCGTTAAGCCCGCTTACCGTGCTGTCCCGCGGATATGCCATCGTTCAGAAAGAAGACGGCAGCGTTGTCAAGTCCGTCAGGAACCTGGGAAAAGGGGACAGGATAACTGTAAGAGTGGCCGACGGCCGGTTCGGCGCACTGTTCGAGAAGGCCCTGGAGGCCTTTCCAGACAAGATGGAGCAATGACAGGTGAAATGGGGTGTGAGGCATGACAGACCTGGCAAATGACACGGAAAAGAAGGAACTTACCTATGAAGAAGCAGCGAGCGAACTTGAAAAGGCGATTGCCGTACTGGAAAAGGGGGACCTTCCCCTTGAGCAGTCAATACAGGTATTTGAAAGGGCCATCGGGCTGGTGCGCCTGTGCAGCATGAAGCTGGACGAGATTGAAAAGAAGATCACGATCCTGGTCGAGGGAAAGGATGGAGTCAGGGAAACCGAGTTTGAACCTGGCGATTGACGATGGATTATATTCATGAGTACAACAGGTACAGGAACCTGGTCGAGGAATGGATCCAAGACCGTATAACGGTTCCCGACCTTCCGGAAAAAACCCTGGTTGAAGCCATGAGATACAGCCTGATGGCAGGCGGGAAGAGGTTGCGCCCGGTCCTGTCGCTGGCGGTCTGCGATATGCTGGGGGGCGACACGGAGGACGTCCTGCCCTTTGCCTGCGCCATAGAGCTTATACATACATATTCCCTGATCCATGACGATCTGCCGTGCATGGACAACGATGATTTCAGGAGAGGAAAACCCACCAGCCACAAGGTTTTTGGGGAAGCCATGGCAATCCTTGCCGGCGATGCGCTGCTAAACACGGCCTGCGAGATCATGCTGGACGCGGTGATTGCCGAAAGAAACGACCCGCTCACAAAGGCTGCGGCGGCGCGCATAATCATGGAAGCGACCGGGGCCTCGGGCATGATCGCGGGCCAGGTGATCGACCTGGAATCCGAGAACGCCCCCGTGTCATACAAGGTGCTGTGCCGCATGCACAAGCTTAAGACGGGCGCCCTGATCCGGGCAAGCGTGCTTTCGGCGGCAAGGCTGTGCAAGACTGATGAAAAGACCTGGGACGCCCTTGACCGCTATGGGCGGCACATCGGCCTGGCCTTCCAGATCAAGGACGACCTGCTGGATTTCGAGGGAGACGCGGCTGTAACCGGGAAGAGCGCCGGCATCGACGAAAGGAACAGGAAATCGACCTTCGTGACCGTCCTGGGAGCGGACAGGGCGAGGGAAATGCTGTCCGAAGCCGTGCGCGAGGCCATAAGTGCCCTGGAAAACATTGAAAACGCCGGTTTCCTGGCCAGGACGGCAGCTTACATCGCGGAAAGGGAAAAGTGACGGCGAAAGTATTTCAGGAGAGATGCAAGTGACGTTTATAGAGGAGATTTTAAGCAACAAGGCATTGACACTGCCTGTTCTTTCCTGGTTTTTGGCCCAGTTCTACAAGTTCCTGCATTGCCTGGTGGTCAACAGGAAGATTGATTTTATGAAATTTGTAAGCTCGGGGGGAATGCCCAGTTCCCACAGCGCCATATCGGTGTGCCTGGCTGCCATCATGGGAATGCAGTACGGATTTGACTCGGGCATTTTCGCACTTTCTGCGGTATTTGCCCTGATTGTAATGGCCGATGCCGCCGGAGTGAGGAGGGCGGCCGGCAAGCAGGCAGCTCTGCTCAACAAGCTGGCCAATGCCACCAGGGAGTTCCGGGCCGAGAAGGACCTTAAAGAGCTCATAGGGCATACGCCGGTGGAAGTGTTGGCGGGAGCCGCGCTGGGCATCCTGGTAGCGGTTCTCTTTGCATAAAACCATGGCTTGATGTATAATAATCACTAAGATCATCAGGATGGCGCAGTATCCTAGTCAGTACTGCCCGGTTCGAAGACGGGCCTAAAAATCCGTTAAAGGGCATATCGATGAAGTTCCTTGTGCCGGCTTGTTACGCCCAGTGATGGGCTGGTGCTGGGAGTTAAGGTTCAGGGGCAGCCTGCAATGGCATGCGGGTGCCGACCCCTTTACCGCGGAGACCTTCATTCGTGGGAGACAGGTTGCCTGCCTCATGGCAGTATAAACCTTGACTACGATGAGGGATGGAACCTGTTTTGCGGTATCGCTTTCGATGCTGTGAACAGTGTAGCCTGCCTTGAGTGCGGATCGGAGGATAGCGGATCAGATGTTTATGTGCTGGCCGGCACATAAACATTATCGCTGCTTGAAACCTTCCGTGCAAAAGAGGCTAGAACCGGGTAAGACTCCCGGGGAAAACCCCTAGGCTGTTGTTATCCAGGTATTCCGGGGATTGCAGTGTGTACTTAGTGGCAATCAGGCTTTGAGAAGGGCAACCTCTCAACAGCGGGATTAAAGGGAA
>Ga0134100_1001851_pt1 | contig 18467 bp, 20 predicted proteins | sample 11_taG_2_FD_94444 | JGI IMG/M metagenome (GOLD analysis project Ga0134100, IMG submission 94444) | Switchgrass degrading microbial communities from high solid loading bioreactors in New Hampshire, USA - 11_42_5_180_A3 metaG | ecosystem: Engineered > Bioreactor > Semi-continuous > Anaerobic >...
CGCGTCGGCGAGGAGCCAAGAGGATGGCCTTGTCGTCGATTGCGGACAGCTGCTCGTCTATAGCGAGTGCCCGCGCAAGTACTACCTGCGCTACGTGTGCGGCTTCGCGCCCCCCATCGCCCCCGCGCTGGGCTTCGGCAAGGTCGCCCACCACGTGGTGTGCGAGGTGGCGCGGAGGGCGAGGCTGAGTGCTCTTGCTCTGCCCTCCCCGAGCGACGCCGCCGCGATCCTTCAGGAGTGCTTCTACCTCCCGTTCGCAAGCCGCGCCCAGCGCGAGGCCATGCTGGATGCCCTGAACAGGCGCCTCGCGAACTACGTCAGGAGGCACGGGGCGGACCTCGCGCGAACACTGGACGTCGAGCGCCGCTTCGAGATCCCCCTCGATGGCGCCCGCCTCCGCGGGAGGATCGATCTCCTGTTACGGGCGGCAGGACCCGACCCGTCCGCGGTTGAGATAGTGGACATTAAAACCGCCGAGAACCGCCCGCCGCTTCCGCAGCACCAGAACCAGCTGCGCCTTTACGCCCAGGCGGCGAGGATGCTCGGCCTGAAACCAGTCCGCCTTGTCATCCACGACCTCGACTCCGAGGACGGCGCGGCGATACCCGTGGAAGAGAACCCCGCGGAGCTCGCGCGGTTCCAGGAGGACATGTGCCGCTGGGTCCACGGGATCCGAAGAGGACGCTTCTCGCCTCTGGGCGCGACGGCATGCAGGACGTGCGACTACGCGGGCCTGTGCTGACCTGATCCGGTGGCGCGCCCTTTCATTTCCCCGCACTGGGAAGGACGCCGAAGACACGGTGGCAAGTTAGCCCGTCTCTCTGCCCATTGTTTAGCAACATGGGAGAAGGAGTTCCGATACAACGGGAGAAATCCAAATTAGGTTCGCTTACAACTATGTCAGGTGCCTGCTGGGAAGGACGCGCATGTCTGGCGCGTGCATTCGACCGCCTGGCTGACGGCACGTTGGCCTGTGAGTCTGCGTAGGCGGAAATGGGAGGACGGCAGCTCGCAGGACCGGCGGCGCCGGGCGTATCCCTATGACCCAAGGGTTTTCGACTATGGGAGGATCCGTTGTGCGCACTGTCGCGGTGATCATGGCTGGAGGGAAAGGCGAGAGGTTTTGGCCTCGCAGCACTGCTTCAATGCCCAAGCAGTTCTTGCACTTGTGGGGAGAGGGGACCCTCCTCCAGCAAGCCTTCGAACGGGCGCTGAAGGTCACGAACGACGTAAATGGCATATACGTGATAACCGGACCTGACTATGGGGAGCTTGTCCTCTCGCAACTCCCGGCCCTTCCTCCTGAGAACCTCATAACAGAGCCGGCAAGCCGCGACACGGCCCCTGCGGTGGGATATGCCATGGTCTATGTGGGGCAGCGCATCAGGGACGCTGTTATGGTCATGCTGCCGAGCGACCACGTGGTGCTGGATGAGGAGAGGTTTGCTGAAACCCTCCAGCATGCTGTGGAGGTAGCATCTGGAGGAGACTACCTGGTGACTATAGGGATTAGGCCCACACGGCCGGAAGAGGGGTATGGCTATATAGAATGCGGGGAGCCGCTTGCAGAAAGAGGCGTCCGAGGCCGGGAAGAGACTGGCGAGAGCAAGAAACAGGGGGCTTTGGTCTATAGAGTCAGGAGGTTTACCGAGAAGCCGGGTGTAGACGACGCCCTCAGGTTTCTCAGGGACGGCAAGCACCTCTGGAATGCGGGGATATTCGTATGGAGGCTGTCTGCGGTAAGGCAGGCGTTTAGGGAGTATGCCCCTGCCCTGTACGAGGGATTGAGCGAGATCGAGGGTTTGCTTCAACAGGGGCACGACGCTGAGGTCCGGGAGAAATTCCTTGCCCTGGAGCGCAGATCTATTGATTACGCCTTGCTTGAGAAGGCTAATAACATTCTGGTTGTGCCTGGGGATTTCGGCTGGGACGATGTGGGGACCTGGGCTGCCCTTGAGCGGATTTACGATAAGGATGAGAACGGCAACGTGATAAAGGGCGAGGCCGTGGCCATCGAGGCGGGCGGGAATATCATCGAGAATTCGGTGGGGGACAAGCTGTTCGTGGTCTTCGGGGCAAGGGACCTGGTCGTAGTGAATTCCGAAGACGTGGTGCTGGTGGCGGACAAAAAGCGAAGCGTGAATTTGAAGAAGGTGACGGAGGTCCTGAGGGCCCGCAAGGCGCGGGAGGCACCCAAGAAACCCCGAGGGGGAGATTTGCTCCGAGCGGAGAGAGCGCGGGACCATAATCTTTGTTACCAGCAGACAGGTATTGTGGAAGGCAATTAGGAATTGATAAGTGAGTGGGTAGAGATTTCTAAGCTTCTTAGTAAGAATGAGGAGAGGCAAAAGCAGATATCATGAACATCGTTGTCATCGGCGCCGGATACGTCGGTCTCACTACGGGTGTAGCCCTGGCCTACTTCGGCCATGAGGTCACTTGCGTGGAGAAGAACCCGGCCAAGCTGGAGCTCCTCTCCCGCGGCAAGAGCCCCATCCACGAGCACGGGCTGGAAGAGCTGATGCACCTGGCCGGGAAGAACCTCCGCTTCGCTGAACGGGCAAAAGGGCCCGTGGAAGCGGCGGAGGTGGTCATGATTGCCGTCGGCACCCCGCCCAAGTCCAACGGCGAGGCGGACACTCAGGATGTGGAGGCAGCCGCGCGTGAAGTGGCCGAGGGGTTCCTCCCGGGCCGGAATTACGCCCTGGTCATCAAGTCTACCGTGCCCATCGGGACGAACCGCCGCGTGGCTCAGGTGGTAAAAAGGGTCTTGGCGGCGCGCGGCCTGATGGATGAGACTTTCGTCTGGATCGTCTCGAATCCCGAATTTCTGCAAGAAGGACGAGCTCTTTACAATACCTTTTATCCCGACCGCATCGTGGTGGGGGCCGAAGAGCCCGAAGGAGTATACGTGCTTAGGCGGCTCTACCAATCTATACTGGAGCAGACCTTCACCCCGCCTTCTTTCTTGCCCCGGCCCGAGGGGTATGCCTTACCACCGCTTCTCGCCACCGACCCCACCAGCGCTGAGATGATCAAGTACGCCTCTAACGCCTTTTTAGCCTTAAAGATTAGTTTCATCAACGAGATCGCCGGGCTCTGCGAAAAGGTGGGGGCCGATGTGACGGAAGTCGCCCGAGGCATGGGGCTCGACCCCAGGATCGGCCCGGGTTTCCTCGCCGCCGGACTGGGGTGGGGAGGGAGCTGCTTCCCCAAGGACACCGCGGCGCTTTTGGCCATAGGCGGTGAATACGGCTACGCCATGCCCATTGTCGCCGCCGCGTGGGAGGTGAACTTCCGCCAGCGGCACCGGATGGTGGGGAAACTCCAAGAAGCCTTGAAAGGCGTCCGCGGCCGGGTGGTTGGCGTCTTGGGCCTGGCCTTCAAGCCGGGTACCGCTGACGTGCGCGAGTCCCCCGCCCTCGAGGTAGTCAGGATCCTCGTCGAACGCCAGGCCCACGTGCGGGTACACGACCCGGTGGCCCTGGAGAACGCCCGGCGGGTGCTGGCCGACCTGGAAGAAGTGGAGTTCTTCGAGGACCCTTACGGGCTTGCCGCGGGGGCCGAAGCATTGGTCCTGGCCACCGACTGGCCGGAGTACCGCTATCTAGACCTGGCTCGTCTGGCCGGGATGATGCGGACCCCGGTCCTAGTCGACGGCCGCAATCTCTTCGATCCCGAGGAGGCCAGGCGGGCGGGATGGACCTATCTGGGGGTGGGCCGCTGAGATCGGCGCTGGTGATAGGTGGGACGCGCTTCATCGGCAGCCACCTCGTGACCGCCTCTCGGCCCAGGGTTGGCGGGTCACGGTGGAGGACAACTTCGATCTCTCCTACGATCCCGGAATTAAACACAAGAACGTCGCGCTCACCTCGACTCGGCGAACCATACCCTGGTCGGGACGGACATAAGGGATCTTGACGACGTCCGCGCCCGCCTTTCCGGCGACTGTGAAGCGATAATCATCCTAGCGGCCAAAGCGGGGGGGTCGCCCCTCAATACGAGACTCTATCGGATACCAAAAGGTGAACGTTCGCGGAACTCAGAATCTAGTGGGGCTGGCCAAGGAGTGGGGGATCAAGCAGTTCATCTTCGCCTCCTCTTCCAGCGTCTACGGAGTCAACCCCCCGATGTGCTCCCGGCGGGAGGGCAACTGCGTGCTTTTGCCCATCAGCCCCTATGCTGCAACTAAGGTGGCCGGGGATCTCCCGGGCCATGTCTACACCCATGTCTGGGGCATACGAATCCTCGCCCTGCGCCTTTTCACCGTCTACGGACCCCGGCAGCGGCCGGGCCTGGCCATACACAAGTCTACCGCCTGATGCTGCGAGGCGAGCCGGTGCTGTCTCCGGGGACGAGAAGGAGCGTGAGCAGGCATTATGTGTACATCGGCGATGTCATCCAGGGAATCCGTACAGGTTACGGATTACACGCAAACCCCTTGCGAGATCGTCAACGTGGGCAACAACAAGACGGTGAGCCTGCCCGAGATGATCCGGCCGCTGGAAGACGTCCTGGGTGTGAGAGACCGAGCGGAGTCTCAGCCCCCGAGCCCGGAGACGTTCCGCAGACGTGGGCGGATGTCCAGAAGGCCGGGAGGCTTCTGGGATATCGGCCAGGGATTTCGTTTGAAGAGGCGCTTCGGAGGTTCTGGGAGTGGGTTTGGTGGAGTCAATCTTGTGACAGGGTCACGACATTGAGGCTCATAGACCTAACCCTGCCTGGAGGATCGGTGGCCGCAGATCTCCGAGGCCTGGGCGGAGTGGCGGTGGTGACGGTGTTGGAGGAGGCGGCCAGGAGGTGCGCAGACCACGAGGCAGGCGTTGGTCTGAACAAAGGAGTACTAAATGGCTTTTCCCGTAACGGCTTTCTGTTTGCATCAGTGTATCCGTGCTATAGGAGATTCCTCACCGCGGAAGAGGGTTTCTGCCGGCAGGTGTCGAAGTTCACATGGGATGAAGTCGACGGCGACGCGCGGGCGTTCCGACACCTCAGGAATCCTGCATCACGGGCCGCCGAGAGAGACCTGGTAAACGTAAGAGCTTATACACACCACCGGTAAGCTGCCCCTCGGATCAAGACTGAGATCGTGATACTCGTGCGTAGCGTGGAGCGTGAGTCTGGATGTCTTCTTCACAGGCCAATAGGCTGCCTATCAGCGTTATCGTCCCCGCGTTCAATGTGGAAGGATACATTCAACGGACCTTGAGATCTGTGATTGACCAGGAATTCAAGGCAATTGAGCTGATTGTGGTTGATGACGGTTCGACTGACGGAACCTTGTCCAGGATTAGGGATGTTCTTGAGAACGTCCCTGTCCGGCATCATGTACTGCGCCAACACAACCAGGGAGTTAGTGCTGCCAGGAACAGAGGCTTGGATGTCGCCGCCGGAGAATTCGTGTATTTCCTTGATGGTGACGATGTTATCGAGCCGACGTGTTTGTCGAAGCTCTACGAAAGAGCTTCTTCGCACAATGTAGATGCAGTATTCTGTGGTTTTGACCATGTTGATGAGTATGGGAGATGTCTGAGGACGTACCTAGATGCACACATGTACATCGAAGGTGTGGTGCCAGGAAGAGATGCCCTAATCATGCAGCTAACGCAACGCATTTGGATCTGGACGGCATCTGCCTTATGGAGGACAGCATTGCTTCGGGAATACAAGATAAGATATCCGGAGGGCTGCACATTAGGCCAGGATCAGGTGTTCATCATGAAAGCGTTGCTTCACGCCAGAGCTGTAACCTCCGTTCGCGAAGTGTTGGCTCACTACGTGCAAAGGCCGAATTCGGTAACGAAGGTTGCCTCTAGTTCAAGCTGGAGGACCACTTTAGCGGCATTCAAGGACTTAAATCAGTACTTCGAGCGTCAGGGTGCAGACTCGTTACTTACGGGGTGTCTCCGTAGGTACACAATTCCGCGGCTTGTTGCGAATGTGGTTGCAGCCCTTGCTAGAGAGGGGCACGCCTGGAAAGAAATACACAAGTTGCTTATCAACGATATCCGTGCGCTAAAGGACTTCCGCTGCCCATGGAAGCTGGTCGGCACAGCGGGAATGAGGCCCTTTGTGAAAAATCTGGCATTGCGATTGTGGCCAGAACTCGCTGTCGCCTGCTACCGCTTCGCAAACGGGCGCGACCACAGATAGTCCACGTGAGGTGCAAAGGAACACGTTCACCCGTTGTCGCCGGATCACTGGCTTATCTAACTCTGAACCGCCTATAGTCCGGGTTCACTCTTACGTAATCACAGTGGTAAAATGGGTGTAACGGACTAATGGTGGTTGGAATTGAAGGTCTATCGAATGATCGTGACAGCCTGCCCCGAAGTTGGGAGGGTATGCGCGCACCAATTGTGGGCAAGCTTTCCGCTACATCTACATCTGCAACAGGGTTGCTTCAATACTTCGGGTTGACAGCCCGTAATCGTGTACTTCATGCGCTCATGGTCATCATGAGACCCCCTGTTGCATAAAGCTCTTCTAGGTCCATCCTGTCTCTTGCGGTTGCGGCAGTGATGCGTGTTCGGGGACGGTAAAGCTCAACAATGAGCGTCCAAACGCGAATCTGTGCGTCTTGCATGTGACGGATAGCTGGTATCCATACTCAACGGGAGGCGATACTGGCTTGAATTCTAGAACTCGTTTCCCGCGGTCCTTCTCTTTCCTGTTCCGGGCGGGGTTATCGGCGGAGGCTGGACCACTAGAGAGGGAGGACAGCGACATCAAAAGCGGGCACGGAGTTGGGAATAATGGTGGTACCGGGTTGGATGAGAATAGAAATTCCATGACCGCCTGCCACTCTGTGAGCCTCCCGTACTTGGTAGGTCTCGCTTCTGGCATTATCCTAGGGATCGCTGCGAGCGTGTGGCCAGCGTTAACGACTCCTTTGGTTATCATGTCACTTCCTTTACTGATGATCTGGCGGACGGGGATACCCGAGGGAGGGATCAGGTTATACCTGAGTGTATGGATGATCGTATTAGCTCTTTATGTGTGGCAGTCTGGTACAGTGCCAGACCTTCGGGTTATGCTCCTACTGACGCTTACCTCGGTGGCCTTCATTATTGGCAACCTTCTGGTAGCATGCGACAATAGGCTCACCCCCAGAAGGGTAGTGGAGTTGAACTCTGGAGCTGGAGCATGGTACAGGATTCTATTGCTATTGGAGTTCGTGGGGATCGTACTCGTGTCTTATCAAGCCCTGCTTGCTACTAAAGCTTTGGGGGTAAGGCTACTGGCACTGATTCTAGCGGTCAATTGGCGGGAAAGCGTTCCGAGTCTGGAGCAGGTCGTGACCTGGAGCAGGGGCCTCGTTTCGTACGGGCTTTTCTTTGCGTATTTCGGGTTTCTTTTGTCGATTTCTCTCCGCAGGTTCGGTGTAAGAATCCCTGCGTGGCATACTTTGTTGGACGGGCTCTTGGTTGTAGTGAGCATCTCTGTGGCAGGTAACAGCTTGCGCCGCAACTATGTGTACGAGATGTTGGCAAGTGCGTTTTTCATTTGGACGTTTGCGTTGCCGAGGAGGCAGCGTAGGTATATTCTGGCTACTGCTTTGGTGGCTGCGTCCATCCTGTTGTTCTCGTTTGTCCAAACGCAGCGGGTCTTGAACAAGTCCACTGGGAGTGGATGGCGGGATGTGCTAGTATACATCACGTTAAACCTTGAGAATGCAAAGGATGCGTTGGACCGTGAGGTAGTGTTCGGGCAGCGGTCCTTTTACCTCTTAAGTCTAGCCTTGGACAGAGTGACTGGCGGAAGGTTGAGGGCACCGTACTACTGGAATCCAGTTAATGAGCGCTTGGGAGGATATAATACTCTGCCCTATTTCGCGGAATGGGCTGCGGATGTGGGTATCCCTGGTTCTATCCTGATGTCTCTGATGTGGGGGATTGCTACCGCGGTTGTGGCAAGATATGCGCTGCGATCACCATTATGGCTCGTGATACACGGTTTGCTTTCGACGAGCATCGCATTATCTTTCAGGTCGAACTTTGTATCGCACTTTAGCTTCTGGTTCTTAGTGGCAATGGCCGCCGGGGTTGCTTTTGTGGTTAATGGCGTGACTGTGCAAGGAAGGTTACGTCGTACTAGGGCTAAGATCCGTGTTGGTAGGGAGCGTTTCCCAGCGATCCGAGACGCTAGCGGGTATTAATGGCCGTGCAAGAGGCGAGCGACGCTAAACCGTTTAGCGCAGCAGCCAGGTTGTCGTGCTCAATGTGAGTTTCGCGTAGCGTACCCTCGCACCGTACTAGCCTGAAAATAACCGGTGGTTGCCATTTTCATCCTCTCGATGGTGGCGACCGGAGGTTGGCATGGGAGACTACCCCGCAACCGGGTTGAATGAACATATTTCACGGGTGGTAGAGCAGGAGCACAGGTGGAAGCGCAGAGTAGCCTGTGGGCCGTGGACTGAGCATCACAAGCTTGGAGGCCTACGCGAAGCGATCGACACTCGGCAATGCGTAGGGATGGCAATAGGCCAGGCACGGTATGGCCGAGAACCAGGGAGTCGTAGGGTCGGACAGTTTCGGTCCTTGGTAAAAGCCGTCTGTACGCTAGGCCAGTAGTGCCAGCTATAGCAAGAAGGTAATCATATATCACGCGTTATGATCGGCACGCCGCTGCTTTGGTACCAGGCGATCCCTTTCTGTCTGTCGTAGATCAGGGAAAAGACACAGGCCCTATAGGTATGTCCTCTGCGGAGTAGCCTTTCACACGATAGACGATGTTCTTGCGAAGTCGTTTCGGAACATACGTTGAAAGCAACCAATCTCAGGAGGTTTAAGGGGGAGCAGCTTTGGTCGTATCAAGATCATTCGCCGTACTGCGGGTCGGCGACCAAGTCTTGTTCAGGAATGGTGATCGGAACGAGTGGTACACGGAAGGCTATTATCAACTGGCCGAAATTGCCTCCGTTTTCAGTGATCGTATGAAGCGGTTTACTGCGTTTGGACGTATTCTAGCTGCTCCTCCTGAAAAGCAGCGGAACTACTACAGGATCCCCACAGAAACAGTGCCGGAGTTTAGTGCCACAGGCGTTTCTGTCCGTGCAAAGGGGGCACGAGACTATCTTAGGGTCTTCCTTCAACTGATTTGTAAGCTCAGGAAAGTGACTGCTAGCAATGATATCCAATGGTTCGTAATGCCTACTCTTGCTGGTTTGATCGGCCTATTGGTTGCGCCCCAACGTGGGGTCCGGGTTGCCCATTTCGTAGGTGAGTGGGCAAAACCCACGCAAATGAAGTATCCTATGCTGGCACCTCTTGCGGTGCCCGTTCTTGAGAAGCTTAGTAGAGCTGCACTCAATCGTGCAGACATTGCAGTATTTGTGTCAAATTACCTTCGACAAAAGTACGGTCGACACCTCAAGAAGGAAGTAATTGTGGCCAATGAGAGCCGGTTGAGACCATGGATGATTACCGAAATAGACCGTTCGGAGATTCACCGCCCTCTGCGCGTTCTATACGCAGGTAGATTGGTCCCGGAAAAAGGCGTACAAGTCCTAATTGAGGCCGTTGCCCGAGTAAGCAAGGAGACTCCGTGTGAGCTTTGGATTGTGGGCCGGGGGCCCTCTGAGTCAAGTTTACGGCAACAAGCCCGAAAACGAAATATCGAAGGCCTTATCAGATGGTTTGGGTGGGTTTCCTGGGGGGAAGAACTGTTCAAATTGATGCGCGAGGCAGACGTACTCGCGCTCCCATCGTTCACCGAGGGCTTACCCTTGGTAGTTATTGAAGCTATGAGCCAGAGTCTTCCCGTCGTTGCGAGTGATACCGGAGGCGTTCCTGAGATAGTGCGTCATGGAGAAACGGGGCTGCTGTTCAGCCCTGGCAATAGTGAGGAATTAGCTAAGTGTATTACGCGTATTGCCACCGACCGCAATCTCCATTCAGTATTGGTAGCAAATGGTCTTAGGACAGCTAGGCAGAATACTTTTGAGGCCACAACGGGCAGAGTCATTGAGATGATGTGTGAACTAGCACAAAGGAAGGGCTTGTAAGGACTGGGGTGGATTAATCAGCCGGTCGGAGTCTCATGTCCCTTGGAGAAAGTTCGAACAAGGCATTGCAAACCTGGTCAGACATGGGATCCCTTCTTAAGCTTAAAAAGATTAGGCGTGGTGTGATACAGCGTGCGGATTGTGTTGGTCTATCTGGGTCGACGGGGCGGCGGCGCGACATACAGTCTCGAGATCGCGAGAGCATTGCATAGACGATGTGAGGTTGTTGCGGTTGTTTCCCGACAGGCTCTGAATCTAGATGATTGGCGTAATACTGGTGTGAAGTTGATCGAAATCTCGACGTACGACAGCGCTATCGGGTTTATTACTGCTACTGTCGACATCCGGAGGCATCTCGCGTTACGCGATCAGATCGAGGCATCTGCCCCTGATGTCCTCTATTATCCGATGATCCATTTATGGACTCCCATAATAAACCAACTCTTACCTCGATTGCCAAAGGTCGTTACAGTCCATGACCCCATACTTCATCAAGGTGAAAGGAATATACTAGTCCAAGTCCTCCAACGAATCAGCATACGCCAAGCCACGCGGCTCATCTTACTCAGTGGGACATTCGTAGAGGTATTGAAGAAGCAAGGCATTCCACAACGAAAAATCGACGTGATTCCGCACGGAGAGTTTTCCTGCTATGCACGGGGGAGAAGGCCGATGCCTTTACCTCCGAATGATGGGAGGACACTGCTCTTTTTTGGAAGGATTTCCCGGTATAAAGGAATTCAGGTGCTCTTAGAGGCGTTTCCTGTTATCCGGAAGCAAATTCCTGAGGCGCGGCTTTTAATAGTGGGGAGCGGGAATATTGAACCGTATCAAGAGCAGCTTTTAAGGCTCAAGGATGTGACAGTAGTAAATAGGTGGATATCAGATAATGAAGTGGGTGATTTCTTCAGCCGAGCCAGTATTGTGGTTGCACCATACGTGGACGGTAGTCAATCAGGGGTGATCCCGATAGCCTATTCGTTTGGGCTCCCGGTTGTGGCCACCACTGTTGGCGGGTTACCAGAGCAGGTGGTGGATGGAATAACAGGCATCCTAATTCCGCCTGGTAACGCTGAAGCTCTTGCCAGGGCATGCGTTGATCTTCTATCCAATCCCGAACGGCGCTTTGAAATGGGGCAGGCTGGGTACAGGAAAGCTATGACCGAGTGGAACTGGGATCTAGTAGGTCAGAAGGTCTATCAGAGTTGTAGGACTGCCTTAACAGAGGTTAGCTCTATCACCATGTAAGCAGCATCATCTACGGACGGCACTACGGACAGAATGTATTGTCTTTGTGGCTACTGTCGCGGATCGTATTTCACGCGGACGTGGCGACGACACCCGAGCATATCAGAGCGTTTGTGCCCATAGTCGCAAAATGAAAGCTATATGCCGTCTGAGTGCGGCGTTACACTGTGGGTGCCGAGTTGGGTCTGATGAGCTGGAGGACTGATTTGCGTGCGACTCTTACTAGTCAGTACTATCGCAGGAACGCTAGAAGCTTTTCTGCTGCCATTCGCCCGGCACTTCCGAGCGTTGGGCTGGACGGTGGATGCAGCAGCAAACGGTATTTCTGCGTCCGCCGAGTGCCAACAGACCTTCGACCATACCTGGGAAGTTGACTGGTCGCGTCGCCCTACAGACCCGAGGAATGTCCTGCAGCCTGTCAGAGAGGTACAGCACCTAGTGCAGCGTGAGGATTATGATGTCGTTCATGTCCATACGCCCGTAGCGGCTTTCATAACCCGGTATGCCTTGAGGAGAATCAGAATGCGCCGCGGGCGGCCGAAGGTCATTTATACAGCTCATGGTTTCCATTTCTATCGTGGGGGGCGGATGCTCCCCAACATGGTGTTTCTGACGTTGGAATTATTGGCCGGGCGTTGGACAGATCATCTAGTTGTTATCAACCACGAGGATGAGGAAGCAGCCAAGCGTTACTGCATCGTCCCACCTGGGAGGGTGCATTATATGCCAGGAATTGGGGTGGATACGAAGCGATATAGCCCCGACGCTGTCGATGAGGCTGCCATAAACAGGATTAGGCAGGAGCTTAAGCTTACGGGCGAAGACCGCCTTCTTGTGATGGTTGCTGAGTTCAATCCAGGCAAACGCCACCGGGACGCTATTCACGCCCTTCGGTCCTTGGGGCGTCCGAACGTCCATCTGGCCTTTGCCGGAACAGGGCCGCTGTTGGAGCCCATGAAACACATGGCAGAGACTTTGGGTCTTGCGGGTAAGGTTCACTTCCTCGGTTTTCGCAAGGATATCCCGGCGCTGGTTCGTGCTTCGGTGGCAACGGTTCTACCCTCTGAGCGTGAGGGTCTGCCGCGCAGCGTCATGGAGTCTTTGTGTCTTGGCATACCCGTCATCGGCTCCAACATTCGTGGGATACGCGATCTATTGACCAATGGTGGAGGACTGCTAATTGGCGTAGGCCGGCCTCACGAATTGGCTCAAGCTATGGCGTGGGTCCTGGAGCACCCCGACGAAGCGCGGTTGATGGGCGAGCGTGGGCGCCAGCACATGGCTGCTTATGATATTCGAAACATCCTAGCCCTCCACGAGGACCTGTACAGGAAAGCATTGAACGAAGGGTAGCGACAGGCTGGTGGGTCGCAACCTCATCTGTCACCAAAAAGCTGCCCTTCTTCCGCGACGAGAGTAAGGTTATGGACAACCGGCGCTCACTGTCTTGAGCGAGTCTGCTCTGCACTCAGTGCAGGACGGCCCATCAAGAGATTGCACGAACGTCCGAGCGGCAGGGAATCGTTGTCTCTACGGATCGGGTGGGTTCGGGGCATAACCTGACCAGGGGAAGTGCTGGCGTTAAGGGCGGAGGAATGCACACACATGTTTCTGGTCATTGCGGCAACGGCGGTGGCTTGCTATGGGGCTGTGTATGCCACCCGTTTGTTCAAGCTGCGTAAAGAGGTCGCGAGAAACGTGTATCTGCCGCCAGAGAACCACCTTTCCTGGAGGGCTGAGCTGCGGCCGGGCTCGATTCCCGTCGGCAGACGCCCACCCATGCACTGGCGGGTTGTGCAATGGACGGCCCTGTTGCTCAACCTGCCTATCGCTCCCGACGCTCTGTCCGCACGTGGTTATCATGTGAGCTTCCCTGATGTCCCCGATGAACCGCGGGGATGACTTGGTTGTGGACGGCTGTCAGGTGGAAGTCAAAGTAGGCTTTGATTCGCAAACCATCCATGAACACTTGGAAGGGCATCCGGATATCCCCGTCCTTGCCTCGTCTGAAGCGGCAAAGCAGTTTCAGGATGTCCCGAAGGTCGTCAGCCTTCCTTAGCAAGTGGGACGCCTGACGCGGGGTGAGCGCGTGGGGTTGTCCCAACGGACTGGGGTTTTGAAACTATGAACAGGGCAGTCGTGAGAGGAATAGCGAAGAGATTTCTGGACGTAACACTGTCACTTCTCGGTCTGCTACTTCTTTCTCCCGTGCTCGTAAGCGTAGGAGTGCTCGTGTGGGCAAGCATGGGGACACCAATCCTGTACCGGCAACGCCGGCCGGGATTGCACGGCAAGCCCTTCGTCCTGTACAAGTTCCGGACAATGTTGAACCTCCGCAATCCTGATGGAACACCTTTGCCTGACGAACAACGCCTCACCCGCATTGGACGGTTCCTGCGCAGCACGAGCCTGGATGAGCTCCCCGAACTCTTTAATGTCCTTAAGGGCGACATGAGTCTGGTGGGACCACGGCCGCTTCTGATGGAATACCTCGACCGGTACACGCCCGAGCAGGCTCGACGTCACGAGGTCAAACCCGGCATCACCGGGTGGGCGCAGGTCAACGGCCGCAACAGTCTGAGCTGGGAGGATAAGTTCAGGCTGGACGTCTGGTATGTGGACCACTGGACCCTCTGGCTCGACCTGAAGATCCTGTGGATGACGCTCCTCAAGGTAGCGCGCCGCGAGGGAATCAGTTATGATGGATGTGCAACTATGCCGGAGTTTTGCCCTCCGGACCATGATCCCGAACACCGACAGGGTCGGCTTGATGATCTGCACACGGGAGGATGATCCCCGAATCACTCGGGTTAGACGCCGGTTTCGCAAGCGAAGCCTAGACGAGCTTCCGCAGCTCTTCAAGATTCTGAAGGGGTACATGAGCCTCGTCGTGCTGGGCGCGACCCTCGCATATCAGGGGGACGAGTACAAGCCTCCCTCCGGAAGGCGGCTGCTCGTGAGACCGGAGACATCCGGCCGGACTTAAGTCAACAGTAGGTGGTCGTGATGACGAACATCCTCTTCTCTTCAGCTGGAAGAAGGGTTCAGCTGCTCAGGAGTTTCCGCCGAGCCCTCAGCCAGCGGCAAGAGGAAGGGAAGATCCTGGCAGCAGACATGGAGCCGACTGCACCCGCACTCTACGAGGCAGATAAGGCGTTCATCGTTCCCCCGGTGGTGTCATCCGAGTACGTGACGCGTTTGCTTGACATCTGCCGCTCTGAGCTCGTTCGAGTTGTGGTTCCGCTTATAGACCCGGAACTTCCGATTCTGGCGGAGCATACCGCCGAATTTGCCCGAATAGGAACCACGGTGTTGGTATCCTCAGCGGACTCAGTGCGAGTGGCAGATGACAAGCTTGCAACTGCCGCGTTCTTTGAGGCTTGCGGCGTCGCCTATGCTAAGACCTGCTGTGCAAGCGAGGCGGAGGCAGCTATTGCAACTGGTCGCATCGAATTCCCTCTCGTTGTCAAGCCTCGTCGTGGATCCGCTGGGAAAGGAGTACGCTACTGCCGGACTGAGCACGAGCTGCGTTTTTGCCTTGACGGGTGGACGGACGACGAGGTGGTTGTTCAGGAGTACCTAGAGGGATGTGAGGTTACCATAGACGTATTCGGCGATGGGACCGGCCGCGTTATTGCTGCTATTCCCCGCAAGCGGATCAAGGTGAGAGGTGGAGAAGTGGAGCGGGGAGTGACTATCGACGACGCCCAGTTCAGGGAATCCGTTGTAGCGATAAGCTCTCTCTTCAAGCCGTACGGACCCATAAACGTGCAGTGCTTCGTGACAGACCGAGGACCTGTCTTTACTGAGATCAACCCTAGGTTCGGAGGCGGGTATCCACTTGCCGACGCCGCGGGGGCGCAGTTTCCCGAAATGGTCCTCGATCTTGTTTCTGGAAGGGCAATTGAGCCAAGGTTGGGTTCATACGAAAGAGGGCTCGTCATGATGCGATTCGATGACGCTTTCTACGCGCGCGAGACAGACCTGATTGTCTCAAGTCAGGCACCACGGTCGTCTCGTTGCCATCCGTGAAATCCAAACCGCACCGTCTGCACGGCAACGACTGGGGAATCTAGGTGGGTCGAGAGGATGCAGGGAGTTCTCGCAGGTGGACAGGATGTTCCCGAAAGAGCCAATAGCGCGAGGCAACCCATGGCACGGCAGGAGATACGCATCGTCCTATTTGACCTTGACGATACACTCTATCCTGAGATCCAATACGTGCGGAGCGGGTTTCGGGCTGTGAGTGAGGCATTTCAGACTGTTGACATGCCGCCCGACCGGTTGTCTGCCTTGATGGAGCACTTCTACACTGTGGACAGAGCCCACGTGTTCGATCTCCTCGCCGCCTTCTTGATGGCAGGGGGTTATCATTGGGAGTGCAAGAGCAGCAGTGAGCTTTCGACGCGAATGGTCCAGTGTTACCGAAGCCACAAACCACGAATAGACCTCTATCCTGACGCTGCTGAATGCCTCATTGCTCTCAAGGACCTCCCGGTCCGAGTGGGCATTGTGACAGACGGCATATGGGAGGTGCAGGAGAGGAAAGTCGGTGCCCTGCATCTCCATGAACTCGTCGACCTTGTTGTATACACGGATAAGCTCGGGCCTGATCGCCGGCACTGGAAACCGTCCCCCATGGGCTTTGAGGTTGCAGCGAAACACTTTGGCGTGCCGGCCTCCGAATGCTGCTACGTCGGCGATAACGCCGCAAGGGATTTCGCTGGCCCTGCCGCGCTCGGGATGACAACTATCTGGGTAAGGCGCCCAGACGGGATATACAAGGAAAACAGGCCCGACTGCAGTGGTGCAGGAGACAAAGCGAAGCCTACGTACGAGCTTTCAGACTTGAGGCGACTACCGGCGTTGCTACGTGCCCGGATCCCGACGGCCTGACCGGAGTTGGGGCTGAACGCATCACCGTGTGGCACGGACAGGTAGGATTCCGGGCGAGTCAGTTTGACGCCCGAGGCCTGCCCGCGATGCGAGGTCGAGTCCATGATCGGGGGAGTGTACAGTGCAAGTCCATCTTTCTCGTCCAGACATTACGGACCGCGAGATTGCGATCGTTAACGAGGTCATCCGCTCTCCCATCCTCGCCCTCGGTCCGAAGCTGGCGCAGTTCGAGCGGGCCATCGCCAGCTACGTCGGCAGGAAGCACGCGGTCGCCGTGAACAGCGGCACGAGCGGTCTGCACCTGCTTGTCCGCGCCTTCGGCATCGGTGAGGGGGACGAGGTCATTACGACCCCGTTCAGCTTCATCGCGTCCAGCAACTGCATCCTCTATGAGCGGGCCAAGCCGGTGTTCGTGGACATCGAGCCTGACACGGCGAACATCGACCCGAACCTCATCGAAGACGCCATCACTCCCCGCACGAAGGCCATCCTCCCGGTGGACGCCTTCGGTCAGCCGGCGAGGCTCGATGTCATCCGCGAGATCGCGGACCGCCACGGGCTTGTGGTGATCGAGGACTCCTGCGAGTCCCTGGGGTCAGAGTATAAGGGCATCAAGGCCGGGAACGGCGCCTTCTCGCACGGGGCGGTGTTCGCGTTCTATCCCAACAAGCAGATCACCACGGGCGAGGGCGGGATGATCGTCACCGACGACGACCGGATAGCGCGTCTTTGCCGGAGCATGTCCAACCAGGGCCGGGGGGAAGCAGGGGTGTGGCTTTCCCACGAGCGGCTGGGCTATAACTACCGCATGGACGAGCTTTCGGCCGCGCTCGGGGTCGCGCAGATGTCGCGGATCGAGGAGATCATCGCGAAGCGCGAGCGGGTGGCGGTGATGTACGCGGAGCGCCTGGCGAGGGTGCCGGGGGTGGGCCTGCCGTACGTGGCGCCCGAGGTGACGCGGATGAGCTGGTTCGTGTATGTGATCCGGGTCGGCGTGGACGAGCCCACCCCCGAGCGCCAGTCCGCCGTGCGCGACCACGTGATGCGGCGCTTCCAGGAGGCGGGGATCGGGTGCCGCCCGTATTTCACCCCAATCCACCTGCAGCCCTTCTACCGAGCCGAGTTCGGCTTCAAGGAGGGGGACTTCCCCGTCACCGAGCTCGCCGGGCGCACGAGCATCGCCATCCCATTCCACAACCACCTCACCGCCGAGGAGATCGACTACGTCGCCGACGTCCTCGAGCGGGCGCTGGGGGAGATGTGATGAGCGCAGTCCGCATGCTGGTCGTCGGCAGCTGCACAGGCCGGAAATCCGTTACCTGCGACCGGATGCTCACCATGGACGACTTCCGCGACCCCGGCCGCTTGCGCGCCCGGGAGGCGGAGCTCGCGGCCTGCCGCGTGCCCGCGTGGCGGCTTTACGCCGGTCTTCAGCACACGTCCATGATGAACGGCGTGAACATCATAAGAAAGCGGTTCGGCCGCGAGTCCGTGGCGGTCGCCATCGTCTCGGCGGGCTACGGACTGGTGGCCGAAGACCAGCTCCTTGTCCCGTACGAGGCCACCTTCAACGAGATGGGCAGGCGTGAGGCCCTGGCGTGGTCGCGGCACCTCGGCATCGCCCGCGACGTGAGGGCGGCCGCGAAGGGCTTCCCGCTGGTCGTGTTCCTTGTGGGCGCCCGTTATCTGGACGCGCTCGAGCCTCCGGTGATCCCCCAGGCAGGCCAGCGTTTCATCTTCCTTGCGGGTTCCGGCAAAGAGGGCGCCGTGGGAAGCCCCGGCGTGACAGTGGTCCGCTCCGGCCCGGAGGAGGCTACCACCTGCGGGAGCCCTGTGATCGCCGTGAAAGGGCGCATGTTCGAGCTCTTCGCGCGGGGGTTGGCGCATGAGGGGGAGGCGCTGTGGGACCGCCTCATCGCGGACGACTCACCCGCCACGTTCATGCGCGCCGTCAACACCGGGAGCAAGTCCCTCGGGAGCGAGTCGATGGAGGGCATGCCCACCCGGAGCGCGTCCAACCGTGTCACGTAAATCGAGGACGACTTCACCGGGAGCGAGTCCCTCAAGGGCGCGTCCGGCCGTGCGACCGGGTCGAGATCGGGAGGATGGGATCGGGAGGAGGCCTGCGGATGTGGGAATGAGCCGCGCACGTGATCTGGACAGGTTCTACGAAGTCCTCGCGCGCCTCCAGTCGAAGCTGGGAGGCTGCCGATGCCTGGGCGGTTGCGGAGGACGTGGCGGCGAAGGCTGGCGCTGGCCGTCACAGGGCGTGTACTTCTTCTTTGAGCCCGGGGAGATGCGAGAGGACGGCAGGACA
>Ga0134100_1001863_pt1 | contig 18301 bp, 9 predicted proteins | sample 11_taG_2_FD_94444 | JGI IMG/M metagenome (GOLD analysis project Ga0134100, IMG submission 94444) | Switchgrass degrading microbial communities from high solid loading bioreactors in New Hampshire, USA - 11_42_5_180_A3 metaG | ecosystem: Engineered > Bioreactor > Semi-continuous > Anaerobic >...
AGGTACTGAATTAAAGTTAATAGTATAGGTTGTGCTTGCAACAGGAGACGATACTGTTACAGTGGCTATACCCGTTGGCATAGTTAACTGGTTATAGGTAATGGTGTATGCCGGGTTATCGCATGCAGCCGTAATAACAGGTACGTTGGTCTCTCCCTGTTCTACCGCTACGCTGTAATCGAATACTTCCGGATCGAATCCTGCCAGCGGCTCGCCGTCTATCGATATTGCCGACAGTCTCGGATATAATTCAGACAGCTCATATACCGAGAGTTTTTCATATGTAACACTTACAGGCGCAGCTTCGGCATCTCCGTTGGTAGCATACAATCCGATCTGCGGAAGTGCGTATTGTGCTGTGATTCTTGTGCCAAAGGTGGTCCAATTGACTCCGTCCTGTGAATACATGAATGTATAACTATCTCCCTCTTTGACGATCTGGAAGTAAAGGTCGGTCAAAGAAGCTAAAGTTGCCGAATTGGACTGAGTCTGCGTTCCGTTAACCACGTTATAAACCCGCAGAACATTTGATGATCCGGATGTTGGCCGCTCATATACGAATCTGATGTAATTATTATCATCATCGTAAATAATGAGTCCTGCCTGCTGGTTGCTCTCAGCTGGTGTCGTGCTGAATTTAACCTGGGACTGAACAACCCAGTCTCCAAGAGCCGGAATCATAAACACGTTATTAGGCTGAGCTTCAGGATTTGAGAAGGCACCTTTCTCGGTTGTGATGGTTAAACCTGCTTCGTCAAATACCGCATTTTCATTCTTGGCGTTAAAGTACCAACCTTTAGCCAGCGCTGCGGATTCACCTTCTTTAAAGTCTGTACTAACCGGCTTGCAGCCAACACCTACACGGTAAATAATCTCTGCGTTGGTTTCCTTGTTGTAAGACCGGAATTCTTTAACACCCGGAATTGCCTCAAGTTCATTTATAACCTCTATTTCGATGTCCTCATCAGAACTTACGGCCTGAATGTCCGGAATATCAGTTGAGCCTGCCGGAACCTCAATAGAATAATTGAATCTGCTCTTGCTGAAGTTGGCGATAGATTCACCGTTTACAGTGATATCGTCAATATAGGCTGTGGTTAATACATCTGTATTTACCGATAAATTAACTCTATAGGTCTTGACTACCCCGTCTTTATCAAATTTCACTTCAGCCACACCATTAGGAGCAGCAGGCTGAGTAATTGAAATTTTTATATTTTCGTCGCTGGACGATGCCGTTACGTTAAGAGGTTTATTAGAATAATAAGGATATTGATAACTTAATTCATAGAGATCATAATCGCAAATGCCGTTGGCATTGGTTGACCTTACCGGCGTAGTAGGCAGAGTCAGCGGTATTCCCTCTACAAAGATGTCTACTTTCGGAGGAGCAACGTACTCTATGTCCTTCGTATCTGAGCTGAAACCAAGGCCAGTCAGATCGAACAGATTGCCGGAGCCGCCCTCAGCTACAAGGAAGATTGCGTGCTTCTTATCAAGGTTATCCACAAATTCTGAAACATCCACCGAGAATTTTGTAACCACCTGTTCGGAACCGGAGGGAACATTTATCTCACCAATTTTTGTACCCTTCCAGGTATCGTTTGCCCATGGGCCATCCAACCAAACGTTGATCTTAAAGGCATTTGATGTCCTTGGTGTGAGGAAAAGATTAAACTTTGTATTATTTCCGGGTTTTGTTCCTTCAAAAGGTTTGAGCCCCCATTTGCTTGCCGTTTCGACGTCAAGTCCGCCAAAGCCGAAATACTTGTACCCTATGATATGACCGTTCTGTACATTTGTTATGGCCATATTATTATCCCAGATGTCAAATGAATCCTGCAGGGTATTGGGGTTAGAGAAATAACATGCGTATCCGGCTGAATAGTACTTGTAGGGATCAAGTCCGAATACTTCGAAGCCTTCCGAAGTTACTTCTGCTCCGGTGTATTCATATCCCCGGCTATCCTTTGCGGTCCATGTATTATCCTCCGAATACGGGTCAAACGCCCTGATAACTACTTTTCCGCCCTCTGCCACAGGTTTTTCATCCCAGGTAATCTTGACCGGTGCTACCATAGGCTGGCGTGCGTACCCATAACCTCTGGGAGGTCTGTGATAGAAGACATACCAGTTGCCGTTTATCTCCAGCAGGCTTCCATGCGTATTATGTGCTGAATTGCTTGTGGTTAAAGCGTTCCCGTTCTGGTTCACTACCGGTGCACGGGAATCTACAAGCACACCGCCGCTTCTCCACGGTCCGAGAGGGCTGTCACCATAAGCGTACCTCAAAGCCGAGTTAGTGCTGGAAAGCCCATAGTCGGGTCCTGAATATCCGCTGTAAATCATAATGTATTTATTTCCGACTTTTCGTATCGAAGAAGCTTCAAAAAAGTTGAATGAAGTTATATCCTCATCGGGATATATGTATGGATATTCGGTTCCTGCAGGGTCATTTATATTGCCGTAGCTGGAACTGCAAGGAATAAAATACTGAATAGCCTGGGTACCGGGTCTTACCGAATACATGGTGTTCTGATCCAATTCACATACCCATGACTTTTCGTTGCTTCCGGCGTATCCCCAGTATGCATATGCCCTGAAGCCTATCTCATAATCAGGATCACTTGGATCGTCAATATATTCTATCCATACAGCCGGGTCAAATCCCAGGATGCTGCCTGATACCGTTCTGGTTCCATCTGCTGTCATGTTGATTGGTGTATAAGGTCCATCCGGTCTGTCTGATTTACATACCATCGCTATTCTGTTTGAACCACGGCAGTGAGGATATAGATAGTATTCCTTTGTTCCGTCTCTTCTTCTGACCTCAACAACGTCCGGCGCGTAGAAGACATCCCACTGGCCATTTATATAGTATTTGAAGACCGATCCCTCGTCACGCCAGTTGGTCAAGTCCTCCACCGGGGCCGACCATGCTCTTATGTCCGGTCCGCAATAGCTGTTATACCTGACATCATGGGAACCAAAAATATAGGCGCGATATTTTCCCGGATTGTCGGGATCCTCAAAAACTTTCGGTTCTCCGTCAGGTAAATGTTCCCACAGCGGCAAATAAGGATTTACAGCCGATACATCAACAGCAGGCAGTATACTCATAATAACTGCCACTATCAGGATCAACGACAGAAGTTTAGATGTTTTTTTCATCTTATCATCCCTTCATAGTTTTATTTATTTTACTCATGAATAGAGCAAATGCTTGATGTTTGTCCTGCGCCATGATGTTTACAGTAAATGTGCCGCATATTAGAATCCTGTCAGGGTATATTGATCAAAGTGTAAAATAAGAAAGCGTCGGATTAGTAAACCAAGTTTTAAACAGTATGGGGATGCTGGCATCCCCATACTATTTAACTGACAAATTATCTGTCCAATACTCTGAAAGCTATGAAGGCAAGATCTTCAATGTCCACCTTATTGTCTTTATTGATGTCCGCAAACTTAGCTACATCCCAGTCATCGCTGGTGGGATCCTTACCATAGTAGTATGCGGCTATTGCAAGGTCTCCTATATCGATTGTTGATGAATTATTAAGGTCTCCTGTATTCGGTGTAATTACGGATGCCTCAAACGCTGCTTTTGCTGCATTCAGTTTATCTACAGCATTGTCAACCTGTCTTTGTGTTGCGCCTGTATCCGTATATACAGCTTTAGCCTCATCTATGGCTGCTTTGAAGGCATCTTTGTCAGCCTGCCAGTAGTTGCCGTTTTCGGTTCCTACTACTGCACTGTCGTACAAGCTCTCTGCTGCTCCTATTGCTGATCTCAATGCACTCTTGTCTACGGTCGGAGTTGATGAACCTATATTAATCGTCTTACTGCTCAGGCCGGCCTGTATCGTAATACCACCAGGCATTACACCGAGTTTGGCCTTGCTGACAGAAATAGTGCTTGATATACCTTCTACACCGCTCTTTACTTTGAAATTGACATTCAGAACTGGTACGTTGCTTCCGGTAACTCCACCGATATTAGCGGCAATTATTCTAACCGTACCATCTGAAGGCTCTTTTCTTAAGATGTTAATATTTTCATCAAAACCTGTTGTATCAATATATTCAAATACCTGTGGATCATAACTTAAGGTTATATCCTCTGCATATACGCTTTGTGTTACGGTATCAAGGCTTATACCTAACGTAAACGCAGATCCTGGCTGTACACTGTCACTTCCGGTCAGAATAACTTCAAGCTCTGGTTGTACTGCTTTCACGATTACAGGAATGTTATCAGAAGTTGCGGTTCTCTCACTGCCATCTTCAGTCACAACAACTCGCAGAGTCACTTCCTTATCGTTGGGAGCAGGACGTGTTACCTTACCGTCTTCTGAAATCACACTAGGATCACTGCATATTACCGATACACTGTAGCCATGCGGAACCGGACCAAGTTCGAGATCAGAAGTAATTTCAGCAGGAATACTTTCAGCAACATACTTCATGACATTGTCAACTGCATCCTGCAGCATCTCCTGATATGACTTTTGCTGTACTCCGTTAAGCTCGGTTACGGTAATATATTCGAAGTAAGTATTCATTTGTGTGCCGGAATTGTTCATGGTTGCAAACATGCCAAGCTTTGGATTCTTAAAGTTGGCTGTTATCGGGTTGCCAAGCTGTGTAAAGTTTTCACCGTCCTGGGAAGCAGAAATGGTATATGTATTTCCGTCTTTTCTGATCCTGTGGTATATAGTGACCGTACCATCCGGAGCAGCTGTAGCATTGCCACTGCCGGTACCGGTAAATGAACCATTGGTTTCTATTCCGGGTTCATATCTCAGGTTGTTCTGCTGGCAGTTAGCTCTGATATAGTTATCCTCATCCTGCCATACCAGGAGCATTGCTTGCTGATAGTTGGCAGTAGGCACATTGGGATAGAATACCTTAGCAACTACTTCCCAGTTGCCCAAAGCAGACTGAACGAAAACATTTTCCCATGCCGCACCAGTGCCATAAATATCATAGCGCTGGGTAGGAAGTCTCAAGCCAAATCCCTTATCTATGGAATATGTATTCTTATTCTCACGGAGAACTGTCCAGTTGGGATTCATCGTTCCGTCGGCAAAGTAATCTGAGATGGGAACTGTGTTGAAGTTGATGCTATAAGTTGTACTTGCTACAGGTGAATGTACTGTAACGGTAGCCGTACCCATTGGCACTGTTAATTGATTATATTCAATAATATAATCCGGGTTACTGCAGGTAGCTGTGATTTTAGGTATATTGGCCGATTCCGGATCTATTTCTATGTTATAATCAAACACTTCCGGATCGAATCCAGCCAATGGAACATCGTCTATGGATATCGAGGACAGTCTCGGATACAATTCAGATAACTCATAAATTGAGAGTTTCTCAAATGTAACATTTATAGATTCGGCATCTGTGTCTCCGTTGGTAGCATACAATCCGATACGCGGCAATACGTATTCCGCTGTGATTGTCGTACAGGTAGTCCAATTGATTCCGTCCTGAGAATACTTGAAGGTATATGTATTGCCATTCTTTACAATCTGGAAATAAATACTGGTCGCTGAAGCCACGTTTGCAGAATATGACTGGGTCTGGGCACCATTTACCACATTATAGACCCGCACCACATTTGTGGACCCGGATGTAGGCCTCTCATACACGAATCTGATGTAATTATTATCATCATCATATATTATGAGTCCGCCCTGCTGGTTGCTTGCGCCGGGTATCGGGTCAAATTTAACCTGTGACTGTGCAACCCAATCTCCCATAGCCGACATCATAAATACGTTCTTCGGTTTAGCATCCGGATTGGAGAAGGCTCCTCTTTCAGTTGTAATGGTCAATCCTGCATCGACGAATGCCGCATTATCATTCTTGGTATTGAAGGACCAACCTTTAGCCAGCGCTGCGGATTCACCTTCTTTAAAGTCGGTATCAACCGGCTTACAGCCAACACCTACACGATATGTGGCAACTTCGCCTGTTACCCTGTTAACGCAGCGAATCACCTTGATTCCAGGAATTGCCTCAATCTCCTGATCAATGAATATATCAAGATCTTCGTTAGAGCTGACAGGTACAATTTCCGGAACTTCTGCATCTACTGGTACCTCAATGGAATAAGTAAAGCTGTCTTTCTTGAAGTTGGGGATAGAATCACCATTTATGGTAATATCATCAAGGTAAGGACTTGATACAACATAGACTACGAAATCAGTGGAAACTGTCTCGCCATTATAGGTAGCCGTTGCCGTAATTGTTGCAACACCGGGACCTACGGTCCTGATAACGCCGTTATCATCGACTGAGACTACCCCAGGACGATTTGACTTATATGTAAAGGTCATGCCATCGGGGAATGGTGTGCTCTTTTTCTGCATAACCAGACTGCTCTGTTGCTTAATGATATAACCATATAGGCTTTCGTCGTTCATAGCAACAGTGAGTTTAGGATCAACGATTTTACCTTTATCGAATATCAGGCGCTCTTCAACTCCAATTTCCTCGTCGCCTTCCTGGCTGGGCTTAGCGGTAAGGACTTTCGGAACAACTTTCATTGATCCGGAAACATTAATTCTGCCCTTGAGAGGAACATCAGCGCTGTTGGTACCGACCTGGATTTCATACATTCCGGTGTCTACAACGAAGCGATCCAATTCTTCATTATAGAAGGCAAGATCCGGAATCTTAACTTCCAAAGTAACGGTTTTGGTTTCTCCGGGTTCAAGCTCGATCTTCTTGAATCCAAACAGACGCTTAATGGGTCTCTTAAGTTCAGCCGGAGCTTCTGGCTGTGCAATATAGAGCTGTGCTGTTTCCTTGCCCTTCACGGTACCGGTATTGGTGACATCAAAAGAAACCGTAATGGTGTCATTTGCGTCAAATTCTGTAGCTTCCGAACCATTCTTCTCAATTTTGAGATTAGAATACCCAAAGGTAGTAAAGCTGAGGCCGTAACCGAAAGGATATGAGGGGGTACCGGTAAAGTACATATAGGTTCTTCCCTGTTTGCCTTCTGATGGGAGCAGATCGTAATCATAAACATCCGGGATATCTGATTCGCCGGTATTACTTACGTTCTTATACCAAGTGTCGGCAATTTTACCGGAAGGATTGACTTTACCTGTGATGACATCGCCGAACCCGGTTTTGCGGAATCCCTCATAGCTGGACCACAGAATAGCAGCTACATCGTCCTCAAAGGTTGTTACCTGCATCGGTCCGCAGGTTTCCATACAAGCTATGGTCCTCGGATTGATTTTGCCAACATTGGAAATCAGCTGATCCTGTCCGTTATTAAGAGCGGTGCTTGCGCGGTCTCCGTCTTCTCTGGAGTAATTCTGGGGAGTTCCGACAACTACGATAACGGCATCCGCAGCGGCAATTGTTGCCTGATCTTCAGCAGTTATAGTATATGAACTTGATGAGGTTGAATTACCATAGCTTGTGAGAGAAGTGATAGTTGCATCCGGATTGATTTCTCTTATATTGTTTATAATTCTCTCACTAATGAGGATACGATTGGTGTTATTGCTCTGACTTCCAGAATAGAGCCCCAAATATGAATTTGTCTGCCATGCTCCTACAATAACTACTTTGTATTCTCCTGATGCCGGAATCTTAAGAGGCAGAATTTTTTCATCGGAACCGGCAGGTGCTTCGTTCTTTAACATGACAACACCTTCAGCATTTACGTCTTCTATTAACTTCAGACGTTCAGGTGTCTGCCAGCCGATACTGCCGGACTGCTGTGCAACGCGGGCAGCAGCTTCTTTTGTGTAGATATTATCGCTATCCCACTCACCCAGCTCCATACGGGATGTCATCAGGCGATGCAGGGAGATATCCAGCTGATTTTCGGTGAATCTGCCTTTATCGGTTTCAACTGCCTGAGCAATCATTTGCGGCATTAGATTTCTATAGCTATTTGAACCACTATCATAGCCGCCGTTGCATTCAAGATCTACACCGTGTGCCATAGCCTGTGAGAATTGTTCGACTGTGGTAAGCACTTTGCCGGTGTATGGGTTAATGAATCTATGTCTTGCTAAAGTTGCAACCGAGTCACAGTCGCCGGTTACGTGGCCGGAAAAGCCATAGGTCTGACGCAGTAGTGTTTCAATTAAGTAACTGCTCCAAGTAGAGGGGTCTCCATTCAGCGTGCTGTATGCTGTCATAATGGAAGATACATTTGCAGCCTGGATAATGTTACGATAAGGTGCTGCATAGTATTCCCGGAGTGCACGCAATGAAGTAACAGCGCCACCGTTGAGGCGGTTGTTCTCGCTGTTATTTGCCACATAATGCTTGAGAGTTGTATTAACTTTACGGCGACCTGCCGGATCGAGAAGATTACCGTTTCTGTCCATACCTTGCATACCCTGAACAAAAGCGGTTCCCATCTGGGACATGAGATAAACGTCCTCTGAATATGATTCTTCGTTACGTCCCCAGCGCGGGTCACGATGCATATTCACTGTTGGTGAGTAAAAATTAAGATTGGTTGCGTTTGCTCTGCCATCTGTAGCAACACCTCTCTGAGGTGCGCGCTCACGAATTTCATTTGAAATTTCAGTAGCCACTTGATAGTAAAGTTCCGGGTTCCAGGTGTTGGCAACTGTAGCGTTCTGTGGATAGGAAACAGAATTGGATGCACCCTGATAACCGTGAAGTGTCTCCTGCCACCAGGTGTAGGTTGCTATTCCTTCAGTTGCCGGAACATTCAGTGCGCCTCCTCCCAAATCTGCAGCTGCGATAGCAGGCGCATTCTGGCTGATAACCTGTGAAGCCTTCTGTTCAAGATTCATTCGGGCAACCAGATCTGCAGCCCTCTCCGCATAGGAATAACTGGGATCCATGTAGATCGGGATAGGTGCAGGCTCTGGTGCAGGATCTTCAGCCATTACTGTTAAAGTCAATCCTTGAAGCATACTGATGCAGACAGCCAGGATGAGAAGGATAGATAATGCCCGTCTTCTTTGCACTTTGCCTTACCTCCTTGTAAAATAATGATTTTTTATTACTGACTTTTCACATCTCTCTATTCTATTTTTGTAATTATCAGATAAGAGTTCCTGTCTTCAATGAATATAGATGTGAAAAGTAGCAACCGAAATTTAACATGGATTAATCCATACAGAACAATCCGTTTCTTGTTTATCTGACGATAATATTAGGTTTTTTAATATGTGAATCAGTGTCGACAGTGAAATCATATGCCACCGGTTTCGGTATCGTAAGGCCATGCATCTATACCCCCAAGGTTGTACACCTTTTTGTAACCCATAAGCAAAGCCTTTTCCAGAGCCTTTTGTGCTCGCACTCCTTTTGAACAATAGAAGATTATTTTGCTGGATTTGTCAGGTATTATTTTTTCCAGTTTGGCTTCAATTTCATCTAACGGAATATGTATACTGCCTTTGATGTGCAGCTGTGAATACTCATCAATTGAACGGACGTCTACGATATAGGCTCCGTTATAATAGTCCTCCAAAGCCTGAATTGCTGAAATGTTGTACTGTCTGAAATCATCGGGTTTTAGAATATCAAACCAGAAATCGTCTCCCACCAGAGTGAAAAGACCATTTGCTGATACAATGTCATTTATATTTTTGCTGCAAATAATATCAAGCTTATTGCATGTAGGACAATCCGGCAAAGTAAGGATTTTACCGTCGTTGCATGCCACAACAAGCTGATCTGAATCTAAAGCAATTGCGTTTACCGTAAGTGGAAAGAATTGTTCCGGGGTCATGTCATTAATCAGATTGAGAGCATGGTCCATCCATATCTTCCCATCAAAAGTCGACATAATTGCAGGAGAACCTGGAATATTCGAATGTTCGCCCAATACAAAGAATACATCCGCTTCGGCATGAACACTCCGGAACCGACATGGCTCAGCAAGACCTTTATAATATTCGTTATAGTCCAATATATCCCATTTTTCCCCGTCGACGGACATTAATACCTGGCTTTCTCCGGCAACAGCCATAATCATATTTTCATTTGCCGAGATAGAATGAATATCGTTTTTAATTCCGGAGTCAATTGTTTTCCAGCGTTTGCCGTCAGAGGAGCAAATAATTGTACCTTCGGCTCCGGCCGCCCATAGTTTCCCATTGAATATAGTGATACCATAGAGGGATTTGGTGGTTTTGCTTTTTACAGGACTAAAACTGCCTCCGTCCTTCGAAACCAGTACGATACCGTTATCTCCTACAGCTACATCTACGCCGTTCATAGAAATCACATCATTAAGAGATAATGATGCGACAGCCGGTAAAGCGGTTACTGATTTGTCAGGTTTGATTCGGTCAATACGGCCGTTTGTTCCAACTGCTATGTAATCATTACCGTTGTAATACACCGCGTTGTATGCTCCGGTTGATTCAGAATAATTCTTCAGCTCTATTTTGCCTGTGTTTTCCATAAGGAGTTGAGATCCGCAGCCTGCAGTCATGCTGATTAACAGTACTGTAAGAATCAGGTATCTAAGTTTCTTTAAAGACATAGTCCTATAAATCATACAGCCCATCTCCCTTCGAATTCATATGTTCCGCAACCCTGCAAAAAAAGGAATAATATGAGAACTAGAAACAGAAAGAAAGTTATTACAGCATATTTTATTTGTTGATATTTACATAAATTGCTTTAAAATAGCATCTATGTATAAATTATGTATTATTCTGGATAAATTGTCTCTAGCGTTTTTTGTCATATTCTTATTAAAATCAATACAACTTATCTTCTGAAAGAAAGTGATAGCATTTTTTCAATATGGATTTAAGTAATATAAAATTTAAGTAATTATAGACAAGTGTTTACAAAAAGCACATTCGTCATTTATACAAATCTTCTTTTTAAGACAATCCTGAATATTTGCTCACATGGCTACGTCCTGGTTCTTATTACTTTTTGAATTACTTCCTTGTACTCGGTGGGGGTAATTCCTACAATCCTTTTAAAATTTCTGCTGAAATAATTAGGGTCGCCATAACCTATCTCAAAACATATTTCTTTGCCACTTAGCTGATTTTCGGCCAAAAGCTCCTTTGATTTTTGAATTCTGAGAGAAGTAAGGTAATCAATGAAAGTCTCTCCCACCTCATCTTTAAATAGCTTACTGAAATAATGGGGACTTATGTTTAATTCGTTTGCGACTTCTTCAAGAGTGATTTTATTCCTGTAGTTTTTCCTGATATACTCAATTGCTTTAAGGATGAGTCTGTTGTTGATCCTTTTTTCCCTAACGCTTTTTATGCACCGGGAAACATATTCAATCCTTTTCTTGCAGCATGTTTTCAGTTCCACTGGATCTTCGATCTTTAAAAAGTCTTCAATATAATCGCCTTTTTTGAAATATTCTTCATCCTCAATCCTGTATGTACATCCCAGGTGGCGAATAAGTACCATCAGCTCCAACAGCTTTTTTTTAACTGTTTGAAAAGATGTGGCGTATTCCTTGAACAGATCGTCGTAAATTTGTTCAAAGGTTTGCATACAAACTTCTGTATCTCCTGAGGCCACTCTGTCCAACAACAGTTTTTCCTTCTCGTAAGTATGCTCTGATTTGGAAGCTGATTCAGCCGGTACATCCATGATATGCATTATTCCGCTCTCTGTCAGGGTATTGACTGCCTTGAGGGATTCGTAATAAGACTTAATTATGTCTTTTAGGGGATACGTTCTCCCAATTCCAATAAAAATCTTCACATCAGCTTTTTTTGTCAGCAAATCATAAATGTATTCAGCAATACTGACTGCTTCCTGCCTTGTGGCAGCAATATTCCTTTTCACATTGCCCGGTATAAAAACGAAAATCCTGTTGTGCATGAAAGGTCCTATAATGCACTTATACTTACTTTTTAAGACATCCCTGAAATATTGGTATAATATCTGAGCCGATTTGTACTCACTTATGGTTTCACCGAGTTTTATAGTAATAACATAACCACCCTCTTCATTTAATTCAAGAAGTTCTCTGTAATTCTCTATTTCTTTGCTGTGGTCATAAAAAAACAGCAGTGAATAGAAGAAACCATTTTCGAGAATGGGTATTGCTCTTTCCAGTTTTTCTTTTAATTCCAGTTCTTTTTTTCTTTTTTCCCTATTTTTGTTTATGATTTCTACGGATTTTTTAACAGTTTGTATTATTGCTTCCTGATCCACCGGTTTCAGCAGATAATCCATTACTTCCTGTTTGATTGCTTCCCTGACAAAATCAAACTTATCATAGGCTGTTAATATAATAAAAACAACATCCCTCAATCTGTACCTTATTTCCTTTATTGCTTCGATTCCGTTTATTCCGGGCATCATTATGTCCATTAAGATAACATCGGGTTTTAAGGTTTCCGCTTTTTCGATGGCCTCACGTCCCGACTTTGCGGTCCCCACCACAACTACATTATTAATATTTTTCTCGATAACAGACTTGACTGAATCCCGAAAAAACTGTTCATCGTCAGCAATAAGTAACTTATACATAGGACCCCTCTTCCGTTAACCTGTACTTTATTCTGCACAAGCCCCTCCTCTGGTGAAATGATAATAACCGGAATATTGTAGTTTTACTGTCTTCATTATTGAACAGTCCTTTAATTAATACACAGCTGATTAATTAATGATTAATTAATATGGTATTAATTGATCTTCAGTATTCAGGAATTGAAATAAGTAAGCAGGCAAATGTTGATACATCGTTTGTAAAATTAAGTAAGTTTATCATAATATTATCCTATCATTATTATTTTATTTCCCGAATTTTTTTTATTTTCGTCAAGACGAAAGCCGTTATTGGTGCGCTTCTTCTTTCCATACCCCAAATTATTCGGGAATACTGTAGAAATTATTGAATTGTCATAATAACTTATATAATTATTGACATGTTTAGATATAATTTTCCCTAAATATACAATCATTTTAATTCGATCACTTTGAAATATTATATAATAATGTAAATTTTTGCTGGGAAATGTCAGCTTCCCCTCTCTGCACTATACCTGACGGATTATTGTTTAATAAATGATGCCCTGATATAAACTATGGTGTAAAATCAGAGCATCACAGATATATTATGCTTAAAAAAGCTTATAAATTATTTTATTGATTATTGATATACTCTTTTATGAACTTATCTATTTTTTCAAATCTTCTTTCCCAGGTATGTCCTTCAAGCCAGGCATATGTTTCTTTTTCCCTGTAGCCGATTTTTCCTTCTAGGATAAGACGTATATTTTCTATGAAGCTTTCATGATCCGAAGCGATGTAAACGGAGGGAACATTCCGTACCTCTGGTAAATCGACAGACACCACGGGTTTTTCCGAAGCCAGATACTCATACATCTTTATCGGATTTGTAGCTACGGTTATTGTATTTATACGGAACGGTATTATGCATACCGTACTATAATTCAAATAAGCAGGCAATTGATGATATGTTTTCATTCCCAGATACTTAAGATTTGAAATATGCCTGGGAACCTTTATCCCATATTCTACTCCGATAATGCATACCAGTGATTGCTTATAATTGTTGGCTATCTTCTCCACCAACCCTGTATCGACCCAGTTGGCCCAGGCACCGGAATAGGTAATTACAGGGCCGTCATGACCGACCAACTCCGGTGGTTTTTCCATAGTTTTCCCGAGTTTGAACCTGCCAATATCGCAGCCATTGGGAACCATTATGCTGGGTTTATCAGGGTAATCCCGAATTATCTCATCCATTAATATCTTTGCTGTGGTAATTACCAAATTTGATTTTTCGATCATTGGCTTTAAGTACGGCCTCCACGCTTCGAAATCATCCACATAGTCAAAAACAATAAAATCAGGCTGGTATAAATGCAGGTAAATATGGAGTTTCGCCCATGAAATCCATAATATTATTTTTTTGCCTATTTTTTTAAGCTTGGGCACAATATCTCTTATAAAGCAGCTATTATTATGTATTATTTTCAGATTGGGACTAATTTCGGTATAAAGTTTAGTTTTTGATTGGGTCTTATTACAGTAGTAAACTTCATATCCGTTCATGGAGAACTGCTCCATGATTTGCTGCGGACGCTGCCGCATATAATCCCAGTCAATGGTAGGCGGGAAAATGACCGCCCATTCAAGTTCATTGGCAGTAATACCTCCAAGCTGCAGATCTTTTATTTCAAACATATGCTTTATATCCTTGTATTCATTATTTATATTATTCATTCTATCAACCTCACTTGGCAGGTATTACAGGCGCTTTGGAAAGCTCCTTCATATGTTTTGATATACTTAATAAATGAGTGGCCATATTCCTTGAAAGGATCTCATCGATCATGGATTGGTTAATGACACCGTCAACGAAAAACTCATTCAGATTCAGTTCTTTCATCAGGAATTGAACCTTTGGAGTACTTTTCAGCATAATGGCAGGTATCCCGTGACTTATTGCCAAAAGCCCCGCATGCAGTCTCGACGTTATCACCATATCCATCGAAGCAATAAAAGATGCCTTTTTATGCAATGAAACAGATTCAGGCAGTATGACCCGATTATCAGGGGTACTCATGATATTGTAATAAAAGTCTTTGGAAGTATCCTGCATAGAGACTGTAAACGCAGTTTTTGGCGTTTTTGTATTTATCAGGGCTTCTTTGACTTGGGCAAAATATTTGGATGCATAAGCATTCATACTTACCATAATCTTTTTTCCATGGGTGGCCAGTGGGAATGGCTTCGCCTCGTAGTTCCAAATAGCTTCCGGCACTACTTCGCAATCTATTCCAAGATATTTTTGCGCCAGCTCTCTGTCGGAAGATGTTCTCACCGTCACATCATAAGCCCTGTTCAATATTTTTTTTAATTGTTCCAGGACAGGCTGGGAGACAATGCGATCGTCAATACCTACACGACTGAATATATAAGGAACTTTTATTCCTTCCTGAAGAAAGTCAAAATAATTGGCGCCTAAAAAAATAAGCCCGCCGCCTCCTATGATTACCAGATCATATTTATTTAGGGTATCCCTGTATTTGTTTACGCCCAACCTGTCGGCCAGCACCAGGTTATAATCCACTTCATAGTACAAGGTGCCGAGTCCGCCGCTGAATACAGTAATATCAGCCTTGGGATCCTGTTTTTGTATAAGTTTTATCATCTCAAGGAGATTTAGCTCGTCTCCCAGATTATTATGTCCATAATAACCTATAATAGCTATTTTCATATCTGCACCACCTTTAACGCTTCTGCAATTTCTCTTGCTCTTTTCAGGTAATTGTGATTTTCATAAACAAACTTTTGACCGTTTAAGGCTATCCGCTCCCTTTCAGAATCATTTTTGAGATAGTACTCCATCAGTTCCACCGTTTCTTCATAGCAGGTAGACCACACAAGATGGACGTGATTTTTAAACATGTATTCAATTGCCCTGGTATGCTGCGTTAAGAAGAATCCTCTGCAGCCGAGTATTTCAAATGTCCTCATGGACTGCATAGTCCTGGAATTTGTTATTGAATGAACCCCCAGTGAGATTTTGGCTGATGAATAAGCAATTACGCTTTTTTCATGCGGTATATGCCCTTTAATGTATTGAGGAGGTAAATTAAAAGCATGCCTGGGATTATCCCAATCAGATCCGTATACCTCCAGTTTTTTGTTTTTATCGATAAATGGCTTGATTATATATTCATAAGCCTTTCGTCTTTCCGGGAAAACATTGTAATTATTTCCTATATGTATGGCGTCCAGGGAAGCAAAATGCTTATCCAAAGGATATTTATAATAATAGTCCGGATCAGCGGCAAACGGTATGCAAATCGCCTTATGTCCTCTCTTCCTGTAACTTTCCAGCATTTCTATGTCCGGAGTCAATACCAGTACTGACTTTTGAGCCCATTGCATGGCAAGGGTATAATGAGCGATCGGATCTTCTACAGCCCAATAAATATGGGGTATTTTGCATTCTTCAAGTACCGGGAATATGAATTTCTTTGTATCAACTCCTCCCTCAGTAAAAATATAGTCGGGTTTGAATTCCTTGATCTTTGATTTCAATCCCTCTACGGTCTGCTGGGGAACCTCAAGCCTGTCTGTTTCCCAACCCAGTTTTTGAAATCCTTTCTGCATACCGTATTTAATCATTGGAGTAGGATTTGTAAAAAGTATCTTCATTTTTCCCCACACTTCTACATTTATTGCTCCATATTTCAATATATGTGGATAAGCCTTTCTTTGTGATTATATAGTATGATTACATATCTCCCGAGGATTAACAGTTATGAGTGAGAAAGCATAAAATAAAGTACTGACCTGTTCAATTATGGGAGGCATATATGAATATGGAAAAACATCATAAAACCGTTAACATTTTAGCCTTAAGACCATTGGCCGGATTTAAAGCAAAAGACACGCAAATATTCTTCCAGGAAAAAAGGGATCCCGTCACCGGGGAACGCTTAGGCATCAAGGAACCGGTTACTTTGTTCATAGATAATGCCGGAGACTTTTATGAATATCCCCTGGAATGTATTCAGTGTGTTATTGTCCGTTTTACCGACGATCCCGAATGGTCTTATATCTGCGACAACAGAATAAAAATAAGCGTGGGTTTCAAAGTTATGCTGCTGGTTAAGTTCTCCGGCATTGATACTTATGAACTTATCACCCTTCCTGACGATATCGGAGTCAAATGTACTACCTTATATGATCTTTCTGAAATACAGGTTTCGAGAAGTATATACCAGACAATGCAAAGAGTGGGCGACAGATTTATATACACTATGACTATACCCTTCAGTGAATTTGTGGGTATTCTTCCACAGGATAATAATTTTACTGTTATCACTGCCTTCCGAAATATGACCTGGAATGCGGAAATTGGCGAAACAGGCTTTCATGGAACGGGATCGCCGCCGGTTCTGTCCACCAGGGTAGATTTGTCAATATTCTATGACATTTTTGTACGAATAGTGGTAGAAGAGGAAATGACCGTAAGCGGGATCGTGGAATGATGAGCGAAAAGCGTATTCTTGTTGCCAGCCCCATCAGGGAAAAGCCGGGGATATTGTGGGAATACGCTGATTCGCTTTTAAACCTGGACAAGGAAGGTATAAAAGCAGACTTTCTGTTCATTGACGACAATGAAGACAAAGAATCAGTACGAATCCTGCAAAGGCTGACGCAAAGGCTGCCGGCTGTCCTGATGGATGGCGGCATGAAACCTGCTGCCGTTAATTCCAATACCAAACATCAATGGGATGTTGATACGATTTTCAGAGTAAGCGAATATCGGAACAGGATCCTTGAGTTCGCACGGGAAGGCGATTATGACGGTCTCTTTTTTGTGGATTCGGATCTCATATTACACCCGAAAACTTTAAAGCATCTTATCCAACATGATAAGGATATTATCTCCGAAATATACTGGACTCGCTGGGCTCCTTCCGGTCCTTTTTATCCGCAAGTATGGCTTTGTGACAACTATACACAGTATGAGCCTGAATATGTAGGTCTTCTGGGTTTTGATCAGATCAGGAAAAAAACCGAAGCTTTCCACTCAATGCTGAAAAAGCCGGGTTTATATAAGGTGGGCGGCCTGGGAGGATGCACTTTGATAAATAGAAAAGTTCTTATGAGTAATGTATCATTTACAAGAATATATAACCTGAGTTTTAAAGGCGAAGACAGGCATTTCTGTGTAAGAGCTGCGGCTAACGGTTTTGAAATGTATGTAGATACTGCATTCCCGGCCTACCATATATATCGTGATTCAGATCTTCCCGGCTGCAAAAAATTTAAAGAAAAATGTTCATATAAAAAAAATGAAGGTATTTGAGGCGTTGGCGCTGAATATACTTTTTTCTTAATTTCATATAATGGTATGAGAAATTTAATAATAGGTGGTCTGCGCAATGGATGAATTCTATATCAATTCGAATTATAGTTCGGGATGGAAACGCATAAAGAGAGAAGATGCCGACAAAGAGCAGCAAAAAGCCTTTGATATACTTCAACATGACCCTCAACTGGCCCATGTAAATAAACAGATACTTGACAGCCAGCCCACAATTAACAGGAAAAACGTCGGAAGTACCGGCCCCATGCTGACTTTCATGGAAAATCAGAAGGAAATTATCGAAAAAATCAATCAGCTTCAGGTAGAAATGTCTGCAATGAAAGAATTATTGAGCAATATCCAGACCAATACCGAAATGATAAAGGGACCGGTTCATAAAAACGCAACAGGAAATAAATTATCAAGGTTTTTTAAGTAGCAGTCATATTCTGAATTACATAATATAAAGCAGAAAGCAATCAT
>Ga0134100_1001900_pt1 | contig 18046 bp, 12 predicted proteins | sample 11_taG_2_FD_94444 | JGI IMG/M metagenome (GOLD analysis project Ga0134100, IMG submission 94444) | Switchgrass degrading microbial communities from high solid loading bioreactors in New Hampshire, USA - 11_42_5_180_A3 metaG | ecosystem: Engineered > Bioreactor > Semi-continuous > Anaerobic >...
ATACTTGGTTTCAATTGCCAAGTTTGCATATACTTGTGCAGTAAAAGGAGTAACTGTCGATGCTGTTATTACCAAATTAGGGATGGCCGCATAAACATTTACAATTTACTGCACAACACTAATTATTTAACTTAATTACATAAACTTAGCTAAAGCCAAACTTAGGATTACATAATTTCTACCGTGTCGAATTTATAATATCATCTTTTTATTACTCTAGCAATAAAATAACCATCACCCAATAATGTCTCAATAAAATAATTACATTAACTTATTGCCAAAATGAACAAAAGAGTATATCATTTATATTGAGAGCTACATTGATGTTTGGGGAGGAGAACTTTTTTGACGCTGGCTTTGGAATTGCTTAATGGGCTGAGAAAAGAGACAAAACTTGTGCTTGATATAATATTGAAAAAGGGTTGTGTAACAAAAGCTGATATCCAGGATGTAACCAAAATGAAATTAAGTACCCTGAACAGGGTAATGCAGCCTCTGGAAGATAGAGGTTTTATCCTGCAGTCCTCTATAGGGGAATCTACAGGAGGCAGAAAACCCGTATTATATGATATAAATCCGCGGGGGTATTATTTGATAGGTGTAGACATATCAAGGACATATACCCGCATGATTGTTGCCAATATGAAAATGGAAGCTCTGTGCCAAAAGAGATTTGACATGCTGAAATCCAGTACTCCTGAAGAGGTTGTCCATATAATTTCAGATTTTGTGAGAAATTCCTGCGAACATCTGAAAATCAAAGAGGATAGAATTATAGGAATAGGAGTAGGGACTGTTGGCCCCCTGGACAGAAAGAAAGGAATTGTGCTCAATCCTGTAAACTTTTTGTCTGATGGATGGCACAATGTTCCTGTTAAAAAAATGCTTGAGGAAGCTACAGGTTTGCCGGTAATAATTGATAACGGCGCAAATATGGCTGCACTTGCTGAATATATCTATGGAGAGGGAAAGGGTTCCGGCAACCTGGCATATATAAACTGTGGTATAGGCATAAGGACGGGCGTCATATCATCCGGTACGGTGGTAAGAACAATTGATGATACTGAAGACGCTTTCGGACATATGGTAGTTGACGCAGATGGTGAGCTGTGCAGCTGTGGAAACTACGGATGCATCGAATGCTATTCATCAATACCTGCTATTGTTGAGAAGTTTATCAGGGAATTGAAAAAAGGACGTGTAACGACAGCCGGGAAAATTCCGGAAGATATCAACGATATTAACTACATTAGAATATGCGAAGCTGCTGAAAATGGCGACGATTTGGCAAAAGAAACTATAGTGGGATCGGCGGCTGTATTTGGAGTAGGGCTTGCCAATTATATAAACCTTCTGGGTCCGAGAGTAGTGGTACTAAGCGGTCCTTTGATTGAACATTCAAAGCTTTTCTTTGACACATGTACGGAAATAGCATTAAAAAAATGTTTTTCAGGAGTTAGGAGCAGGATACGTTTTACCAGGTTTGGATTTTTCAGAGATAATGCCATTGCTGTCGGAGCAGCTGCTTCACTGCTGGAAGAAGCGTTGAAGCAAAACAATGAGCAATGTTGAAACTTTATGTAAACTTGGAGTTATAGCTACATGAGCAAAAATAAGGTCAGAAATATGAATGGAAATAAAAGCAAAAATAAAAGGAGAAATGAAAGCAAAAAAAGCAGGAAGCAAAAGCAAAAATAGAAGCAAAAATGAAGGCAGAAATAAAAGCGCTATCACATGAAGTATTCTATGAATAATGTGAGTTTGGGGGAAAAATGTGATGAAATCCAAAGTATTTAAGCAGTTGATTGAAATCTTTTTTTTATTTTTTAAGATTGGCCTTTTTACATTTGGCGGTGGATATGCCATGGTACCGTTGATTGAAAGAGAACTTGTTGAAAAGAAGAAATGGGTTAAGAGGGAGGAAATAACAGACATCCTTGCAGTATCTGAGTCTATACCCGGAGCTATTGCAATAAATTCATCGACATTTATGGGATATAAAATATGCGGACGCAAGGGGGCTGTTGCGGCAGCTATTGGAGTCATAATGCCTTCCTTTATTGTTATAACACTGATAGCTGCTTTCTTTAGCAAATTTGGTGATAATGAGGTTGTCAAAGCAGTCTTTGCAGGGATAAGGCCTGCTGTCGTGGCATTAATTGGACTTGCTGCTTATAAAATGGGCAAAGCATCTATTAGAGACATGGCGTGCCTGGTAATAACCGTTATAACAATAGCGGTAGTTGTAATATTTGATGTCCATGCCATATTTACAATAATAGGTGCTGCAGTATTCGGACTGCTTGTTTATAAATTCGTGCCTGCTAAAGCAAAACAAGTTTTAGGAGAAAAGGCTGCAGGGGGAGGAGCTAAAAATGATGATATATCTTAAGTTGTTTTTTTCTTTCTTCAAAATCGGATTATTTAGCTTTGGCGGCGGATATGCAATGATTCCGCTGATACAGAAGGAAATTGAAATTAACGGATGGCTTTCTGCTTCTGAATTTATCGATATAATTTCTGTTTCAGAAATGACACCTGGGCCTATTGCGGTAAATACAGCTACATTTGTAGGCTATAAGACAGCGGGCTTTCTGGGAGGGCTGGTTTCGACCCTTGGAGTGTCCTTGCCGTCACTGATTTTGATTCTTGTTGTTTCGGGATTCTTTTTCAGAATGCAAAGCAAACCTGCAAATATAATGATATTTTATGGCGTAAGGCCTGCAGTAACAGGGCTAATTACCGCAGCAGCAATTTTTGTAGCTGAAACTGCTTTTTTAAAAAGTGAAGCAGTCGGTGCACAGCTTATGCACATTATTAGCAAACCATTATCTTCTATTGATTTTGGCGGGATAATTATACTGGTACTTAGCTTGGTTGCACTGGTGAAGTTCAAACTGCATCCTATATTAACCATTATAGGAGCAGGGGTGGCAGGTGTTGTAATTTATTATTTGATACCTCTCCTTTGACGTCTACACATAAATTACAATTTAAAAACAAAGAATTGAAAATTAAAAATATCAGATACTTCCTATTGATAATATGATAAAAACCGCATATAATATTATTATAAATTGACCACATGGTCAATTGGCGAAACAATTAACCTGTATCAGCTAAACCGAGCAGGTTAACTTGAGTAGGTTATCCTGAGTCAGTTAACCTTAATCGGTTAAGCTGAAAAGCCGGGCAGAGGAGGCCAGCTTGAATATTATGCGCAGTGTTTTGCACCGTTGCCTGTTTACGAATCTGCCTGTTTGCGCAGCTGCCTGCTTGCGCAGCAAACAACTGGCCGGCGCATTTCAATTGGCAAAGGTATAAAAAAAGGATTGACTGCCATTGCTCTGCTCAAACGGTACGGCAAATCAAGCCGCTGTAAGATGGCAGGTTGCATGGCAAGCAATACGGGCAAACAATATTGACAAACAGCACGGGTAAACAACACTGGCAAGCAGTACGGGTAAACAGCATTGGCAAGCAATATGGCGGTTTATATGAATATTGGAGGTGGTTGGTGTGAGTGTCATCGAAATTAACAACCTGACAAAGTACTATGGAAAATCCAGAGGAATTGAAGGGGTGAACCTTCAAGTAGAAGATGGAGAGATTTTTGGATTCATAGGCCCGAACGGAGCGGGAAAGTCAACAACAATAAGGACTTTGCTGGCTTTCATCTATCCCACGTCCGGGAATGCTAAAATTTTCGGCATGGACTGCTTCAAAGACAGTGCCAGGATAAAAGAGAATATTGGGTATATACCTTCAGAAGTAAACTATTACGAAGATATGAAGGTAAAAGATCTTCTGAATTATTCCGCAAAATTCTACAAAAAGGATTGCAGCAGCAGAATAGCCGAACTGGGTGAAGTGTTTGAGCTGGACATGAATAAAAGAATTGATGCCCTTTCCTACGGAAATAAAAAGAAAGTGGCAATAATCCAGGCACTGCTCCATGAACCGAAACTGCTTATACTGGATGAGCCTACGGGAGGCCTTGATCCGCTCATGCAAAACAAGTTCTTTGACATTCTCAGGGCAGAAAACAAAAAAGGTGTTACCATTTTCTTTTCATCTCACATACTCAGTGAGGTACAGAAGTTGTGCGACAGAGTTGCTATTATCAAAGATGGGCGGATACTGAAAGTAGAGGAAATCGAGAAGCTGCGCTCAAACAAGTACAAGAAGGTCAAAGTGGAATTCAGAAACGGAGATTCCATAGAGGATTTGAAGCTCCCAAACATTGTTAATGTAAGTATGAAAAACAGGCAGGCGGAATTCCTGTATGGAGGACAGATCAATGAAATAATAAGGAAACTTTCACAACATGAGATAGAGAATTTGTGGATAGAAGAACCGTCTCTCGAAGAAATCTTCATGCATTACTACGAAAAGGAGGTCAGATAAATGGTTATTTATTTAAGAGAACTGGCCAGGAACAGAAAGTCGTTTATTATATGGACTATAGCTCTTTTACTCTCTGATGTTCTTATGATGTTTTTTTTCCCAACTGTGTATGACCAGTCAAAATCATTTAACGATATAATACGTCAGTTCCCGGAACCCATAACTTCTGCTCTGAATCTTGATATCCTGAATTTTGGAGATATATTAAACTATTTTGCATATGTGTTTCAATATATTATTCTTTTTTCCGGAATCTTTGCCATGATATTCGGAGCCGGTGCCCTATCCAGGGAAGAGGACGAAAAAACAGTTGAATTCCTTATGGCAAAACCGGTGACAAGAAATTATATAGTTAGTGCAAAGTTGTTAGCTGTTCTGACCTATTTAGTGTTATTCAATATTACAATGGCAGTTGGAAATTTTATGGCTTTTGAAGCCGTAAAGAAAGATGACTATAGTGTTAATCTGCTTATGATTGCGCTTGCCGGCAACTTTCTTGCACAGGTTACCTTCGCAGCAATAGGCTTTTTAATATCAGTGTTTGTTGTAAAGTCCAAATCAGTACTTTCAGTTTCATTGGGAGTGGTGCTGGGGACATATTTTTTGAGTATTGCTGCGGCAGTATCCGATAAGCTGGAAAATTTTAAATACCTGACGCCTTTTGAATATATAAATCCTGCAGATCTGGTAAAGAGCGGAAGAATTGAAGGAATATATCTCATAATTATGCTTTGCGTCATTTTGTTGTCAACGGTATTGACATATTTCTTCTACAACAGAAAGAATATTACTGTCTAGGAGGAGTTGTTGTTGTACACGAATTTCGAAAATTTGCCGGAGGAAAAGAAGAAGAGAATAATAGACGCATGTATGGAGGAATTTGCCCGTAATGGCTATGATAAGGCTTCTACCAACAACATAGTAAAAAAGGCGGGGATTTCCAAGGGTGCTATTTTTCATTATTTTGGTAATAAGAAAAACCTTTACCTGTATATTCTTGATTACGTTATCAGCTATATGACTAAAAGGCTTTATGACATTATCGGAACACCATCTGCTGACGTTTTCGAAAGAATAATGAATACAGGCCTGGCAAAGATCAGACTGGTCTATGAGGAACCTCTTATGTATGAGATATTTTATATGGCATTTATCAGCACACCAGAGGAATTGAAAGAGGAAATACAGAAGAGATACAATAAAATATATGCCGAGAATGTACCGGCTTTTATAGAAAATATTGACATGTCCAGGTTCCGCAAGGATATAAATCCCGCAAAGGCACTGGAGACAATTATGCTTTTTATTGATGCCCTTTCAAATAAATATATAAATATTTACCGAAACAAAAGTGCAAATGAAGTCCTTATGGAAATGGATAAACTTGTGGAGGAATACAAAGAGTATTTCGAAATCTTAAAAAGAGGACTGTATTCTTATTAGTATTAAAAACCAACCTACCCGCATACATTTTACTGTATGGAACGTAAAATATGGAGAAAATACGTGTATGTGGGTATTTTTATAACTCTGGCAATAATAATACTCTGTTTTTTGTGCTTCAGATGCAAGGATATTGCCTTAAAGCATGTCTCTAAGGTTTGCCACGGCATAGAAAGGAAACGCCCTGACTATGAGAAGGCAGAGGAGGCGTTGCTTGGATTTATTAAAATCAATATGACCAATGATGAAGGTGGCGTATTTTCATTTATTAAGAACCATAAGCCCGTAAATGAAGTGCTTTCTGAGTCTGTCGGCCTCTTTATGGAATACTGTGTGCAAAGAAACAGAAAAGATATGTTTGACAGGAAGTTGGCTTTTTTGAAAAAACACATGCTTGTAAACGGTAAATTCATAAAATGGAAGACAGGGGACGAGGAAGGCACCTGTAATACTGCCATAGATGATTTCAGGATTGTGAGGGCGCTCCTTGAGGCTCATGATAAATGGCAGGACAAAGAATATTATAATTTGGCCGGTTTTATCCAGCAGGGCATTTATGAAACACAGGTAGAGGGTTTTAAGCTATATGAATTTTATGACTGGAACAGAAATAGCTCAAGAAAAAACATACCTTTATGTTATATTGATTTCTATGCTTTTGACAGATTGAGGCAATTTAACAACGGATGGTCAGTGCTTGCCGACAGGATGTTGCCCGTTATTATGGAAGGGCGGTTTGGTAATTTGTCAATGTTCTTTTTCAAATATTATGACTATACTGACGGTAAATACCTGGCTGATGAGGAGTATTCCCGGGACAGAGGCATATGCCTTATATATACATTGTATACTGTTTTGCACCTGGCGAAGTTTAACAGGGATACGGGATTCTTTGCCCGGTGGCTGAAAAATGAAATTAACAAGGGAAAGCTCTATGCCTGGTACAATCCTGATACCCTCAAGCCTTCAAATAAGACAGAAAGCACTGCGGTATATGCCCTTGCAGCAATGTATGCTAAAAGCATTGGGGAAAAGGATTTGTATTATAAGCTGCTTGACCGCATGCTGAATTTTATGATAAAGGATGAAAACTCACCATATTTTGGGGGCTTTGGCAACGAAAAAAAAGGGGAATTTTACTCTTTTGACAACCTTACAGCACTCTATGCCCTTTCGCTTAGAGATGAAATAAAGGAGTATTAATTTACGGAGCATTAATTTTACTTTATTTCCAGCAGTGCAACTGTTATATCGTCTGCAATGCTTGAACTATCTTCAATATCAGCAAAACTACATGCACTTTCCACTATGCGGTTCAGAACGATACTTGGGACTGAGAGATCGCTGAGCAGAATTTTTAGGAGCCTTTCCTCTCCAAACTGTTCGTTTGAATTGTTTTTTAACTCAATAATGCCATCTGTATACAGAAATAATCTATCCCCCTTTTGCAGCGTAGTGCATATATCAGTGTATTCAGCATTTTCAACCCAGTTGCTGATGGGCAAACCGGGGACTCTCAAAACTTCGAACCTTTCCTTGTTGAAAACTATGGGACTGACATTATGCCCTGCGTTGGAATACACCATTTTTCCGTTCTCAAGGTCTATTATTGCATAGAAAACGGTTATATATAAATCCTTTGCAAAACCCTGATTGCTAAATTCTTTGTATAACTTTACCAACGCCTCGGCAGGAGACAGGGTTTTTTTGTCTATAGATGAACGCAGAAATATTGTGAGCATGGAAGCGGATACGCCATGGCCCGACACATCGGCTATATATATCCCTACGTGGTTACTGTCCACTTCGAATATATCAAGGAAGTCCCCGCCAAGCGCTTCACATGGTTTATACAGAAATGCAAAGTCAATTTTATCCTTCAGCAATTCCTTCGGCAAAAGGCTGCACTGCAATTTTCTTGCAATATTAAGGTCACTTTTAAGTTTTTTGTTTTGCTGGAGAATCTTCTTGTAAAGTTGTTTCATGTGGGTAACATCTCTCAGGACCTCGACTACAGCGACTATATTGCCGCTTTCATCTTTAACCGGAGAACTCATTACAGAAAATATTCTGCCATTTATGATTTCCTCTTTTTCATGGGGATGTCCCTCGAACACAGTCTGACGGGAAATACAGTTATCACATGGTTCATCTTTTCCCAGCACATTATAGCACTTTTTACCTATGGGGTAATCTCCCAAACCTTCTGCCATTGCCTTATTTAGATATATTATATTGTTGTCCCTGTCAAGCACTCTGACCCAGTCATACATACCGTCTATTATGTCTTTTATAAAGCTGCTCTGATCATAAAATCCCTTTACATTGCTGTTTTTAGTTATATTATTATCATTTCCGGCTGTCATACCCGTTTCACACCTACCTTTCTCAGCGGTACATAAAAATCATCCTAAATATTTCCTTAAACTAAATATTTCCTTAACGAAAACAGTATTTCCTGTTCAGAAAAGTGTGCCCTCCTTATCCTTAACAAATTAATTTATTCTAATCATATCAGAACAGTCAGTGCTTATCAACAAGAGCAAAATTTATTATTACAGTAATAAAAGTACAAGCTATGGTAATAATATTATTACTAAATATGTTTATATCGGGAGATATGTGATGATTACTAATACTTGGATTAATCACAGGTATGTAAACATAGATAATTCTTCAGCATTGAGCAATTTTACCGATATGCTTTACATGCTCATTTGTAATGGAATTAGAGAAGGATACAAATCAATTGTATTTGTATGTATAGGAACTGACAGGTCTACAGGTGACAGCCTGGGGCCGCTTGTAGGATATAAAATAAGCAATCTCAGATATAAAAATGTAAATGTCTACGGAACACTGGAGAATCCTGTTCATGCCAAAAATCTTGATAAAATAATGCAGGATATTTTTAAGGCACATGAAAAACCTTTTATCGTAGCAATAGATGCCTGCCTTGGAAGAATGGAACATATTGGCTATATAACCATAGGTAAAGGCTCAATTAGACCTGGTTCCGGAGTTAACAAGGATCTTGCGCCTGTAGGTAACGCTTACATTACAGGCATAGTCAATTTCGGAGGATTTATGGACTTTCTGGTGTTGCAGAATACACGCCTAAGTCTTGTTATGAAAATGGCTGATTTAGTGTCTATGGGCATAAGGTATGTACTGTGGAAGATTGCTAACAATCCTGAAATACCCATGATTTCAAAGGACGGGTATGTCTTTAAATAATAAATGGCCACTTCACCTGATTTGCAGAACTAAATTTCACTATTTTTATTCACTGTTCATACATTCACAGCTTAACATAATAAAAACAGTTATGATATACTATAAAAGGAAATAATAGATATTATTTGTGGTGAAAATCTATGAGTTTTCAAACAAAGCTCTTTTTAACCTTTTATATGCTGATAATACTGCTTGTCGCCGTGATAGGGATAATTTTTTACCAGTATGCTTCAAGAGCGTATGAAGCCAATGCTTTTTCAAATCTTGAAGTAATTGTGGACAAGATGTCCCAGCAGCTTGACAATCTTATTCAACCTATGGATCTAATTACTACTTATTTATTATCTACGGAAGGTTTCATGTCATCGGTAACAAGTCTTGCCACCATTGATAGGACTAATCCCCAAAATCAAGCCTATATCAGTGAAAGCAGAGCAACTATTTACGGTAATGTACTTAACTACACAACGGATAAAAATTTTTACAGAGTGAGCTTTTTTAATAGAGAAGGTGATTTTTTAACCAGCAATTTTAAAGTGGCAAATATAACTAAGGATGTGCACAAGCTAATAAACAGTTTGGGATGGGTAAACCAGGCAGATGAAGCCAAAGGCAAGGTAATAGTCATTCCGCCCTATACTGATCCATGGTCGGTATCCACTAATGCCAGAGTTTTTGGAATTGCGCGCAGTATACAGGGTTTTAAAAGCGGTGTGGGCTATATAGAAGTACAAAACCCATATGAGTTGCTTGAGGAGATATTTACTGTACCAGATGAAGATAGTATGAAAGTTCTGGCGATTACTAAAACAGGCGAGCTGCTTTTCAGCAATGGAGAGATGGATGAAGCGCTAATTAGTTATTCTGAGAAAATCAATTCTAAAACAAAGAAATATTCATCAATAGAACGTAATCCACTGACCGGCGCCGAGGAATTTGTTGCGGCCGTAGGTTCCAACTATACAGGTGTAAAGATTGTTCTCATACAGGATAGAAATGCGCTTCTCAAACCACTTACGTCTGTTATATACATCAGCTGTCTTATTCTTGTAATCATTCTGATATTATCTCTTGGTTACATCTATATATTCTCCCGTCAACTGGCTAAACCCGTTCGCCAGCTTAAAGAAAAAATGGAGAATACTGAACTGGAGAACCTTCCCGAGAAAATTACCTTTGAAAAGTCAAATAACGAATTCGAGTCACTTAACAGGTCATTTCAACGCCTGCGTGAAAGGCTGAACGAAGCCATAAGGCGCGAAATTAAGGCTCAGACCCTGCAAATTCAAGCCAGTTTTGATTCTTTACAGGCACAGGTGAATCCACACTTTATATACAATATTCTTAACGTGTTGTCCAATAAAGGTATTGTTAACGGGGATGATGAAATTTGTGAGATATGTGACAATATTGCATCCATGTTACGCTATTCAACCTCCACATTAAAACGCACTGCAACAATTGCTGAAGAATTGGAGCATGTGCGAAAATACCTGATGCTTATGAAAAAGCGTTTTGAACACAGGCTTGAATTTGAAATCAGTGCAGACCCGGAAATTTGCAATGCGGCAATACCTAAGATAGTCCTACAGCAGATTGTAGAAAATTCTATTAATCATGGCTTTGAGAAGCTGCAGACAATCATGTACATAAGTGTTAAGGGCTATGCTTCAGATGGTTGGTGGTATATTGAAATAACTGACAACGGTCAGGGTTTTGCTCCGGAAGTACTTAACCAGCTAAAAATTAAAATGGAGGAAGTAAAGAAGGAGCTTTCCGGAACGGAATCATACAAGGGACTGGCTATCGGAGGTATGGGACTTATTAATACCTATGCAAGATTGCTGCTGTTTCATCATGGGAAATTTGTATTTAAACTGGAGAATGCTGAGGGCGGAGGCGCAAAAGTAACAATAGGCGGCATTTTAGAATCAGTAAAGGGGGATGAAGAAAAATGCTGAAAGTATTCCTGGTTGAAGATGAGCCGTCGGCAATGCGGTATTTAAAATCCATTGTTGAGGTAAAATGTAGTGGTTATGAAATAGTAGGAACTGCAGAAAACGGTTTGGAGGCGCTGGAAAAAATCCCGTCCGCATTGCCCGATATTGTAATTACCGATATTAAAATGCCTGTAATGGATGGAATAGAACTTGTCTCACATATAAAAAAGCAATGGCCGGATATCTATTCCGTAATAGTGAGCGGATACCAGGAATTTGAGTATGCAAAAAATGCAATACAATGCGGAGTGGTTGACTACCTACTCAAGCCTGTTAATATAAATCAGTTGAAGAGCTTGCTGGATTCTCTCAGGAAAAAGCTCGAAAACGATTATTATGAAAAACGCGTTGAGATTCTCAAAATGGCTTTGCACGGCATACCTACAGAGACCTGGAAAATTGAAAAATATATGCCGTTCAAGCGCTATTCAATGGCTGTACTGAGAGCTAACGGACTTCCTCCGCGGTTTTCTTCAAAGCGTGATTTATTGCCGCAGAACTCTGCTGAAGAAAATTATGTGAATTCAGTAGCAAAAGAAAGAAATATATGGGTTCTTCATGGGAGAGACGGTCTGGAACACGTTTTTGTCTATACTCCGGAAATTATCAACGAGAGGGAATTCAGGGAGATAATTACCGGGGTGGCTGAAAAATATGCCTATAGCTATTACACCATAGTTTTTGCTCCACGCTTTTTTGACATTATGAATTGCCGGAATGTCGTTTCCAGCCTCTGTCACACGCTGGATAATAATGCTGTTATAGGACTTTGCAGGATAATTGACGAACCTGTGCAAAACCAGAATAATGCAGGTACACTGAGTGTTATAGATGAAACATTTTTGAAAAAGATAGACTTCTATGTTTCAAACGCTTTATATGATGAATTGAAGCAAGAGTTTATAAAACTTTTTGATAAATGGGAAAAAGAGCAGCGCACTCAATTATGGGTTGAAAACAGCCTTCGGCAAATTCTCCAGCGCATAGCAGGCCGTTCAGCGGTTTCTCAGGAAGCGCAGAATTATAACATTGAAGTCCTGCTTGATGAAATCCTTTATTATTCTACATCCTTTGGCAATTTGCTGGCAGCTGTCTGGGAGCTGGTGGAAAGTATTATATATTATCCGAAAAACAGCAATCAGAAGGTAGACACACCTGACTTTTTCGATAGTATCAAAAGGTACATTAAGGAGAATATTTCAGAACCGCTTTCCATTCAGTCTATATGCGCAGTATTTGGCATATCTCAGACTTACTTGAGCAGGCTGTTCCGTAAATATGAGAAAATGTCTTTCAATGAATATCTTACAGAAATAAGGATTGAAAAGGCAAAGCAGCTTATCAGGGAAAACCCCGATATTCTCATAAAGGACGTTGCGGCTCTGGTGGGATATAGCGATCAGTTCTACTTTAGCCGTGTATTTCGTTCAATAACGGGTGTTCCGCCTTCCGAATACACACCGGGAGCTTAGAAAAATACTCAACAGGAACTTAGAAAAGAACTCAACATTAACTTATAAAAGAAAAATACTCAACAGGAGCTCAGAAAGAATTATGCCAACGGCTCTGCGAATAAATAGCGGGGCTGTTTTTATAATTATAGTTTTTATAATGGGATTTTGTTTTTTGCGTTATTGTATACAGGTCAAACTCTTTAGACAATCGAATTTTGTAAAAATTTCATGTACTTAAAATTACATCAGGCAGTACTGGATAATCCATGTAATATGACAAGTCAGAGTGATAATATTAAACCAACTCATAAAACATTTTAAACCGGTCTCCACTAAGTTGGTTCTTAGTTCTATGACTATTATTAGGCATTTTGATTTCAAAAAGAGACATCTATAATTGTGCACAGATTCTTATTTTGAACAATTAAGCCCTATTAAGCGTGTATTACATCATGGCGTACAGTGAAGAGAGTTTTCATGCCTAAATTCATTGTGTTCAAATATGTCAAATATATGGCAATCCATAAAAATACATCATAAATTCAAAAAATTGTAAGGAGGTGTAATGGAAGATTAATACATCAAATGTAAATCCAAAAAAGAATTGTAGCTTTAGAAAGGAGGTTAACAAATACCTTATTACGTTTTCAAATCTATTATCAGGAGGAGTGGTGAAGAATGTTTATGAGTAACAGTTTCACAAAGAAAATGATTTCCTTTGTAATTGCCTTCAGTATTATTGCAGGGCTTTTTGGAGTGGCAGTAAGTCCTGTTCAGGCTGAATCGGAGCCACAAGCTGAATCAGAGACAATAACGTTTAAAAGACAAGTAGGAGGCATCTTTGACGGAATGCCGCTCTTTGACGGAAATCCCGATCATTTAGATGCCTTTGTAGAAACCTATTATGATTATATAGGATTGGAAGGAGCATGTCTATATGCTACAGGAATTCGTGACAACTATACCTTTGTTTGGGACAAAAACCCCAATAAAGGCAAGACAATTCCCGGGGGCTTGGCTGCGGCTGACAATGTACAGGGTGTATCCACCGATTTTCCGGCAATAGTTGGTATAGGCCAATCATGGAACAAGGAACTGGCTGCTGAAATCGGGGAGGTCATGGGAAGCGAGAAGATCAGTGAATTGAATGTAAAGCAGGGATATGCAAACATTCATAATGGATCCAATCCTTCAAAGCCTATTGCGTTTACCGTTCTTCACGATCTTCGCATCAATCCCTTAAGCGGCCGCTTTGATGAAGGATATAGTGAAGACCCTTATATGTCTTCCATCATGATTGATGAAATGGCTAAGGGACTTAGCGGAATAACAATGGAAGAAAGCCAGGGTGGATTCTGGCAGAGAGCTGTTGTAGGCACAAAGCATTATTCAGTATATAATGCCCAATGGTACCGCCAGTCTGCTAATAATTCTGCCAGCGCGAGGGCAATTTTTGAATACCAGACACGCAGTGCCCTGAGAGGACTTGCATCCGGAGCTGTATCCGGTGTTATGACTTCCTTTGGGCGTACAAATGGTATTCCGAACATTATTGCATCATATATGATTCATGCTAACAAGTATGCAAAATACGGCCTGTATTCATCACCGGACTTTAATGCTGAAAACCATCTTTATGGCACATCCTTTGCATCAGAATATGATGAAAGTTATGTACCTGACAGAAAGCACGCACTTGCACTAATGGTGCTTGCGCATTCTGAATCTGTGCGCGCAATGGGCACGGATAAAACGGACGTGATTGCCCTGGTTGAAGCTGTTGAAGAAGGCCTGTATGGAATCACTTATGAAGATGTAAAGGAAGCCGGACGTCCGTTAGTCAATACACTGGTTCGTATTGGCGTCTTTAATGAAGTGGATGAGAACGGTATACCCAAATATTATCCCTTTGCCCGGTATGCCAAAGATGTGGCAAATCCGGATGATTTGACCAGTTATCGTACGGAAGGGCACCAGCGTGTTGCAATGCAGGCTGCACGTGAGTCTATTGTACTTCTGAAAAATGAAAACAATGCTCTGCCATTGTCCAAAGATGAAGCCGGAGTTATCACAGGAATTTATGCCAATGCACGTTTCAAAACTCAATATTCGGTTTCACGTACACCGTCTGATATTCCTGAATCAGGTATGACTCCGTTAAATGCAATAGTTAATACAGTTAATGATAAAGATAATTTGACATATTTATCGGGAACCAAGGAAATTGCATTAAAGTCATTGGCAAACGGCAAATATGTCACCGCACCTGCTGGTGAAATTACAGATCAGGCACCTTTGGGTAAAGGCGGACAATTGGTAGCAGATTGCGGCGAAGATAAGCTATCGGATAGCCAGTACTTTAATGTGTATGATTGGGGACAGGAAGGTTACAGCTTATATACGAAAATTAATAACCGCTGGGTAACATCGCCAAATGCAGGGGGAAGAGCGGTTGAAAACACCAACGAAACACTGTTGGCAGTACCTGATAACACATGGGATAATATAGACATTTACGGAGCTTCCTCCAGTTTGCCGCCTGTTTTGCGCAATGTCAAAAATTCAGACGGTACCATATCAATCGTTGCAAATGCCTATACAACAGGTTTCGGTGGTGGCGGTGGCGGATCCACATTTGACACTGCTTTCTATAGAATTGGCCGTTTTGTCTCAGTTGATGAATCCGGAAATTTAGTGACAGATTCCAGAACACTTTCTGAGACATCAGGTGTTGCTGACTCAAATAACTTAAAGTTTGAAGTAAAAGTCATTAAAAACGAAGGCGAAGATGTAGTGAAACTAGCCGATTCAAAAGATTACGCCATCGTATTTGTAGGTGCCAATGTTAAACACAGCGCCAGCGAAGGCAAAGACCGTTCAACCTTATATATGGGAGAATCAGATTATAAACTGGTTAAGAATGTGGCTGAAGCATTTAAGAATAAGGGTAAGAAAACTATTGTTGTAGTTGAAACCAACTTCCCTGTTATTATGGAAGAAATTCAAAATGACCCCAATGTTGACGCTATTGTTTATCAGCCCTATGGCGGACAGTACGATGCCAAGGCATTGGCAGAGGTTCTTTACGGTGACTACGCTCCTACCGGCCGCTTAACAGCTACATGGTATGCAGACGAATCTGCACTGGACCCCATAGACGAGTATTCAATTCCGCTGGGCAACAGAACACTTACATTAGACCAGATAGATCCACGTTATACTAAGGATATGACAAATGCGGATCCTATTGAAACAAAGTTAACATATATGTACACTGAAGCACCTGTAACCTATCCCTTTGGTTATGGATTATCCTACAGTAGTTTTGAGTACAGCAATTTAGTTGCACCTGCTTCAGTAGATATAGACTCCCCATTTACTGTTTCTGTAGATGTTAAGAATAAAGGCAATGTAGAAACTGCTGAGGTAGTGCAGCTTTATGTAAGCAATCCCGATTCTGCTTATGGTGAATATTCTCCCAAAAAGAAACTTGTTTCCTTTGAGAAGGTTATTATTGAACCCGGCAAAACAAAAACTGTCACACTTACAGTAGACCCACAGGATTTCGCTGTTTGGGATATAAACCTGGGAGACTTCACTGTTGAGAGTGGTAATTATAATCTTATGGTTGGTGCTTCTTCTGAGGATATACGGCTGAATGCCAGCTTGCGTGTTAATGGTTCAGCCATTGGTACTCTCAACGCATCATCAGCGCCAATAAACGTATTTGACCGTTCCTTTGCTTCAAATGATGTAGTATACCGTGAAGTTTCAAAATTGCGCACAATAGAAAGCCTGCGTGCTGATAAGGTTGTCGGCGGATACTATGCTGTTATGTCCAAACGTAACGGTTCATGGGTCGCCCTTAAAAATGTAGAACTTACCGGAGCAGACCGTGCTACATTAAGCGTACATGCACCAAATCCGACAGCTAAAATTGAAATCCGTGTTGGCTCCCCGGATGGGACACTGCTTGCGACTGCAACGGTAGGAGAAGCAGCTCCTCCGGCTACACGTGATGTACCAGGCTGCGATTATCAAGTGACTGAAGTTGATTACAAAGATGTGACAGTTGACTTGAACACTGCTATGGAAGGAGCACATGATATATACATCGTCTTCAGGGATGCTGACATCCGAATTGACTCAATTCAACTGCACAGTGAAGCCAGTCAGTTTATTGTCGGAGAACCTGTGTTTAAAGATGCAGCGGGCAATACGCTTACCAAACTGGTTGCTTCGGCTGATTTGAGAGCAAGTGTAAGCATAACCAACAATGGTGAAGCTGCAAGGGATGCCTGCCTGATTGTAGCTCTTTATTCAGCTGACAACTCGGTAAAGAATATCTCGTATATTGAAGGTAAAGTCGCAGCAGGCCAGACATACAACTTCAACGCAGGATTTAAGCTACCGGCGGATGTGACAGGCCATTACGTAAAAGTTTTCGTATGGGATAGCATCACAGGAATGAGACCTCTGTCAAATGCAGTTACATTTGAGTAATTTATAAAAATGAATATCAGAGCGGTATATCTATATACCGCTCCGGTATTTAAACTGGAGGTTGTTATGAAAAGAATAATCAGTATGACTCTAACAATATTATTGCTTCTGACGGTGGCTGCATCCGTTTCATACGCCGATGATACTTCTTTTGTAACTGCATCTGCATCTGTGAACAATGCCAATAAGTTGGTGACAATAAGGGGGATCATATCATCAGGTTCGGGACAGCAGGTTACGGTGCTTGTTGTAAACCCGTCGGGAGGAACGGATTATATAGATCAGGTCACCAGCGGAGCGAATGGAAGCTATGAGTTCAACTATACCCTTGATGAGGATGTGGGAGGAGTATATACTGTGACCGTAGGCGGTACGGGCATAACTGCTACGGCAAGTACTACGTTCACTTATACACCCGTTTCGGATGAAACTGATGACGAAGCACCTGCATGGCCGCAGGGAAGCAATCTGAAAGCAAGCAATATTTCACAGACAAGTCTGACATTAACATGGACAAAAGCGCAGGATAATACCGGTGTAGCAAATTATAGAATTTATAAGAATAATGAATTGCTGCAGACAATCTCCGGCATTATGACAAGTTATAAGGTGACCGGGCTGAATCCGGGCATAACATATACATTTAAAGTTGAAGCGGGAGATGCAGCCGGAAACTGGAGCACAGACGGGCCAAGTGTAACTGTAACTACTCATGAGCCGGATAAAGATGAAGTTCATATTGATGTGTCTGCATCTGTAAATAATACTACCAGGGTGGTAACCATAAGCGGAAATATATCATCAGGACCGGGGAAACAGGTCACGGTACTGGTTATAAATCCATCAGGAGGAACTGACTATATTGATCAGGCTACCAGCGGGGAAAATGGGAGTTATCGGTTTACTTATGTTCTGGATGAAGATGTTGGAGGGGTATACACTGTAACCGTCGGTGGCACAAATGTATCGGTTCCTGCAACAACTACGTTTACCTATACACCG
>Ga0134100_1001903_pt1 | contig 18023 bp, 14 predicted proteins | sample 11_taG_2_FD_94444 | JGI IMG/M metagenome (GOLD analysis project Ga0134100, IMG submission 94444) | Switchgrass degrading microbial communities from high solid loading bioreactors in New Hampshire, USA - 11_42_5_180_A3 metaG | ecosystem: Engineered > Bioreactor > Semi-continuous > Anaerobic >...
GCTCATGAAGCTTCTCCGTTTCTGTTTGTTGTAGGAACTAACATTATAACAGAGAAGCTCTCGTGGGCCTATTTATTTCTTTATTTGTGTTTCATTTAATTTTACAACTCGCCATTACAGTAATGTTACAGCAATGTTAAACTTGCTAATGAAATAAATATATTTATGTATGAAAGGAATTTAATGGTATGCTTATTGATAGCTTTTCAAACATAAGAGATTTTGCTTTTTTGCCGGACAGAGCCCTCGATTCATATCGAGAAATAACAGGGAAAAATGCGACTTTATATGAATTAAGACTGATAATTAACAAAGAGTTTATATCAGCAGCTTCAGAAGAGAGCAATTTAAGAATAATTTACAAATATGGAAACTCTATTGTAAAGGATATATCAGCCGCAGATCATATTTATATTATCACCTAAACGAAGGCAAAAACGGATGGCAGCGCAATAGTCTTGGTGTTTGTAAAAAATCGTAATCCTGATAAGCAACCATGGGAGATGAGCAAAGCTATCACTGAAAATGAGTTCAATAGTGAATCTTATATTGAACTAGGAGATCATCCAAGAGACATGTTGATAAACTACGCATACTGGCCTTCATTTAATTCAGATCTTAAAATCCTAAAAAATACATTAGCACTTAAAGAAAACTGGTCATACAAAGAAAATCCTAGTGATGATGATTTTCCTATTCTAAAAAATTACATTACGTATACGTTTGCTAAACTATGGAAAGATAAACAAGTGTTTATAAGCGTTGACGGACGCTATTCTGTTTTTAACACAGGACTTGTTAACAGAAATTATCAGTACATATATGTTTTATTTGAGAGAAATATTGGGGAAAAACCTTGGAAGTTTTCAATGTTTTGCATACCGGGAATTCGGCAGGGAGGGAGGATTTTAGCAGAAAATTTTCGAGTACTTCCTAAGCCTGCACATTATTTTAATGATATATCTGATATTAGCTATATAATTTCCAACGATAGAACACCAGATGAGCAATTACCGGATCTACAACCGGATCATTACTTTATTGATCATCCGGAGAGATTGCCGATCCACTTTTTGATTGACGGTTGTAGGAAAAATCAAGATATTATTAATTTGCTCAAAACTGATATCAGCAACTATACTAAAGAGCAAAAAGCTGAACATTGGAAAACTATTGGTGAAGCAATAAGTGCTGATCCAGACGTATATGATGATCTTGAGTCTTCATTTAGAAATGCAGTTAAAAAAGCAGTTATGCGCGTCAGTTGGAATTACAGAACTGCAATACCTGTATACTTTCCTTCATATGATAAAATGTCAATATTACTTCCCTTATCTTTTAGCAGTGATACCAATGCAGAAGTTGCTTTAGTTGTCGAGCGAAATGAGGTATCGCAAAAATATACAGCACCGACAATCTTACCTCTAACAATTGCATATGCAAATGCGCGTTTAGTCTGCAAACCTGAAAGTGATTGGCTGAATCAAAGAGTTTTTGAGCCTTCAACACAGGATACAGAAATAGATACAAACGACATTAATGTATAGAAATATATAAATTATTATTCTCGTGCCAGGGAGCCAAAAGGCCCACTCCTGGCACCTATATTTTATGCACTCGTTATTGGCCTGTGGATATTTCACATGTTCTTCTTCAATAAATATACCCGTTGACAGCCAAATCGTGTTGTGCTAAACTATAGTTCGCGAGCAAAACAGAATATGCGGGTGTAGCTCAATGGCAGAGCACCGGCTTCCCAAGCCGGCTACGTGGGTTCGATTCCCATCACCCGCTCCAAAGGACAGGGCTATTCCGGTGGAAGTGTATTCCGACAGGAATAGCCCGATTTTGCATCTCTTTTAGTACGGTATAAAATCTCTTATAGCCCGATCCAATACTTCTTTTTCCTCTTTTTCAGTACGTGTTATCAAAGTCTGCATAGCCCTAAAGCGGTTTTCTGATGTATAATTTCTTCAGATATATAATATCCCTGAATATTACTCTTTGGGGGGAGGTCCTCTTATGTTGCCAAATGAAGCAGCGGGCAGGCGCAATATAAGTATAGATCTGCATTGCGACACGCTTTTGAGGCTGTACAGATCCGGTGAGAATGCCTCGCTTGATGAGAATGATTTTCATCTGGACCTTGGGAAAATGAAGAGCGGCGGTATAGACACGCAGTTTTTTGCCGTATTCGTCCCGCCGGAGGAAGAAGAGCCGCTGCAAATGTGCCTTGATATGATAGACAGGTTTTATATCGAACTTGAGCGCTTTTCTGACAGGATCGCCTTTGCCGGCTCGGCACGGGATATCATGGCGAACCGTATGGCCGGAAAGAAATCGGCATTCCTTGCGCTGGAGGACAGCGGCACGATAGGATCACGGCTCTCTAATCTCCGCCTGCTATATAAACTGGGGGTCCGCCTTGTCACTTTGACATGGAACGACCGCAATCCCGCCGGATCGCCAAACATGGATCCGGCAACCTCGGCAGAAGGGCTGACGGAGCGCGGTTTCGAATTTGTCCATGAAATGAAGCGCCTGGGCATGATAGTCGACGTGAGCCACTTGTCGGACGCCGGATTCCGGGATGTATCCCGTGTTATCGATATGCCTTTTGTCGCATCCCACTCCAACGCCAGAGCGGTCACATATCACCATAGAAATCTGACAGACGATATGATTCGCAGCATATCGGAGCATGGCGGCGTTGTAGGCATCAATTTCTATACGCCCTTCCTGACTTCCGAACGTGATGCAACCTGGGATCTTTTTTCCGATCCGGTACCCGTTTCCGCTTCGATAGCTGATGTGGTGCGGCACATCGACCACATCGTAAAGGTCGGCGGGATCGATTGCGTTGCGCTGGGTGGCGACTTTGACGGGATGGACTTGCCGGCAAAAGGCCTGGAAAACGCATCTCGCCTTCCCTCGCTCTTTGAGGAGCTGGAGAAGGCGGGTTATTCGGCGGACGATATTGAAAAGATAAGCTATAAAAATGCTTTCCGTGTTATACAGGATGTATGTAAATAGGCAAATATCACGAGCAGTTATCAAGGGCTTCACGAAGTGCATGGGCTATCTGATCGGGACAGGACGTGCTTTTTGAACCGCATGTTATGCCCTCCAGGAGGCTTATCGTCTCTTCGGCATCGCGGCCCTTGAGCAGTGACATTATGCCTTTCAGGTTCCCGTCACATCCTCCTATTATCTCAACGGACACGATCTTCCTGTCTTCAAGTTTGACGTGGATCTCACGTGAACATGTTCCTTTTGTCCTGTAAACGACTGTTTGTGCCATAGACATTACTCCTAACCTAGTTTTTGCTTCCGTTTCCTGCCGAGCGAAGCAGCTTCAGGCGTTCCGCCGGGTCCTCACCCTCGCGGAAAACGGCGGACCCCATAACGATGACGTTTGCCCCGGCCCGTATCGTACTGAGCAGGTTGCGCTCGTCCACTCCCCCGTCGATTTCAAGCTCGCAGGCCGGATTCAGCCCGTCTATCAGTTTCCTTGTCTGAACGATCTTATCCATCGTATACGGGATGAACTCCTGGCCGCCAAAACCCGGCTCCACGGTCATGATAAGGATCAGATCGCAAAGCGGGATCAGGTGCCGGATGTCCTCGACGGGAGTTGCGGGTTTTATCGTAAGGCCGGACTTTACGCCCCTGCTTCGGATATATTTAAGCAGTCCTGCCGGGTCTGCCGCGCCCGGGGCTTCGAGATGGAATGTAAGGATGTTCGCACCGGCGTCGATGAAGGCGTCGGCGTATTTGTCTGGATGGTCGACCATCAGGTGCACGTCAAGGCAAACATCCGGAAATGCCTTCCGTATCGATCTGACTACCGGGACCCCTATGGTAATGTTGGGGACGAAATGCCCGTCCATGACATCGACGTGGATGTAATCCGCGCCGCCTTCTATTGCCCTGGAAATATCCCGATGAAGGCGGGTGAAATCGGCGGACAGTATGGATGGTGAGATTTTGAACACTTTACAGTTTCCTCCCGAATAATATCTTCATCTCATCATAGCACGACAGAGTCTTCAAATCAAGTCATGCGCCCTGATAAGACGACTGTGCGTACTGGGCGGAAAAGATGGCCGGTACTTAGAAAGAGTCTTAATAAAGAAACCGGACAAAGAGACAAGTATATTATCCATGTTGTGTACGGTGCTTATGTGCCCCAAGACTGTTTTTCCATGAATAAATGCAAAAGCAAAAAAGCAAAAAAAACAGCCGTACTTTGTAGTACGGCCCAAAACATAGAAAAGGGGAAAAACAAATAGAAACTTGGACAACAAATGAAAAATCATCCGTAAATGTCACTTGTCGGGATATATAATAACAAAATCTTTCGAATCCCGCAATCCGCAAGTTTATCAATCATTCACAAATCAAAAACTCAATTTTTGTGCAACATTTCTATTAATGCCCGAAGTCATGCTCATCATCGTGGTCCAGCTCTTCGATCTTGCCCACTATCGGTTCGGGGTCTATCCCCTGCCGCCTGTAGTAGTCGGCGAGAGCGGCCCTTATGGCCTGTTCGGCAAGGACCGAGCAGTGGACTTTCACCGGCGGCAGCCCGTCAAGTGCTTCCATTACGGCCTTGTTCGTAAGCTCCAGGGCTTCCTTTATCGTTTTGCCCTTTACAAGCTCGGTGGCCATCGAGGATGTGGCTACAGCCGCGCCGCAGCCAAAGGTCTTGAACTTTACGTCGACTATGATGTCGTTTTCGATCCTCATCGACATCTGCATGATGTCGCCGCACTTGGCGTTGCCGACGGTTCCGACGGCATTGGCGTTTTCAACTTCGCCGACATTGCGCGGGTTCTGGAAGTGGTCCAGCACTTTATCTGAATATAGCATTATTTACCTTCTTTCTTGTCAACTTAGCCGTTTATAACCGGCAAGAATGATTCGCACAGGTCAACCTTTCCACAGCGGCGACATGGCGCGCAGCTTCTCTACGACCTCGACGAGTTTTTCCGCGATGAAATCCACGTCCTCTTCGGTGTTGTCGTCGCCGAGGGTTATGCGGAGCGAGCCATGCGCGACTTCGTGGGGCAGTCCGATCGCCAGCAGCACATGCGACGGGTCGAGAGAGCCCGATGTGCAGGCAGAACCGGATGAAGCGCATATTCCATAGCGGTCGAGCAGAAGTATGATCGACTCACCTTCAATGTAGTTTATAACGACAGATACGGTACCCGGCAGCCGCTTTTCGGGGTGGCCCGTAAGCTGTGTATGAGGTATCTGAAGGATTTTTTCTATCAGGCGGTCACGCAGCCTGGCAAGACGGGCCGAAGTCTCAGGCATCGTTTCGATCGCGTGCTTCAGAGCGGCGGCCATGCCGCATACTCCGGCTACGTTCTCGGTGCCCGAGCGGCGGCCACGCTCATGCCCGCCCCCGTGAAGAAGCGGCGGGATGCGGATGCCCTTGCGTATATACAGGGCTCCGACGCCTTGCGGCCCGTGGAACTTGTGCGCCGACATCGAAAGCATGTCGACTTTCAGCTCTTCCACATTTACGGGGATATGGCCTACTGCCTGGACCGCATCGGTGTGGAAAAGGACTTTGTGTTTGTGGGCTATTTCGGCCAGTTCGGCGATCGGCTGGATCGTACCGATCTCGTTGTTGGCTGTCATTATTGATATAAGTATGGTGTCGGGCCTGATCGCCTTCTCCAGCTCTGCCGGGTCCACTAAACCGTATTTGTCGACCGGAAGGATGGTAACTTCAAAGCCTTCCGACTTCAGCGACTCCATGGATTCCGTAACGGCGTGGTGCTCTATGGCAGAAGTGATCAGGTGCCTGCCCTTGCTGGCAAAGGCCTTTGCCGTGGATTTGATCGCCCAGTTGTCCGACTCGGTGCCGCCCGAGGTGAAATATATCTCATCGGGTTTTGCCCCGATGGCAGCCGCGACGTCTTCCCTCGCCTTTTCTATGGCTCTGCGCGAATCGCGGGCGATGCTGTAAATGCTTGAGGGGTTGCCCCACCTCTCGGTAAGCCACGGCCTCATTGCCTCAAAAGCTTCTTTCGAGAGAGGCGTGGTTGCCGCATTGTCAACATATATGATACGTTTTTGCATCAAGATTCTCCGTTCCTCTGACTTCCTGCAACGCAACCGGGTCCTCCGGCCTGGCGGTCCGGATCCGGACATTGGCCGCAATGAAAGCCCCGATCGCGTCATCCAGATTTATTATAATACCCTGAAATGTTAAAAATCCTGCTCATTTCCGTTATATTAATTATTTAGAGCATCTCTCTATACTATTCCTACTATTACACTATTATAATAATGTTAGCCTGAGGAAACAATAGTCAAAGTATATATTTTTTATTATCATATAAATTGAAATTACATAAAAAAGCGGAACATGATGGCAAGATATTATAGCGATAATTAGAGATAATATATATGAAATCCGCCGTTCGAAATTTCGCGGATCGATGTCTGCACCGAACATTAATGTTTATCCTCACAGTCAAAAAACTACGGATATCCACAAAAACAGTTTACAAAGGTGTTTATTTATGATAAAATACACCATTGCCGGATCCTACGGCAGGGTTCCGGGGTCATAGCCCATTCTGGGGTGTCACCCGCCCGCTACTCCGCCGTACGGACAATACTTTATGAAAGGTGATTCATGATGCTTACAAAAGAGCGCAAGAACGAGATCATCAATGCAAACCGTATCCACGAAACCGATACGGGTTCGCCGGAAGTCCAGATCGCGATCCTGACTGAGAGGATAAACCAGCTCACCGAGCACCTCAAGGTGCATCCGCACGACAATCACTCAAGGCGCGGCTTGTTCAAGATGGTCGGTGCCCGTCGCCGTCTTCTCGACTACCTGGCAAACAAGGACATCGATCGTTATCGCGCAATCATCACAAAACTCGGAATCAGAAAGTAAACGGTATCGGCGGCGGAGGGATATTTATCCCAAAGCTGCCGCTTCCACATGTCCGGAAAAGGCCCTTTTAGCAGTTGAAGATGCTATTGAGACGCGGACTCGATATCGTCTTCAAGTGCTTAAAGGACTTCCCGGACATAGAATAACAAGGGGCTGGGACCCCAAGGAGGAAATTCATGATAATAAAACACAGAACATTCGAAGGTTACAGGGAGTTCAGCACGGAAATCGCAGGAAAGAAGTTCATTTTCGAATACGGGAAAATGGCCGAGCTTGCTAATGCCGCTCTGCTCTGCCGCTGCGGCGAAAGCGCTATCCTGGTCACTGTGACCGCATCTCCCACCGCCCGGGAAGGCATCGATTATTTCCCGCTCTCCCTCGATTTCGAGGAGAAGCTCTACTCGGTAGGAAAGATCCCGGGTTCATTCACCCGCAGGGAAGGCCGGGCAGGCGAAAAGGCAACGCTTGCCGCGCGTCTCATAGACAGGCCCATGCGGCCACTCTTCCCTTCCGATATGCGAAACGACGTGTCGATCATCTGCACGGTCCTGTCATCAGACCCCGACGTACAGCCCGAGATCCTGGCGATGGTCGGAGCATCCGCAGCGACAGCGATTTCGGACGTCCCGTGGAACGGTCCTATCGGAGGCGTCTCCGTAGGTCTCGTCGACGGCAAATTCATCATCAATCCGAACGCAGAAGAGCGTGCGAAATCCTCATTGCATTTGTCGGTTGCCGGTACGGCTGAAAAGATAGTGATGATAGAAGCCGGCGCGGACCAGGTGCCCGAAGACGTGATGTTTGACGCGATCATGTTTGCGCATGAGGAGATCAAGAAGATCGTCGAATTCATAAACGGCATGGTAAAAGAAGTCGGCAAGCCGAAGTTCGAGTATGCCCGTGCGGCATTCGACGAAGAGCTCTACGAAAAGATCAAGGAGTGGGGCCTCGACAAGATCAGGTACGCCCTGGACACCGACGACAAGAACGTACGCGAAGAGCGGCTCAATGTCATCAGGGCGGAGATCCTTGAGACATTCGGCCCTGAAAAACCCAACACCGAGACCATGCTTGAGGACTTCCTCTATAAGCTTCAGAAAATCGTCGTCCGCGAGTGGCTGCTGCAAGGAAAGCGCGTCGACGGGCGTGCTATGGACGAGATACGTCCCCTTTCCGCGGAAGTCGGCCTTCTGCCGAGAGTACACGGCTCCGGCCTGTTTACCAGGGGCCAGACGCAGGTGCTTACCACCGCTACTCTCGGAACCATTTCCGATCAGCAAAAGCTGGACAACATCTACGGCGACGAGTTCAAGCGCTATATGCACCACTACAACTTCCCGCCGTTCTCTACCGGAGAGGCGCGTCCGCTCCGCGGTCCGAGCCGCAGGGAGATCGGGCACGGCGCTTTGGCAGAACGCGCCCTTGAGCCAGTGATACCGGATGAGAGCGAGTTCCCGTACAGCATCCGCCTTGTTTCCGAAGTCCTCTCCTCGAACGGATCGACTTCCCAGGGCGCAATATGCGGCTCCACGCTCGCGCTGATGGACGCCGGCGTTCCGATAAAGGCGCCTGTGGCAGGCATATCCTGCGGACTCATCACGGAAGGCGACAGGTACACCACATTTATCGACATCCAGGGCGTAGAAGACTTCTACGGCGAGATGGACTTCAAGGTCGGCGGCACGAAGAAGGGCATTACGGCCATCCAGATGGACCTCAAGAACGACGGACTTACTCCGGAAATAATCAAGGAAGCACTGGAGCGCTGCCGTGTTGCGAGGATCGCCATTCTGGACGAGGTCATGCTGCCGGTCATATCCGAACCCCGCAAGGAGCTTTCAAAGTATGCTCCAAAGATGCTGCACATGACGATCGATCCCGATAAGATCCGCGAGGTAATAGGGTCCGGCGGAAAGGTCATACAGAAGATCACCGCAGATACCAACACCAAGATCGACATCGAGGACGACGGCCAGATATATATTTCCTCGCAGAATATCGAGGACTGCTACAAGGCCCTGAGGATAATCGAGGCTATAGTCAAAGAGCCGGAAATCGGCGCGCTCTTCTACGGAAAAGTTACCAGGATAATGACATTCGGCGCGTTCGTCGAAATAGCTCCCGGCAAGGAAGGCCTGGTCCACATCTCCAAGCTCGAAGACCATCGCGTGGCAAAGGTCGAAGACGTACTGAAAGTCGGCGACATGACATGGGTAATGGTCACCGAGATCGACGAAAAGGGCCGCATCAACCTCTCCCGCAAGGACGCTCTGAAAGAACTTGCAAAACAGGAACAAAAAAAGTGATCTGCCAGGTGAACGATGCATTATAAAATAACATTGAATAACGGCGTGCGCATCCTGTATGAGCGCGTGGATTCGGTACGCTCGGTGTCCATCGGGATCTGGGTGCTCAACGGTTCGAGAAACGAGCCGAAAAAACTGAACGGGATGTCCCACTTCATAGAGCACATGCTCTTCAAGGGTACTAAAACCCGAACCGCAAGCGATATAGCGGAAATGATGGACTCGATCGGAGGACAGGTCAACGCGTTCACCACCAAGGAATGCACCTGCTTCTACGCCAGGGTGCTTGACAGCCACTTTTCCGTCGCAGTAGACATACTGACGGACATGCTCTTCAACCCGAAGCTTGACGAGTCAGATCTGGATATCGAGCGAGGGGTGATCCTTGAAGAGATCGGTATGTACAATGATTCCCCCGAAGATATGGTCAGCGAGAGGCTGATGTCGGCAGTATATTCCCCCACTCCTCTCGCAAGGCCCATCCTCGGAACACCCGCCACCCTGAAGTCGATAAACTCTGCGGTGATGCGGGAATACATGCAGAAATACTACGTTCCCGAAAACATCGTCGTATCGGTATCGGGCAGCTTCAGCGACGGGGACATCAGGCTCGTCGAAGAGCTGTTTTCCGGCATGAGCGGAGGAAAGCCGATCCCTCCCGAGAAAGGCATCTACACCGCGGCTTCTACCGTAAAGAGGAAGAGCACCGACCAAAACCATATAATATTGGCGTTCGAGGGGCCTCAATACGGTTCCCCTGACAGATATGCGAACGTCATCATGACGAACATACTCGGCGGAGGCATGTCATCACGCCTGTTCAGAAAAGTCCGCGAAGAACGGGGCCTGTGCTATTCCGTTTACAGCTACATCTATTCCCATGTCGATACCGGCCTGTTCGGCATATATACCGCGACCGGAAAAGAGACGGAGAGACAGGCTGTCGAGCTGATCGTCGAAGTCATAACCGATCTGCTTGAAAACGGCATAACGCAGCAGGAACTTGACAGGGCGCGCGAGCAGAGCAAGGCCAATGTCCTGCTTGCGCTCGAGAACACCGTCTCGCGGATGAACAGCCTTGCACGCGGAGAGCTGTTTCTGGGCGAAATACTCCGCCCCGAAGAAATAATCGAGCGGTACGACGCAGTGACGCGGACCGATGTCCTGGAATCCGCCAGAAAGATCATCTGCATGGACAAGCTCTCACTTTCGGCAGTCGGAAAGGTCGAGTCTGCCCAGGCATATATGGATCTGATCCATAACAAGCTGAAGGCCTGAGGATCCGGTTTTAACGGATTGCCGGATATACTACTTAACGATAACTTGCCGATAAACTAAATACACGAGCTGAATAGACAAGCTAAATATACAGATATACTCCCTTCATTGAGTACAGGCGATTTTTGTACATGATGAAGGGAGTTTTGTCGTTTATGAGTCAAGTCAGTTATGAAATATTGATATAACCGTCGTCTGATAATACTTAATGTGAAATACCGTTTTCATCTTTTTTCATGTTGATTTATTATGAATTGTATATGTGAGGATATCTTTTTTACCTGCGGTCTTTACGATATACTCACAAATATATGCTTAATATACAAAATAGAACATAACATTTTGTATAAATTCCACTTGTTATATTTGTTGAATATTTCAATAAACTATATTATAATTTGTTTTGAATTGGGCTATTATGACACGAAATACGGGAATCGATGGAGGAAGGTCATTATGAAAAAGCTTTTCGCATTTTTACTTGCTTCTTTGCTTCTTCTTGCAGTGTTTGCGGGCTGCTCCGGCGGAAACAAGCCCGAACCTGCCAGTCCGGAAGGGTCTAAAGCCCCGAGCAGCGATGCGACCGAACCGCCGCAGCTCCAGGTTGAAGAAGGCCTTGAGAGGAACGCGGTCAAGCTGCCGCTTACGGACAAACCCGTCACTTTTGTGATGTGGACCCCCAACGGAACGACATTTGAAGGCTTTGCCGACTATGAAGACAACCTGGTGTATCAGGAGATGGAGCGCCGCTCCGGCGTCAACCTCGACTTCATCCACCCGGTAACCGGCAGCGAAAACGAAAACTTCCAGCTCCTGATGGCAGCGGAAACACTTCCCGATTTCATCCACACCATCGCCAACTACTATATCGGCGGTATGGATAAGGCTATCGAAGACGGTGTTGCTCTGCGTCTGAATGAGTATGCTGCGAAGTATATGCCGAACTACATATACTACTGCACGCTCAACGAAGATATCAGGCGCCAGACACTTACCGACAATGGCAACCTCTGGGGTGTGCACCACATAGTCGACCGTCCTCAGGGTGCATGGTACGGTCTTGGCATCCGCAAAGACTGGCTTGACAAAGCCGGACTTGAAAAACCGGTTTACTACTCCGACCTTGAAAACGTACTCACCGTATTCCGCGACAACTTTACCTTGAACGGCAACGGCCCGCTTTATCTGTCATTCAACGGATTGAGCTTCGGCTATTCGCTTATCGGCAGCTTCAACGTAGCCTCGACGCAGTACATCAACGTAGACGGCGAAGTGCGCTACTCACCCCTGGAGCCGGGCTTCAAGGAATACCTGATGAAGATGAACGACTGGTACAACAAGGGCCTGATAGACATTGACTCTGTCACTTCCTACGCGTTCCAGGCTCCCAACGATTACATAGTAAACGGCAAGATCGGTGTTTTCGATCACATCTACACGTTTACCAGCATTTGGAAGCAGGCTGCCGAAGATCCTGACTGGCATGTAGTTGCTTTGACGACGCCGATTCCGGACGGCAAGACCTATGCCGACGTCCACGTACGTCAGAACAACGACTGGGTCCGTACCGGAAACTCGATGGCTATCACCCCGTATTGCAGCGACATTGAGCTTGCCTGCAAGTATTGGGACTACTTCTTCACCGATGACGGAATACTCCTTTCAAACTACGGTGTCGAGGGCGTATCATTCGAGTTTGATGCCGATGGTAATCCGCAGTATAACGAACAAGCCCTTTCATTGAACAACATTTCCTATACCCAGACCAAGTACTGCCTGCACAACCACCCGGTATTCACCATCTGGAGCCGCGAGCTCGCTCCGCTGGACGAGGATCAGAAGCAGGCCGAGGCAATCTGGGGCATGGTCGATGCGGCATATGTAATGCCTCAGGGTGTTACACTTACAGTTGAAGAGGGAGCGGAACACTCCAATCTCAAATCAACGATCGACACATATGTAAACGAGAACTTCACCCTGTTCCTCACCGGACAGAAGTCCTTCGACGAGTGGGATAACTTCATAGCACAGATCAAGTCTATGAATGTTGACAGGATGATCGAGATCCAGCAGACAGCCCTCAACCGCTACTACAACCGCGGGAAAAACTGAAGGTAAGTAATGTAAAAAACGTATTTTGAGGCATTGTACCATAGAAATACGATTTTAACGTGTTATCATAGCCTATGAAACGAGAACAAAGCAGCTCCGGTTTAGCCGGGGCTGCTTTGTTCCTGAACGATGTTTTCAGGCATCATATTTCCGCAATGAACTCTTGTTCGAAAGCGATTTTATTGCCGGTCGTATTATTCGATCCGACCTATGATATTTCAATTTGCGATAATATAGTCAGTTGATCCAAAATACCGTCACAAATCGCGGTTTTTAAGTGGGTGTATGATAAGCGACCCGATAACTCTATAAATCCTATATGAGAGGTGCGTTTACATAATCAGTTGTGGAAAACTCTGTGGATAATGTGCAAAACCCTTTGGATAAGCCCTCTTCTATTTTTCCGCTACCCGGATTTTTATAATAAATACGATATTATGCAAACATGGTTCGAAATATTCGCTTGACAATTTTGGGGTCGGACAAAACCGCCAAATCGGAATATGCAAATTTGAGCAGTTATAACAGTTTTCCGAATTGCATCGAATTATAGCTCAATATCGAAAAATGTGTCGAAACCTGCAGCGCAAAACCGGCTCTAAACCGGCAGTAAATAAGGCTCAAATTGGCAGTACATAAGGCTTGTATTTGTTACGTCTCTGTTACAGAAACGCCAATTCTATTGACTTATAATGCCGATTGGATTACGATTTACTCACATCATTTTGGATAGAAAGAGAGATCTTTCCGGAGGAGCCGCTTGTGGGAGGTTTTAGTAAAACTATGAAGCGCATTATCGTTTTGCTGCTGGTGTTATGCCTGTGTGCCGGCGTACCATCATCGTACGCCGCGGGAAAAGTTGAAGACCTCGGCACGGCGGAAAAAGAAGCTGTGGAGGTCCTATATAGCCTGAATATTATAGATGACAGTTCGGAGACGTTCGATCCGTCCGCCCATATTACCCGGGCCCAAACGGCAAAGGCAGTATATATCATACTAAAAGGCGGGCAGGATGACGGGGCAGAAAACTTCACCGGAACGTCAAATACATTTACCGACATATCGGGGCATTGGGCGGAAGGATATATAAACTACTCATTTGCTATGGGATTTATATCCGGCTATGCTAACCGCACCTTTATGCCCGATGAAAAGATTACCGGATTTGCGTTTTTCAAAATTGCACTTTCAGTAGTTGGGTACGATGCAAAGATCGAGGGATTTGAAGGTCCGAGATGGGATCAGCACGTCATAGGCAGGGCGATAGAGAGCGGTATTTTAAAGGGTTATAAAGGCAAACCGGATGATTATATCACCGCACGAGATGCAGTTATAATATTGTACAACACACTCAGCGCACCTATTGTGGAATATTCGTCAAAGGGTGAACTTATTAAGACTAGCAGAACAGTAGGTGAAGAAGTGTTCGGATTACGTACATATAAGGGCATACTTTGGGCAACCGATGAAGTGGGCCTTGGAATGCCCCCTTTGGCCAGGGAAAATAGTTCATGGGTCGATTTAGACGGGGATAAGGAGGTAGACAGACCAAATGAGGTGTTCAGCACTTCGGCTGATATAAACTTGCTTGGCTGCCACGTAACTGTTGTTGCTAGCGTAAAGAAGAATAATGTTGAAAAGATATATAGAATTTTTGCCACACCGGGGGTTACAAACGTATTACAGACAGGTAAATTGGCAGAAGAAACTGCCGATGATGAAGTTACGTATTATTATAACTTTGAAGCAGATACAGATGCTGACGAAGACGGGATCATGGATGGCTATGCCAACGCAACAAATATTAGATATATAGACAACAACGGCGATTATAAATGCGACATTGTGCTTTCGTTTAGGTATAAGTACGCAAAGGTTTCTTCTATCAGTTTTGACGAGAGCCGGATGCTTATTGAGTTCAGTATATATGGGAGTGATGATAAGCTAAGCTTAATTGAGTTTTCGGGCTTGAGTAATGTCAATGAAGGGGACAGGATAGTTTACTTTGAAGGCAATAGTTCCATGACAAAGGGTGTTGTGAGAAAGGTAAACCCCATTTGGGGAAGCATTACCCGGTTTGATTCCGAGTATGTGTATTTCAACAACAAAGCATATTTATATTCACAGATTGAAGGATCATATGAGACCCGACCCGGTTTTGGCGTAAATGAGCTGCATGTAGGAAAATCGGCACTGTTATACTCTTTCAACGGAGAGGTGTTGGAAATTGCACCTATTGTTGAATCAAATTCTGATTATAGTTATGTATACGTTTTCCAGATCCAGTATGTCGATGTAAGGAACTATTTGCTTGAAGGCGAAGTCTATGATAGGGCCTACACAGCAAAAGTAGTTTTCGAAAATGGTTCAATCGACACATACAGGATCCGTGAAGTTGACGGGGTTTTACTACCCGGAAGCACACAAATAGACGCAACACCACCCCAGGGCCTATATAAATGCAGAATAAACTCATTTAACCAATTGGAATTAATTACAGTTTATCAAACAGGCATGGACTCTAGCAAATAATTAGTAACAGTATGTGTCGACGGATGGCAATATTACAAGTTTATTATAGTATTTATTGAATATTACAGTTACGTTACAACATGACCAAATCCGTTGACAGGAAGGAACGGGTTGAGTATACTTCGGTGTGAAGGAAGCAAGTTCCTTTTATTTCTCAGGTACTTACGTTGTAGGTCGGCCGATTAGGATATCCTGGCCTACACCGAGTACATAAATCAATACCCGGTAACCCGGGAGAAATTTCATTATTTTATAAGGAGGACATCAAATGAGATCCTTGAAGAAAACTCTCACATTGGTGCTGGTTTTCGTCATGGCTATCGGTCTTCTGACTGCCGGAGCTCTGGACTTTACAGATGCTGACGACATTCAGTACAAAACAGCCGTAGAAGTTATGACTGGCATCGGCGCCATCAGCGGATATCCAGATGGAACATTCCGTCCGGATGGACTCGTAACCCGCGCAGAAGCTGCGAAGTTGGTTACATACGCAATCCTCACTCCACAAGTAGCGGAGTACCTGCCGAAGGGAACTTCCAGCTTTACTGACGTACCTGCAACCCACTGGGCTGCTCCGTACATTGAGTATTGCGTAAGCCGCGGAATTATAAACGGCCGCGGAAATGGCAAGTTTGATCCCAATGGAAACGTAACAGCTTTTGAGCTTGCTAAGATGCTTCTTACAGCAGCAGGTTACGGCAAGAACAACGAGTATGTTGGTGCTTCCTGGCAGATGAACGTTGTTAAAGATGCTATTGACAACGAAATCTTCCTCGGATCGAAGGCTACAAACTATGGCGCACCGGCTACACGTGAAGAAGCCGCTCTCTATGTGTTCAACGCTATGTCAAGAGTTGACCAGGTCAACTGGGATAAAAACCAGGAAGACTATGTGAACGCACAAAAAGGAACAATCGGCTGGCAGAAATATGGCCTGTTCGAATTCCTGTACACTGTAAACGGCGTATCCGGCTCTGTCTGGGTAACCGATGACGGTATCGTATCAAGCTTCGTTCCTTCTGAAAAAGTTCTTGGAACTAGCATGAACGGAACTGCTATCAGCAAACTGCTTGACAAGTATGACGATGCTTATATTGCATCACCTGACACCACAATAGAGTACTACTACAATGGCTTTGAGGTAGAGCCATTTGAAACTAAGACAGCATATACTGTTGGAACATACCTCGTAGACGGTTATAAAATTTACAGAGTTAAAGCTGCTATAGATGCTTCTAACACAGACAATATCGCAGCTTTGATATCAACTAACAAAGTAGAAGAAGTTGTTGATCCTGCTACTAAGGGTGTAATCGTGAACCTGGTTGACTCCTTCCTCAACGGTAAAGTCAGCAAGATCACAATCATTGAAAAGAAAGTTGCGAAGCTTTCTGCCGCTCCTACTGTTGTAAAAGGCAAGGTAACAATTTCTGATCTCGGTATTTCCAATGTTGATGAGAAGTATGTACCCGGATACGCAGACCTTGCTAAGGACGACGTAGTACTCTGGTACAAAGATGCTACCGGCTATTTCAACATTGAAAAAGCTGAATCAGTTACTGGTACTGTAACTGCAGTTGCTGGAGCAAAGTACTATATTGATGGTACTCTCTTTGAGCTTTCAGGTCTGACCGGACAAACCGGAACTCCTGTTCTTGGTAATACGAATTCAACATATTACCTTGACAATGCAGGATATATAGCATACATTGTTGGTGCTACTACAGCTCCGGTAACTTACAAGTATGCTCTGGTCCTTGATTATAAGTACACATCTGCTGACACTTGGGCAGAAACAGCTGCAAGTTCCAAGGCAAAGCTGCTCTTTGCAGACGGAACAGTTGGTATTGTTGACCTTGTAACAAACAACGGTAAGGTTAAGGATGACGATCTTGATACAACACCTGGCGTAGGTGGAGTAATTAAGTACGTTATGAATGACAATGGCGTTATTACAAGTGCAAAAGCTGTTTCCAGCAGCAAAACTGGTGGTACAGTGACCAACAAGGCTGCTACAGCAACATTCGGTGGCACAACTTACTATGTAAGCTCCTCTACCGTATTCTTCTTCTACGTCAACGCTACTAACTATGGAGTAGCAGTTGGATTTGCGAACGTTCCGACAACTACTGACATTGAAGGAACTGTTTACGTAGATGCGGATGAAAACAACGTACTCCAAGTGGCAAGGATTCCTGCTAGCTACACTGGAATCGCAAAACCAGTCTTTGCTTACATTGCAGATGATACACCTGTCGAGACCATAGAGACAGTAAACGGTGCACCTACAAGAGTATATACCTACGATGCCTATGTCAACGGCGTTAAGACAACTGTCAAGTCATTGACAAATAAGTATGACACAGGTAAGGTTGACGATGAAGGAAAACCGATTCTGGCTGCTATCCCAGTAGGTATCCACACAGCCGTTGAGACTAATGGATACTATGAATTGACTCCTGTGACACCTGCAGCTGACAAGGCAGTTACAGTTGTTGAGAGCACATACTTTGTTGCAGGCGGCACACTGTATAATATTACACCAACAACAGAGATCTATAAAGCAACAAAGGTAAGCGGCGCTGTTGTCGCACTTGAGAAAGCTGACCTTGCGCTTGTTGCTGGCAAGACGAAGGTTGATGTAGTAGCTGCCGGCAGCAATGCTCAGTACGTAATCTTCTGGTACGAAAACAACTAAGAAGATTGATTATTCAAAGTTAATTTGAACAGCAAATAGTTAAGATAGGCTCTATGTCAATAGTTGGGGTAGAGCATAAGTGAAAATGAGATCCGGTAGGTAACCATGGTTGCTTACCGGATCTTTTCTACGTAAAGCAACCTTGCAAACAACATGAGAAGAAGTCAGA
>Ga0134100_1001926_pt1 | contig 17847 bp, 16 predicted proteins | sample 11_taG_2_FD_94444 | JGI IMG/M metagenome (GOLD analysis project Ga0134100, IMG submission 94444) | Switchgrass degrading microbial communities from high solid loading bioreactors in New Hampshire, USA - 11_42_5_180_A3 metaG | ecosystem: Engineered > Bioreactor > Semi-continuous > Anaerobic >...
CCTATGATAGAGAAGGTTCCAAAGGGAGTCAAGCCCCTCAGGATGCTTTTTTTGGCGCCGGGCCAAGCGCTGGCTGCCATATCGGGCGCCATGCACTGCCAGCGGGAAGGGGGGCACCCCCGTCCCCGGCTTTTCTAGAGCGGTGCAAGGACGCTTTCCGGGGCGCCGCGTCCGGCCCCGGCGGCAACTCCACCCCAGAACAGCAGTCCGCCGGCGCCGTATCCCGACCCGCCCGGAGAGCCGCGCCAGAACGTGCGGCCTGAACCCCCAGACCGCACGTGTTCCAGGAGGTATCTGATGATGGACAATCTCACGGTGGCCGAAGCGCTGTACGAAATCGCAGACCTGCTGGAGTTCACCGGCGGAGACCCGTTCAAGGTGCGCGCCTACCGGAAGGCCGCCGAGGCCGTCGGGCTGCTTCCCGAGCCGGTGGCCGATCTGGCCCGGGAGGGCCGCCTCACCCGGGTGCCCGGCATCGGCAAGGCGATCGCCGCCAAGATCGGCGAGCTCCTCGAGACCGGCCGCATTGGCTACCTGGAGGAACTCCGGCAGGCGGTTCCGCCCGGGGTGGTCGACCTCACCCGCGTGCCCGGCCTCGGCGCCCGGACCGCCATGCTGCTTTATCGGCGCCTGGGGGTGGACAGCCTGGAGGCGCTGGAGCTGGCCGCCCGGGAAGGAAAGCTCCGGGAGCTGCCCGGCATGGGGCCGCGCCGGGAGGCGGCGATCCTGGAGGCTGTGGAGCGGGTGCGCCGCCGGCCCGACCGGGTCTCGATCGGGGTGGCCCTCCCGGTCGCCGAGGCGCTGCTGCAGCACCTGCGCAGCCATCCGGCCGTGCTCCGGGCGGAGGTCGCGGGCTCGGTGCGCCGGCGGCAGGAGACTGTTGCGGACATCGACGTGGTGATTGCCACGCGGGAACCCGCCGCCGTCCGGGAGTACCTGGACAGCCTGCCCGCTCTCCCGCGCCCGCTGGACCCGGTGCTGGTGCCGCCCGAGGCGTTCGCCCTCACGCTGCTGGAGCGGACGGGCTCGCCCGCCCACCTGGCGGAACTGGCAGGGCAGGGGTTCGATCCCCGCAGGACTGGCGAGACGCCTGCGGAAGCCGGGCCCGGCTCTGCCGCCCCCGACGCCGCCGTCTACCGGGCGATGGGCCTCCCCTACATCCCGCCCGAGCTCCGGGAGGGCCGGGGCGAGGTGGCCGCGGCCCGCGCCGGGCGGCTGCCCCGCCTGGTCACCCTGTCCGACCTCAGGGGCGACCTCCACGTGCACACCACGGCCTCCGACGGGACGGCAACGCTGGCGGAGATGGCCGAGGCGGCCCGGGCCCTGGGCTACCGCTACCTCGCCATCTGCGACCATTCCCAGTCCCTCACCATCGCCCGCGGGCTCACTCCGGAGCGGCTGCGGGAGCACGTCGCCGCGATCCGCCGGCTGGACCAGTGGGAGGACTTCCGCCTCCTCGCCGGCGCTGAGGTGGACATCCTCCGGGACGGCTCGCTGGACTACCCGGACGAGCTGCTGGCCGAGCTGGACGTGGTGGTGGCGTCGTTACACAGCCACCTGGGACTCCCCGCGGAGGAGCAGACCGAGCGGCTGCTCCGCGCGATCGCCAACCCCCACGTGGACATCATCGGCCACCCCTTCGGGCGGGTGATCGCCCGGCGGGAGCCCGCCGCCCTTGATTTCGAGCGCGTGCTGGAGGCCTGCGCCCGCACCGGAACGGCCCTGGAGATCTCGGCCAGCCCGTCCCGGCTCGACCTCTCCGACGTGCACGCCCGCCTGGCCCGGGAGGCGGGGGTGAAGCTGGTGATCAACACCGACGCCCACTCCGTGCGGGAGCTGGAGCACATGCTCTATGGCGTCTGGCAGGCCCGCCGGGGCTGGGTGGAGCCCGGGGACGCGCTGAACGCCATGGACCTGCCCGACCTGCTGGACTGGCTCGCAACGCCCAAGCAGGGGTAGCCTCCGGCACCGTGCGGCCCTACGCCTCGACCCGGTCCAGCACCCCCTTCTCGGCGGGACCGCCCCGGGGGCCGACGCCCAGCGCCAGCCGGTTGTTGTTCACGACCGCAAGGTCAAAAAACAGCCGCACCTCCCCCTCCACCTCAAGCCAGTGGAACCGGTGCCCGTTGGGCTTCATCACACGGTCGCACCGGGGGAAGCCGGCTCCGTTCTCATAGAGTCTGAGTCGGTACAGCCCCTGGAGGGCAGGGCGGATCTCGACCCGCACCCGGCGCTCGCCCAGCCGCCCGGCGAAGGTGCCCACCCAGGGGTAGTTCATCTGCCCCACGTGTCGGTCTGCCTGAGGATCAAAGGGGCGGACGACCGGGTCGAGGTCCGGGTGAAACGCCATGACCAGCAGCACGTCGGCCTGTCCCCCCGACCAGGCCCGGTTGCAGCGCACTTGCACCGACCGGCCGGGTTCGATGATCGCCGGGTTGCCCACGCCCAGCAGGCGGGCGTTCTCGGGGGCAACCGGCAGGCCGGCAGGCACGACGTAGAATTCGGTGGTGGCCGTAACCTCCCGGAAGCCGAGGTTCCACACCACAGCCTGCGGCCTGCCGTCCGGCCCCACCATGATGTCGGGCGAGGCGAACGGCGCCGCGAGGGGGCGGTCCCCGGTGTCCCCGGGCCGTGCCCGCAAGATCAGGTAGGACGGCCGGTGCAACTCCCTCACCCTACGCAGCACACGAATCCCCCCCATGCATGCGCGTGGGGGGATTTCACCAGGGGTAGAACGCCACCCTTTTTTCTTACAGATTATTCGTAACAGTCTGCATACTTGCGTTGAACGCGGGTCAGCGCACCTTGAGTCCCCGCTTCTGTACGTCGGCGAAACGCCGGGCCGGGGCCCACTCACCCGGCGCAAGGCGCTGGGCGGGAGCCTCCTGTCGCCGCTCTTTGTGGGCCGGGCGGGTAAAGAGGAGGACCACCAAGACGGCGGTGAGCCAGAGCCAGGGGATCACGCGGCCGCCCATGCCGGGCCAGTAGCGCTCCAGCACGGCCGGGACGGGCAGGAATGCGCCCTGCCAGAGCGAGTAGATCCACCCTGGCGCCCAGTAGGGCAGGAGCAGGAGGCCGGGCAACTGGGCGAGGAAGCCGGTCCACGCCGCGGCGGACGCCCGATAGCGCCGTGTGCGCCGCTCCGCCTCGTCCCGGAACACCACGCCGAGGCGCCAGGCGTACCAGAGCAGGGCCAGCGTGGCGAGGAGCCCCACCCAGGGCAGGCGGCCGGACAGGAACCAGCCCAGCGCGCCCAGCAGCAGTTGCCCGATCAGCAGCAGGAAGGCCGTCTGGAGCCGCAGCTTGAGCATGTGATCACCTCAACTGGGTTTCACGTGTAGAGTACGCGGTCTGGCCTCGATTTTCCTGCTGATGAATAGTCGAGATGTAAGAGAACCGCTCGGGCGCGCCCCAACGCTGCAATCGTCCGCCGCCATGCCGTCCTCCATCAGCCTGAGACCGAGCGTCCGAGCCCTCACGGGTCGACCCGGCACAGCGGGAAAGGCGCCGGCGGCGAAGGCGCAGCCGAGCAGCCCCCGCGCCTTCCGGCGCAGGGGCTTCCCCGTAGAAGCCGCGGCAGGCTATCGCGGCAGGTCAAACACCCACGGTCCTTCCACCAGCACCCCCGCCTGGGTGGCCCGGACGGCCACCGGCTCCACGCCCTCAGGGAGTTCAGCCGCATAGTGCTGGTACCTTACTCCTTCCCCCACGGAGTTCGACAGGCTTTCCCAGGAGCCCCCCAGCGGGTGGGCGTTGCCCGCGGCATCGATGACCTCGAACCGGGCAACCCCCACGAACCCCTCCCGGTCGGGGCTCTGCCAGGAAAAGCCGATGCGGTCGTCCTCCCGCTCAAAGCTGGTCAGGGCGACCGGCACACCCATGACGTCCGCCGTTGCCCCCTCCTCCATGGGCCAGACGGCGTCGACGGGAACCCCCTTCACCGCCGGCGTGAGCACCAGGCGGGCCGTCCCGCAGCTGGTCGAAGTGCCGGTAGCCCGACAGGGCCGCCTCCTGGAGGGCGTCCTCGGCGTCGGGACGGTTCCCCAGCATCGCCGGTGCGATCCGCTCCAGGTAGCCCTGGTGGGCCCGCAGCAGTTGGAAGTAGTCCATGGCCGGGTCCTTTCTCGCTGATCTCACTAAGAGAGAGGGAAAACGGAGACGCTCCGTTCGCGGCAGGTGTTTGCGAAAAACCCCCGTGCCGTCACCTGGCACGGGGGTCTGCGCTACTCTACTGCTTCCCCGGGTCGCACGTACGTTCCGCTCTTCCCGCCCGTTTTCTTCACCAGGCGGATCTCGCCGATCACCATGCCCTTGTCCACGGCCTTCGCCATGTCGTAGATGGTGAGCGCCGCCACGGCGCAGGCGGTGAGCGCCTCCATCTCCACCCCGGTCCGGCCCACCGTGGAGACCCGTGATTCGATCAGCACCCGGCCGCCGGCCTCGTCGAAGGCGAAGTCGACGCTGGCCTGCGTGATGGGCAGCGGGTGGCAGAGGGGAATGAGCTCCCCCGTGCGCTTGGCCGCCATGATGCCGGCCACCCGGGCCACGCCGAGCACGTCACCCTTGGGCACGCCGCCCGACTGGATCAGGGCCAGAGTCTCAGGGCGCATCCGCACCTCCGCCCGGGCGACCGCCACCCGCTCGGTCTCGGGCTTCCCGCCCACGTCCACCATGCGGGCGTTGCCGTGCTGATCCAGATGCGTCAACTCTGCCATGACGCGGTCCCTCCTAGCCGCCGATGCCGTGCATCACGCGCAGCACGTAGTCCGACTGCACGTCGTCGAAGTTGTGCTCCCGGGGCTTCCTGAGGATGGCATCGACCAGGGCGGCTTTCAGGTCCTCGTCTGTCTTCCCGGGGTCGCGGAGGATCGGCTTCAGGTCTACCTCGTGGACGTGGCCCAGGCACGGGTTGATCTTGCCGGAGGCGGTGAGGCGCACTCGGTTGCAGTCGCCGCAGAAGCACTCGGTGACGGCGGAGATGAAGCCCACCGTGCCCTGCGCCCCGGGGATCCGCCAGTACCTGGCGGGCCCGTTGCCCTTCACACCCTCGCGCACCGGCTCCAGGTCACCGAACTCGTCCAGCAGCCGCTCCCGCATCTCGGCGGCGGGCACCAGGTTCTCCAGCGTGAACTCGTGCGCCTCCGAGAAGGGCATGACCTCGATGTAGCGCACGTGCACCGGCCGGTCCAGCGTGAGGCGCGCCATATCGCCGATCTCGTCGTCGTTCCAGCCGCGGATGACCACCATGTTGAGCTTGACGGGCTCCATGCCCAGTTCCAGCGCGGCGTCCACCGCCGCCAGCACCTCCGCCGGGCTGCCCTTCAGCCGGGCGATCTTCGTAAACCGGTCCGGGCGGAGCGTGTCGAGCGAGATGTTCACCCGGTCGACGCCTGCGGCCTTCAGGTCCCGGGCCATCGCCGGGAAGAGGAGGCCATTGGTGGAGAGCGAGAGGTCCTTCACGCCCAGCGGCTTCAGCTGGGCCAGGAACTTCACGATGTCCTTGCGCACCAGCGGCTCCCCGCCGGTGACGCGGATGCGGTCGATGCCAAGGCCGACGGCGATCCGGATGATCCGGAGCAGCTCCTCGTAGGTGAGGAACTCGTGATGCGGGCCCAGCTGCACGCCCGTGAGGGGCATGCAGTAGACGCAGCGGAGGTTGCAGCGGTCCGTGACCGAGACCCGCATGTAGTTGATCTTCCGGCCCCACTGGTCGATCACCGCGGTCTCCCCCTTTCTGGTCGTGGCGGCTACACCCGGCGAATCCGGCCGGACTCGCTGCAGTCGTATCCGCCCAGCGCTTCCACGGCCTTCAGGAACTCGGGATCGCGCAGCAGTTCCAGCACCGCCTGCACCCCAGGGTGAGACTCCAGCTCCGCCGGGATGCAGAGCTCGTACTCTTCCCAGGCCACCGGGACGAAATCCAGGTCCAGCGCCTGGGCAGCGGAGCGGATGCCCAGCCCCGTGTCTGCGTCGCCCGCCTTCACGGCGGCGGCCACGTTCAGGTGCGTGAACAGCTCCCAATCGTACCCCTGCACCTGCGCCGGCGAAATCCCTTCCTGCCGCAGGTGGTAGTCCAGCAGCAGGCGAGTGCCCGCACCCCGCTGCCGGTTCACATACCGGACGTCGGGCCGGGTCAGATCCCGGAAGCTGGTGATGCCTTTGGGATTCCCCTTCGGCACGATGAAACCCTGCTCCCGCCGGGCCAGCAGCACCAGCAGCGCCGGGCGGCCGAGGTACTTCTGCACGTACGAGGTGTTGTAGTCACCCGTGCCCGCGTCCAGCAGATGGACGCCGGCCATATGCGCCTCGCCCCGCCTCAGCGCCAGAAGCCCGCCCTGGGAGCCCACGTGGGCGCTGGAGAGGTAATAGCCGCTCTTGCGGTGCAGGAAGGAGCCCATCAGGTCCAGGGAGGTGTCGTGGGAGCCGATGACCACCACGGTCTCCTGAACCTCGCTGAGCGGCCGGAGCAGCTCCACCGTCACCGGGGAGCCCTCGCCGATGCCTTCCCGGTCCGACTCGACCACCAGCAGGCCGTCGGCCCGCACCAGCGACGAGATCACCGCGGCCCCCCGGCTCATGGGCGTGGCCACCAGCCGGTCGCCCACCCGGCCCAGCTTCACCCGCACGTACTCCTCCACCCCCATGGGCGAGGTGATCCGGCGGGCCAGCGAGGCCCGGACCGTCGGGCGCTTCGGCATCGGCAGGCCCAGGGCGCGGTAGACCAGCGGCTTCACGAAGAGGTCGGCCGTCAGCCAGGTGGAGACGGGATAGCCGGGCAGACCCACGAAGGGCTTGCCGTCGATCAGGCCCAGCATCACCGGCTTGCCGGGCCGGATGGCCACGCCGTGCGCCAGCACCTGGCCCAGCTCCTTGAGCACATGCACCGTGTAGTCCTCGCTGCCGGCGGAGGAGCCGGCGTTGACGATCACGATGTCGGAGGTGGCCACGGCCTCCTTCACCGCCCGGCGGATGAGGTCGTAGTCGTCTTTCACGATATTCGCCCGCACCGGCTGGCCACCCCACTCCCGCACCATGGAGAGGATGACCCGGGAGTTGAACTCGATGATCTCCCCCGGGGCGGGGTCGGGCTTGGGCTCCACGATCTCCGTGCCGGTGGGGATAAAGGTGACCACGGGCCTGCGCACCACGGGCACTTCCAGGACCCCGGCCGCCAGCAGCGCGCCCATGTCCTGGGGACGGATGGGGTGCCGTTCGGGCAGGAGGATCTCCGTGGCCACCACGTCCTCGCCAATCTGGCGCACGTTCTCCCACGGGGCCACCGGGGCCAGGATCTCGCAGCGGTCTCCCTGCCCGTGGCCTTCGTCCAGCAGGTTGACGTGCTCCACCATGATCACCGCGTCGCACCCCGGCGGCAGGGGGTCGCCGGTGTCGACCCAGTGCGCCTGCACCCCGATGCGCAGCGTGATGGGCGCCGTCTCGGTGGCGCCGAAAGTATCGCTGGCCTTGACGGCCACGCCGTCCACGGCGGAGGCGTTGTAGTGGGGCGCGGAGATGTGCGCCCGCACGGGGGCGGCGGTGATGCGGCCCAGGGCGTCGGTGGTGGGGACGACCTCCGTCTGCGGCCCCCAGCCGACCTGATCCAGCGCGGTCAGAAGCCGGTTCAGTGCCTCGTCGCGGGGCAGCGATTCCAGGTAGATCTGTCGCGTGCTCATTCCAGGACCTCCACTTCCACCGTATCGCCGGCCAGAAGGCCTTCCCGGGCCGAGGGAATCACCACCAGCCCGTCTGCCTTGACCAGGGTCGTGATCAGCCCGGACTTGCCGTGCACCGGCTCGGCCCAGAGCTCGCCGTCCCGGCGGAAGAGCCGCACCCGCACCACGTCGGTGCGGCCTGTGGCGGATGCGACGTTCTTGGTCAGCCTCGCCCGCACCGTGGGCCGGAACTCCGGCTCGGGCGAGAGCCCCTGCATCTGCCGGAGGAGCGGCGTTACGAAGAGGTTGTAGGACACCTGGGCGCTCACCGGGTGGCCGGGCAGCCCGATGACGGGTACGCCGTCGGCCACGGCCAGGATCGTGGGCTTGCCGGGCTTCAGCTTCACGCCGTGCGCCAGCACGCCGGGGCTGCCCAGCCGCCCGATCAGCTCGGACGTGAGATCCCGCGTACCCACGCTGGAGCCGCCCGAAATCAGGATGACGTCATACGCCATGCCCTGCTGGAGCAGGGCGAGAATCTGCGTCTCGTCGTCGCGGGCCAGGCCGAGGAAGGTGGGCTCACCGCCGTCGCGGCGCACCAGGGCCTGCAGCGCCTGGCCGTTGGACTCCCGGATCTGGCCCGGCGCCGGCACCTGGTCGGCGGGCACCAACTCGTCGCCGGTGGAGATGATGGCCACCCGCGGCCGGCGCACCACGTCGACCTCCAGGATGCCGGCGTGGCTGAGCAGGGCGACCTCCTGCGCACGGAGCAGCCGCCCGGCGGGGAGCAGCTCCTCGCCGGCCCGGCAGTCCTCGCCCCGGTGCATCACGTTCTCCCCGGGCGACACGGGGCGCAGCGCCGCAATCTCGTCGGGCGCCGACTGCTCGGTGTGTTCGACCATGATGACGGCGTCGGCCCCTTCCGGCAGGGCGCCGCCCGTGGCGATCTTCTGCGCCTCGCCCGGGTTCAGCGGCACCGTCGGGGCCGCGCCCATCGCGATCTCGGCGGTGACGGTGAGGTAGGACGGCAGCGCCTCCGACGCGCCGAACGTGTCGGCGGAGCGGACGGCGTAGCCGTCCACGCTGCTGCGGTCGAAGGGCGGCAGGTCCTCGGCAGCCAGGACAGGAACGGCGGTGACCCGCCCCATTGCGGCGGCGGTGGCCACCCGCTCTGCGGGCATGCGCCGCCGGACGGCAGCCAGCAGCCGGGCCCGCGCCTCCTCAACGGACAGAAGAGTGAAGAAATCCATACGCTCACCTGCTTTGTGCATCAGTGGCCCGGAAGAACAAAAAATGCCATCTCCCGATGGGTAGACAGCAGAATGCAACGGGCAACGCCCATAGCTCCGCCCCTTTCCAACGGGAGGCTGCCGGGTTTCCCCGACAACCCTGGCCCGGCAACCCGGGACCGGTCAGGCAGCCGTCTCATCAGGCCACCTGACTCGGGACGCGAAAACATGAACTTGTCTCATCCATTATAAGGTGACGGACAGGGGCAGGGCAAGCAAACGGGCGGCCGAAGGCACATATCGTTCAGAAACGAGGACAAACTGCGGCACCAACAGACGGGAGACGGGAGGCACGAGAGTACCAAAGTCTATGAAAAGGTTACGGCAGGCTTGGACCCTGACCGCTGCAGGCGGGCCGGAGGAGCGGCAACATCACGGTGGGAGAGGGCGGTGGCGAATCGATGCGCCGCGAATGGCAGGTGTTCCGCGTGGCGACGACCTACGTGGGCACGGTGGTGGGAGCGGGCTTCGCGTCGGGTCAGGAGACGCTTCGTTTCTTCGCCGCCTACGGGCGGTTCGGACTCGCGGGCGTGGCGGTGGCTACGGCGCTCTTCTGCCTCTTCGGCATCACAGTGATGGAACTGGGCCGGCGGCTCCGGGCGCAGACGCACCGGGAGGTTCTGGACCACGCCTGCGGCCCGCGGCTCGGCCGCGTCATGGACGTCGCCATCACCTTCTTCCTGTCTGCCACGCTCACGGTGATGGTGGCGGGGGGCGGGGCGATCCTCGCCCAGCAGTTCGGGGCGCCCTACGCCCTGGGCACGCTGGTCACCGCGCTGCTGACCGGTGCGACCATCCTGGCCGGCATGCGGGGCATCATGGCGGCCAACAGCATCGTGGTGCCTCTGCTCACCACGGCCGTCGTGTTCCTGGTCGCCACCTCGCTGCACGACCTGGGAGTCGGGCCCGCCTTCAGCCAACTCGCCCCCCATCCCGCCCTGGCCCCGGCACGCTCCTGGTGGATGGCAGCGCTGCTCTACGTGAGCTACAACCTGGCGCTTTCGATATCGGTACTGGGCCCGCTGGGGGCAGAGGTGGGCAACCGGCGGGTTCTCCTCTGGGGCGGCACCCTGGGGGGCCTCACCCTGGGCCTGATGGCGGCGGGTATGACCCTCACGGTGGGGGCCCATCTGCCCGAGGCGGCGGTCGAGATTCCCATGCTCTACCTCAGCCGCTCGCACAGCCAGGTCGTGCAGTGGTTCTACGCGCTGATCCTCTGGGCCGAAATCTACACCACGGCAGTCGCCTGCGCCTACGGGTTCGCCGGCCGCCTGGGCCAGTTGTGGCGTTACCGGGAAGCCGTCGTCGCCACGATCTGCCTGGCCCTCGCCGGCAGCGGCTTCGGCTTCAGCCAGCTGCTCGCCTTCTTCTACCCGCTGTTCGGGCTGGTGGCGCTGGTGGTGCTGGCAGGGCTGATGCGGCGCTCATGGAGGCTGGGCAGCTGATTGGCGAAAGGGCGCACGAAAACCGGACGGCGCGTCAGTCGGCGCCGTCCGGCTGCGGTTGCCTGGGCCAGACGAAGTATGACAGCGAGATCAGGAGGTCGATGATCACAGACGCTGTCCAGACTCGGAGCACCCCGGACAGGGCCCGGGTCCGGTCTGGATCGCCGACCAGGGTGATGAGCAGGAAGAGGTAGCCGCCCCCCAGGAGCCATGCCAGAAGGTAGAGCAGGCTGCCCCTGAAGTTGTAGACGGCGTGGGCGCGGCCATAGAGCGCCTTCGGCCGGGGACCCCGCCTGAGGACGTAGTGCTGGAACCGTTCATCGGCCCAGCGGACAATGCGCCTTCCAAAGGTGAGCGAGACGCTCAGGTAGACCGCGGCGATGCCGTGGGCGAGGGAGGCCGCTGCGTCGTTGACCAGAATGTCGCGCGTGGTCGCCACCAGCAGAACGGCGTCGAGCACGGGCGTCATCGCCAGCAGCGCGAGGCCGAGGCGGGGCCGGTTCAGCAGATAGCGCGCCGCCAGACCGGCAGAGACGAACACCCAGAACCCGATCTCCACCCCGATGATCAGGTAGGCGATGAGGCTCATCGGAAGGAGCGCACCCCTTTTTAGCACAACTGTATTGCCAAGTGGGAGTCTATCACAATCACCTGGTTTTTGCAACACAGTTGTGTTATGATAGGGCCATGCCAAAAATCGTCAGTCATGCGGAGCAACGCACCCGCATCGCCGAGGCGATGTGGCGGGTCATCCTGAAAAGCGGCATGGAAGGGGCGACGGTGCGTAAGATCGCCGCAGAAGCGGGCATGTCCGCGGGTGCCCTGCGGCACTACTTCAAGACCCAGGATGACCTGCTCGTCTACGCGATGCGGCTCGTGAACGAACGGGTGGAGAAACGCATCCGACAGCTCGTTTCCGAACCGCTCCCCCCGGTCGCCAAGGCGGTCCGGTTGCTTCTGGAGCTGGTGCCGCTCGATGGAGAGCGCCGGGCGGAGATGGACGTCTGGTTTTCCTTTATGGAGTACGTGCGCCATCGCAAGGACCTCTCGGATGTTCCGGAGAACCGGATGCACTCGTTCATCCGCGAAGTGCTCGGCTACCTCGACCGCGAAGGGATCCTGCAGGAGGGGCTCGATCTGGCGCTGGAGGCGGAGCGGCTCTACGCCGTCATCGACGGGCTGGCTGTGCACGCGCTGCTCGAGCCGGGTCGGCTCCGGCCAGAGGAGATGGAGCGGGTCGTTCGCACTTCGGTCGAGCGCCTGTGCAGGTCAGCTGCCCCGCAGGGTACGCAGCCCGGGGGCCGACAGGCTCCGGCGCGCTCCTGACAGGTCGCCCACCTGCCGGTCAGGGCCCCCTGTGGGCCGCATGTCCGCGAAGAAAACGCGTTTCATGGCCCGGCGCCCGGCGAGCCGGAGCCTGCTCTGTCCCCACCAGGAGCGACAGCACCCTCGCGCCACTGTTCCGCATCGACACCGACACACGAACAGGCCGCCCCCACCGCCGTTACTGCGATGGGAGCGGCCCTTTCGGTTCAGCCGGACGGCCGGCGCCTTAGCCCGGGAGCGGCGAGGCCGCCGGCCAGGCCATACGTTTAGAACCGCTTCACCGGCGTAGCGTTGCCTTCCGCGTCATAGACGTAGAACCCGCGGCCCGACTTGCGGCCGTAGTAGCCCGCCTGCACCATCTGCACCAGAAGCGGACATGGCCGGTACTTGGGATCCCTGAACCCCTCGTAGAGCACATTCAGGATCGACAGGCAGGTGTCGAGCCCGATGAAGTCGGCGAGTGCGAGCGGGCCCATCGGGTGGTTCATGCCCAGCTTCATCACCGTGTCGACCTCTTCGACGCCGGCGATCCCCTCGTAGACGCAGAAGATGGCCTCGTTCAGCATCGGCAGGAGGACCCGGTTGGAGACGAAGCCCGGGAAGTCCCGCACCTCGACGGGCGTCTTCCCCATCGCCTCGGCCAGCCCTTTGATCGTGGCGAAGGTCTCGTCGGAGGTGGCGATGCCCAGGATGACCTCCACCAGCTGCATCACCGGCACCGGGTTCATGAAGTGCATCCCGATGAACCGGTCAGGGCGCCGGGTCGCCGCCGCCAGCTGCGTGATGGGCAGGCTGGAGGTGTTGGAGGCAAAGAGGGTGGCATCCGGGCAAATCTCGTCCAGTTCCCGGAACAGCTTCTGCTTGGCCTCGAGGTTCTCGACGATGGCCTCGATCACCAGGTCACACTCGGCGGCCGGCGCCAGGTCGGTCGTGCCGGTGATGCGTCCGAGGATGGCCGCCTTCTCCTCCTCGGTGCGCCGCCCCCTCGCCACGTCGCGGGTGAGGTTCCGCACGATCACGCCGAGCCCACGGTTCACGAACATCGGTTCCAGATCCTGCAGGTAGACCTGCAGGCCGGCCTGCGCCGCCACCTGGGCGATGCCCGAGCCCATCTGGCCGGCGCCGACCACCATGATCCGTTGCACCATGCGTACCCCTCCGTCCAGGTTTGATCGACTGCATCAGTCAACCCGCACCAGCGTCGCCTCGCCCTGGCCGCCGCCCGAACAGATGGCAGCCAGGCCGATGCCGCCGCCGCGCCGGCGTAGCTCGTAGATCAGGTGCATGAGGATGCGGGCGCCGCTGGCGCCGATGGGGTGGCCCAGTGCGATGGCGCCGCCGTTGACGTTCACGATGTCCGGGTCTACCCCCAGGAGGCGCATGGAGACCAGCGCCACCGAGGCAAAGGCCTCGTTGATCTCCACCAGCTTGAGGTCCCTGACCGTGAGCCCGGCCCGCGCCAGGGCCTGCTGCCCTGCCCGGGCGGGCACCACGTGCAGGGCGTGGGGCTCCTCCGAGTGCTGTCCCTGCGCCACGATCGTGGCCAGCACCTCCAAGCCCAGGGCTTCGGCCCGGTCCCGGGACATGATGACCAGCGCGCCGGCGCCGTCGGAGAGGCCCGGGGCGTTGCCGGCGGTGACCGTCCCGTCCGGCTCGAACGCCGGCCGCAGAGCCGCCAGCTTCTCCATCGACGTGTCCCGCCGGATCGGCTCGTCCGCCGCCACGGTGACCTCGCCTTTCTTCTGCCGTATGGTCACCGGCGTCACCTCGTCGGCGAAGAGGCCCTTGTCCCACGCAGCGGCGGCGCGCATGTGGCTGCGGTAAGCCCATTCGTCCTGCTCCGCGCGGGAGATGCCGTACTCCCGGGCGGCCCGGCCGCCGTAGGTCCCCATGTGGACGTCGCCGAAGGCGCACCAGAGGCCGTCGTGGATCACCCCGTCCACCAGCTCTCCGTGGCCCATCCGGTAGCCCCGTCGGGCGTTCCGGAGCAGGTAGGGGGCGTTGCTCATCGACTCCATGCCGCCGGCCACCACCACGTCGGCGTCGCCGGCACGGATCATCAGGTCAGCCAGGTTGACAGCCCAGAGGCTCGACGCGCAGACCTTGTTCACCGTCTCCGAGACGACAGAGAAGGGCAGCCCCGCCTTGCAGGCCGCCTGCCGCGAGGGGATCTGGCCGGCGCCCGCCTGCACCACCTGGCCCATGAGCACGTGGTCGATCTGCTCGGGCCGGTCATGGAGCCCTACCCGGCGGACTGCTTCCCGGATGGCGATGCCGCCCAGGTCGGTGGCGGCGAGGTCCTTCAGCGCCCCGTTGAAGGCGCCGAAGGGCGTGCGCACGGCACTGACGATAACGGCTTCCCGCCTCCTCATATGCGCTCCCCCTGTCCAAGTCGGAATGGTGGGACTCTTATGTACCCATCATTATACCAGAGATCGTTCTCTATTTGCTCGTTATCACAGAGATTGAATAGCGGGGTGAATCAGGCGGCGTTCACGGACATGACTCTGGCAACGCCTCCTGCGGACTCGGGTGAGGGGGAGGCGGTGGACCCGGGGGCACCCCGGGCACAAAAAAGCCCCCTGCAAGCGCAGGGGGCGCCATTTGCGTTACGAACGCACCGCATTCGGCGAGTTGCACAGGCGGCTGACGGAGAGCAGGATGCCCACCCCGGTCATCAGGGCGAGCAGTGAGGAGCCGCCGGAGGAGAGGAAGGGCAACGGGATGCCGGTGTTGGGCAGGGTACCGGTGACCACGCCCAGGTTCAGGAAGGCCTGGCCGCCCACCCATGAGGTAACGCCCGCGGCCAGCAGCATCGTGTAGCGGTCGGGCGCCCCGAGGGCGATGGTGAATCCCCGCCAGGTAAACAGCACGAAGAGCAGGATCACCACGGCGCCGCCCACCAGGCCCAACTCCTCCACCACGATGGAGAAGATGAAGTCGGTCTCGGCTTCGGGCAGGCGGTTGTCCAGCTTCTGCAGCGACTCCCCGAGCCCGACGCCCCAGATTCCGCCCCGGGCCATGGCCGTCCAGGACTGGATGACCTGGTGGCCGCTGGTGTCCTCGTAGACCCACGGGTTCCACCACGCGTCGAGCCGCTCCTTCTGGTGCTCCTTGTTCGAGGCCAGAAAGTAGACGGCGCAGCCGGCCAGCGCCACAACGGCGGCGATCTTGATCCAGTGCACCCGCGCCACCCACAGCAGACAGAGTGCGACGCCGCCCAGCACCAGGGCAGTACCCAGGTCCGGTTCCTGGTAGATCAGGCCGGCCATCACTCCCAGCACGCCCAAATACGTGGCCAGGCGTTCCAGCCCGAGCCGCGCACCCCACCGGTCCAGGAAGGCCGCGCCAAACAGGATGAAGGCCAGCTTGGCAAACTCGGAAGGCTGCACGGTGAGCGGGCCGACGCCCAGCCAGCGGGTGGCGCCCAGGCCGCTGACGGCCAGCGGGTTGCCCGGAACCAGCAGGGAGCCCAGGGCCGCGATGGACCCCACCAGCAGCGGCACCGTCAGCTTCCGCCACCACGAAAGCGGGACCAGCATGCCCGCCAGGAGGCCCACGGCGCCGCCGCCGAACTGGATGGCCATCTTGCGCACCACCTCGGTAGAGGTGCCCTGGTGGATGGTGACGCTGTAGATCATCACCATGCCGAAGCTGACCAGCCCGAGCACTGCGGCGATCAGCAGACCGTCCGGTGCACCGGGAAGCAGGACCGGCGCTCCCCGTCCGGGGGCGGTGCGCCCCGCCTGTCGGCGCGCCGCCTGACCCCGCGCCGCCGGCAGCTGCGCGGGTCTCCCTCCAGCAGACCGAAGGGCTCGTGCCACCAGGCTCCCCTCCCTCTCAGGGGCCCTCCTCGACCGTCACCCGCTTCACGTCCGCGCCGAGGGCGGCGAGCTTCTCCTCCATGCGGGTGTAGCCCCGGTCGATGTACCGCACGCCGGCGACCTCGGTGACCCCCTCGGCCGCCAGGGCTGCGGTGACCAGGGCCGCCCCGCCCCGGATGTCGCGCGCCTCCACCGGGGCGCCGGTGTACCGCTCAACGCCGCGGATGATGCCGGTGTTCCGGTCCACCTTGATGTTGGCACCCATCCGGATCAGCTCGTTGGTGAAGCCGAAGCGGTTCTCGAAGATGGTCTCCTGCACCACGGAGATCCCGTCGGCCAGCCCCATCAGGGCGACCCAGGGCGACTGCAGATCGGTGGGGAAGCCCGGGTAGACCTGCGTCTCCACGTCCACCGCGCGGATGGGGCGGGACCGCACCCGCACGCTGTCGCCCTGCACCTCGACCTCCTGGCCCGCCTCCTTCAGCTTGGCGATGACCGTGCCCAGGTGCTCGGGAATCACGTTCTCGATGCGGACGTCGCCGCCGGCGGCGGCGGTCATGATCATGTAGGTGCCGGCCTCGATGCGGTCGGGAATCACCTCGTGCCGCACGCCCCGCAGGCGGTCGACCCCCTCGATGCGCACCGTGTTGGTGCCCGCCCCCCGCACCCGGCCGCCCATGGCGTTGATGAAGTTGGCCAGGTCGACGATCTCGGGCTCGCAGGCTGCGTTTTCCAGTATGGTCACCCCGGGTGCGAGCGAGGCGGTGATGATCATGTTCACCGTGGTGCCCACGCTGGACCGGTCCACGTAGAAGCGGCTGCCCCGCAGGTTCACCCGCTGTGCCACCATGGCCCCATGTTCTACCACCACTTCGGCCCCGAGGGCCTTGAATCCTTTCAGGTGGAAGTCCACCGGGCGCGCGCCGATCTCGCAGCCGCCGGGGCAGGCCACCTCGCCCCTGCCCAGGCGCGCCAGCAGGAGGCCCATCACGTAGGTCGAACCCCGGAGCCGCCGCGCAATATGGTAGGGTGCAACGTGGTTCTCCAGGTTCCGGGCGTTCACGCGCACCGTGGTCTCGGCCACCCGCTCCACCTGGCAGCCCAGCGCGCGCAGGATTTCGCAGAGGTGTTGTATATCCGAGTTATCAGGTACATTTTCCAGGATGGACTCGCCCTCGACGGCCAGCGCTGCGGCGGTGAGGATTGGCAGCGCGCTGTTCTTGGCGCCCCCGATGGACACGGTTCCGGAGAGCCGGTTGCCGCCGCGGACGATGAACTTAGCTGTCAAAATCCGTCTCCCCTTGTACATAAAGGGTCAAGTCTAGTATGCGCCGATAGGACCTGAGACAGGTCATACCTTAGCCACTTTATCAGAAAGGTGGTTACCCGTCCAGCAAGGGGTGCGGACTGCCAGCAATCCATGAAAAGGGGCCCTGGTACAACGCCCGGGCCCCTTTTTTCTGGTATCCGGCTTCTCTGGGGAACCCCCGCATCAGGAGACGCTGTAGTTGGGCGCCTCCTTGGTGATCTGCACGTCGTGGGGATGGCTCTCCCGCAAGCCCGCGGCGGTGATGCGGCGGAACTTGCCGTTCTTGCGCAGCTCCTCGATGGTCCTGCAGCCGCAGTAGCCCATGCCGGCCCGCAGGCCGCCGACCAGCTGGTACACCATCTCGGAGAGGGGGCCGCGGTAGGGCACGCGCCCCTCGATGCCCTCGGGCACCAGCTTGGGGGCATCGGCCTGGAAGTACCGGTCGCCCGAGCCCTCCTTCATGGCGCCGATGGAGCCCATGCCGCGGTAGACCTTGTAGGAGCGGCCCTGGTAGATCTCCATGTCGCCCGGCGACTCGTCGGTGCCGGCGAAGAGGGAGCCGATCATCACGGTCGAGGCGCCGGCGGCGATCGCCTTGGTGATGTCGCCGGAGTACTTGATGCCGCCGTCGGCGATGATCGGCACGTCGTACTCGTCGGCCGCCTTCGCGGACTCGTAGATTGCCGTGATCTGCGGGACGCCGATTCCCGCCACCACCCGGGTGGTGCAGATGGAGCCCGGCCCGATGCCCACCTTCACGGCGTCGGCCCCGGCCTCGATCAGGTCGCGGGTGCCCTCGGGGGTGGCCACGTTGCCGGCGATCACCTGCACGTTGGGGAAGTTGGCCTTCACGCGCCGCAGCACGTCGATGATGCCGGCCGAGTGGCCGTGGGCGGAATCGAGCACCAGCACGTCCACGCCGGCGTCGACCAGGGCCCCGGCCCGCTCCATCACGTCGGGCGCCACGCCAATGGCGGCGCCGCAGAGCAGCCGGCCCCGCTC
>Ga0134100_1001954_pt1 | contig 17652 bp, 14 predicted proteins | sample 11_taG_2_FD_94444 | JGI IMG/M metagenome (GOLD analysis project Ga0134100, IMG submission 94444) | Switchgrass degrading microbial communities from high solid loading bioreactors in New Hampshire, USA - 11_42_5_180_A3 metaG | ecosystem: Engineered > Bioreactor > Semi-continuous > Anaerobic >...
GGATGACTACCTGCAGAAACCCATCCTGCACCACGATCTCCTCAGCAAGATACGCAAGATGCTGGATCTTCAAAGTGTTGACTGACGCGCGTTTATCACCCTATCGTCAACCCGCACGGGTTGCAGCTACCGGGCCTGGCGGCGGGGGAGGCTGGCAGCCAGCGAGCGCACCTCCGCCAGCTCAGGCACACGGCTCGCGCCGCCTGCCCGCGTCACATTGATCGATCCCGCCGCCGCCCCCAGGGCGGCGGCTTCAGTGAGCGGCGCGCCCTCCAGCAGGCCCAACACTACCCCCGCACGGAAGGCGTCCCCCGCGCCGGTCGCATCGACCACCTCAACCCGCGGCGGCGTGATCGCCACCGGTGGCGCATCCCCCACAAACACGAGCACATCGCCCGCCCCGTCCGTCACGATCACGTGCAGAGCGCCCGCCGCCTGCACAGCCGCCGCGAACGCGTCTACGCTCCAGCCGGGGTACTCAACGCGGATCTCGGCGGCGGAAGCGATGGCAACCGTCGTGTAGGGCAGCACGGGGTGATCAGCCCGGCGAAGATCGCCAACCACGACAGGCCGCCCTGCGTCCGCGGCGAGCCGCGCCGCCCGGACGCGCTCTGCCCCGCCATACAGGTCGAGCGTCAGCAGGCGCACATCCTCGATCATCTCCCGTGTGGGCTCGGTTTGCGGCGTGTCGTCCGCCCTCACGCCGATGATCGCGCGCTCGCCCGCCGGGTTCACCAGAATGCGGCAGTACATGCTGGACAGGCCGGGCCGCTGCTCCAGGTAGCGGGTGCTGAGGTTCTCATACTCGCTGAGCCGCTCCAGCAGGCGCGTACCCACCGGATCATCGCCGATGACGTACCCGCTGATCGCCACCTTCCGACCCCACCCCGCCAGCAGGACCGCCGTGTTCGTCGCCTTGCCGCCGAGGTGCTCTTCTTCCTCGCGGGCATGCACGCCGCGATCGGGAGTAGGCCAGTAAGGAACTCTCAGGATATAATCGAGCCCGATTGTGCCATAGCTCAGGACATCGAACGAAGGGGGCATAACCGCTCTCCTGGTCGGTGCGGGTGCTTGTACGCACCGTCCCTGATGCTGTTAGCAGTATGGTCTCATTGACAACTTCCGTATAGACCGGGATAATCCCGCCTATGATACACCAAAAACGCTTGACCCTGTCCCTGCTTGCCGTAGTCGTCTCCCTCCTGCTTGCCGCCTGCCGGCAAACGCCAGAGGGAGCGGCCCAGGCACCGACAGACGCGTCGACCCCGCCGCCGCCTACCGCAACGACCGAGCCGGCCCCTACCCCGACGCCCACACCGCTCCCCATCGAGGCCGTGCACCAGGGAGAGCGCGACCTGCGCAATGGTGATTGGGATTCCGCGATCGCCGCTTTTGAGCAGGTGCTGGCGGACCCCGGCGCGAGCGACGACGAGCGCGCGATGGCCCGCATCGGGCTGGCGCATGCCGCCCTGCGCAGCGGTGACTTCGCCGGGGCCGAGGAGGCGCTTACCACCTTCCTCACGGAACACCCTGAGCACCCCGACGCCGCCAGGGCCACCTTTCTGCGCGGCGAGGCAAAGCTGGGCCTGAGCGACTGGGCCGGGGCCATCGCCGACTTCCAAACATACCTCTCGCTGCGGCCCGGTATCATCGACAGCTACGTCTATGAGCGTATCGCGGACGCGCAGCTTGCGGCAGGCCAGCAGAGCGATGCCCTCGCCAGCTACGACCGGGCGCTTGCAGCGGAGCGCCATCTTGTCAGCCGGTTGCAGCTTCGCGAGAAGGTCGCGCAGGTGAACCGCTCGCTGGGCAACACCGGCGGCGCGGTCGCGCAGTACCAGATGATCCTCGATGAGGCGCAGAACCCGTTCTACCGCGCGACCATCGAGTACTACCTGGGACAGACGTGGTTTGAAGCCGGTGAAACCAACGCCGCCTACGTGCAGTTCGAGCGCGTCTTCATGAATTACCCGGAGAGCTATGAGGCGCTCAGCTCTCTGCGCGCGCTGCTCGACGCCGAGAGGGAGGTCGACCAGTACCAGCGCGGCGTGGTGAACTACAACCAGGGGCAGTACGAGATCGCCATTGAAGCCTTCCTGGCCCACCTCGCCAGCCTGGAGAGTGTACGCGACGATACGCCGCTTACGCATATGTACATCGCCCGTGCCTACCGGCGGTTGGGCAACGCACAGGCGGCGCTGACCGAGCTTCAGGCGCTTGTCAACCGCTTCATGCCGTCGGATGGCGAGGAATGGGGCGAAGCCTGGATCGAGATGGCGGACATCCACGCCTCGCTTGGCGATTCGGAGAGCGCGCTGGCGACGCTTGACACCTTCCTGCAGGAGCATGGCGACCTGCCGCAGGCCCCGGATGCGCTCTACCGGGCCGGGCAGATCTCCATCGCCATGGGCGACCTGACCCGCGCCGCAAACTACTTCCGCGAGTTGGCTGCCAGCTACCCCACCGACTCGCGCGCGGCTGCCGGGCTGTTCGACGCCGGTCTGGCCGCCTACCGCTCAGGCGACATGACGACCGCCGAGGCGCTGTTCAGCGAGGCAGCGGACATGCCGAGCAACGACGCGCCCGCCGCCAGCCTGTTGTGGCGCGGCAAGATACTGCTCGCCAGCGGCAGCACCGACGAGGCCGCGCAGGTGTTGAACAACGCCGCCGCGACCGCGTCCGATGATTACTACGGCCTGCGTGCCGCTGACCTACTCGCGGGGCGGGAGCCGTTCACCCCGCCGGAGAGCTTCACCCTGCCCGAAAACCCTGACGAGGGGCGCGAGGTGGCGGAGTTGTGGCTCGTGAGCACCTTCGGGCTGGAGACACAGCCGCCGCTTGCGACCGAACTGCGCGGCGACATCGCTGGCGATCCGCGCATGGTCCGCGCGCGTGAGATGTGGGACCTCGGCATGATCGCTGAGGCGCGGCAGGAATTCGAGGCGGTGCGCACCAGCTACGCGGAAGACCCGCTCGCCCTGTACCAGTTTGCGATCTACTTCCGCGAGATCGGGCTGTACCGCTCGTCGATCAGCGCGGTGGCCCGCCTGTACACGCTGGCGGGTGTGGATCCGCTTGACGGCCCGGTCTTCCTCGCCCGGCTGCGCTACCCGACGTACTTCTCGGACCTGATTCTGCAGTACGCGCAGCAGTATAACCTCGACCCGCTGTTTGTGTTTGCCATCATCGAGCAGGAAAGCCTGTTCGAGGGCTTCGCGACGTCAACAGCCGCCGCGCAGGGTCTGATGCAGATCTGGCCGCCCACCGGCGAGGACATTGCTGCGCGGCTGAACTGGCCGGAGTATCACGTCAGCGACCTGCAGCGCCCGGTGGTGAACGTCGCCTTCGGGACGTGGCTGCTGCGCGACGAACTCAACCGCTTTAACGACGACAAGTACGCGGTGCTCGCGGCCTACAACGCCGGCTCGGGGCGGGCGATGGACTGGCAGCAGAAGTCAGGCGGCGACCCTGACCTGTTTGTCGAGATCATCAACCTCAGCGAGCCGCGCATCTACGTGCAGAGCATCTTTGAGCACTACACCATGTACCGCGCCATCTACGGCACATCGTCGTAGCGCAGCGGCGCAGTGTAGCATCGGGATCAAAACAGAAGCGGCCCCTTGTGCAGGGGCCGTTTCTGTTCTGTCTCAGGTACGAAGCGGCTAGTCAGCCAGAATCGCGCCGTTGGGGCAGACGTCCACGCACTGCGGCGAGTCGGCATAGCCCTCGCACTTCACGCAGACGCTCTGGTCGATCACATACTGGTACTCGTCCTCGGAGATCGCGCCCACCGGGCACTCATCTGCGCAAGCACCGCACATCAGGCATTCGTCAGTGATGATCGGCATGGTGTCCTCCACCGAAAGGATTCACAGGTATCTGGATGGTTTGTCAAAGCGATCATACGTCGCAGCCGGAAACATGTCAGGTGCCAAACGTCACCCCACATGCCTGAAGAATTGTGTGACAGACGGACGAACGTCACACTAGGTTGTCGGTACGCTGGTGGTCAGTTCCATGTGCCCCAGGAGGTCGTCGTAGAGTGCGGCGGCGTTCAGCAGCGCGCCGGGCCGGGCGTTCGGCTGGACCACCACACTGAGGTCCTGCCGGAACTCGCGTGACAGGTCCACGCCGACCGCGTCCTGCGTCAGCTTGATGGCATAAGCAGCGTTTGCGATGCCGTACACGGTCGAAAGCGTGTCGAGGTCGGCAAAGAAGAACGTGCAGCTCGAGTACATGCGCTGCCGGTAGTACTGCGCCTCGACGAGCTTCATGAGCCGGTCCGCTGCGTCAGAGGGAAGGTCCAGCCCGCGCGAGGCAAGGAACTCCGGCGCGGACACCCGGCCCAGCACCACATCGATGTAGGCATTGCGCAGCGCCAGCGGGTCGCCCGCCTGCAAACGCCGCACCTCGTCCTCATACACGGCATCCAGCTGGTAGCGCAGGTTGTCCATCGCGCGGCGGACGCCGCCCTTCCAGTTGGAACTGCCCCGCGTGCAGTCGCAGCCGGTCACCCAGCGCGCCACACCATGCCCGCAGCTCCAGGCTGTGTTCTCGCGGAGCGTCACCGTGCCGATAGGCTCAACCATCCTGGCGTACTGCCCCAGCGTAACGACCTCGTAGCCCGCGGCCTCCGCCTCGTAGCGCAGCAGCCAGTACAGGAACTGCTCTTCGCCGGGCCAGTGGTGGCCGAACGTCTCGCCGTCCGTCGCGATAAGCGTCAGCGCGCCCGCGCTACGGCGGCGCGGCACGAGCACGTCGCGCGCCCAGCGCCCTGCCCCGCCGAACCTGCCCATGTTAAAGGCGATGTCGTTCGAAAGCCCTTCATCACGCAGGAATACTTTGATGCGGCTACCGTTCGGAAGCTCCACCCAGTACGGGCCCGCGCCGTGCAGATCGCCAATAACCTGCCGCTCGGAGAGGATCGTCCATTCGATCCCCTGCTCGACGAGCACTTCCAGCGTTTCGGAGTCAACCGCCATCTCGGGGAGCCACATGCCCTCAGGCCGGTGGCCAAAGCGGTGCGCAAAAACCTCGCGCCCCCACAGCACCTGTGTAACCTTATCGTCGCGCCGCGCAAGCGGCAGGATGGTATGATGCATACCCTGCGCGATGGCGTTGCCGACGCCATGAGCTTTACGGTGCTGGCGGTCCGCCTTGATGATGCGCTTGTACACCTTCGGTGCGTGAAGCGCCAGCCACGAGCCAAGCGTCTCACCGACGTTGAACGAGATATGGTCGAAGTTGCCGATCTCCGCGTTGGGGCGGTAGCACTCCGCTGTGATACGCTCGTTCCAGTTTCTATAGGGCGCAGCGTCGGGCTCGACTAGCGGCTCGTTGCTGAAGGGGTTGCCACGTGGGGGCTGGTAGAAGTGACAGTGGACACAGAGATAATGTGAATCAACCATTCCAGTTTACTCCTGCCGCCGGAGCGGCAGTCGGCGTTCGCGTGAGATCCAGTACGGATGTGAAGTTGGCACAGAAGGCGCCCTGCTGGCGGGTGCCACAGGCAGAACGCACAGTTATAAAGCCGCCAGCCGAACACTCCGTTCACCTGGCGGCTCTCGTTTCTGCGCCTGTTAACCTGATTGTACCTCTGACGGGCACAATTTCGCACAAAGGGGTGGTCCCTACGCGTGTCAGACGTGTACCGCCGAGTGAATGTAGGCGTTCTCAGGGACGGCTGACTCGGGAAAGTGCGTCTTGTCGAGGTCGGAGCCGATACGCGCGCCCCGCCCCACCCTGATGCCGTTCGGCAGGTGCGTGTTCTTGCCGATAGTGACGATCCCCAGGTCTTCTGCGTCGGGGCGGATCTCGCCGACGATTGCGCCATGCCCGATCACACAGCGCTTGTCCACAATGGCGCGCTCGACGACCGCGCCCGCCTCGATGTACGCGCCGGCCAGAATGATCGACTCCCTCACCACCGCGTCCGGCCCGACATACACGCCGGGCGACAGCACCGAGCGCTCCACGCGCGCGCCGCGCGCAATCACCGCGCCATCCGTTATCAGGCTGTCTGCCACGACCGCGCCCGCCTCAATGCGAGCCGGAGGGCGCTCCTCGCTCCGCGTATGCACGATCCACGAGCGGTCACCGAGGTCGAGCGACGGCGGGTGGCCGAGCAGGTCCATGTGCGTCTCCCAGTAGGCGTCGATCGTGCCCACGTCCACCCAGTAGCCGATGAAGGGATACGCATAGACCTGCAGCCGTTCTTTGATCATCTGCGGGATGATGTCGCGCCCAAAGTCGTGCGTCGAGTCGGAGCGGAGGGCATCGTCACGCAGGAGCCGCTCAAGGACAGCCCGGTTGAAGAGGTATACGCCCATCGAGGCCAGCGTGCCCGGCGGGTTCTCCGGCTTCTCGTAGAAGTTCAGCACCCGGCCACTGTCGTCCACATCCAGAATACCGAAGCGGCTGGCCTCTTCCAGCGGCACGCTGATCGTGCAGATGGTGGCGTCCGCCTCGTGCCGCTGGTGAAAACGGATCAACTCCGAGTAGTTCATCTGGTAGACGTGATCGCCGGAGAGGATCAGCACGTAATCCGGGTTGCTGCGCACAACGAAGTTCAGGTTCTGGTACACGGCGTCGGCAGTGCCCGCATACCAGTCTGAGTCGTCAAGCCCGATGTAAGGCTGCAAGAGCTGCACGCCCCCGCTGAACGACCGGTCGAGGTCCCAGGGACGACCCTTACCGATGTGCTCGTTGAGCGAGTGAGGCCGATACTGCGTCAGGATCAGCACGTCGAAGATGCCGGAGTTAACGCAGTTGGAGAGCGTAAAGTCGATAATGCGGTACTTACCGGCGAAGGGCACGGCTGGCTTGGCACGCTTGTGCGTCAGCACGCCCAGCCGGGTGCCCTCGCCCCCGGCCAGAATCACAGCCCTAACAGACATGGTATCGTTATGGCCTCCGTTTCGTTATTGCGCCTGCATCAGGCGTACTGGCTTCGCAGCACGCGCGCCCGCTCGTAAAGCTCGACGTAGCGGCGAGCGGAGCTTTCCCAGGAGAAGTCTGTCAGCATGGCGCGGCGCTGCCGCTCCCGCCAGTCGTCCGGGTGATTATAGTATACGTCGAGCGCCCGACTCAGTGCCCACTGCAACGCGCCGGGGCTGTAATCCTGAAACAGAAAGCCCACATCCGGCGGGACGGTATCCGCCAGGCCGCCGATGGCGCGAACAACCGGCAGCGAGCCGTAGCGCATGGCGATCATCTGCCCGATGCCGCACGGCTCAAACAGCGACGGCATCACGAACATATCCGACCCGGCATAAATGCGCTCGGAGAGCGGCTCGCTGAACATCAGCTTGATAGCTGCCTTCTCAGGGAAGTCGCGCCCGATCCACCAGAAGGCCTGCTCGTACTCGTACTGCCCCGTGCCGAGCAGCACGAACTGCATGTCCGTGTGCTCCAGCATATGGCGGATCGCCGGGTGCAGGATGTCCGTGCCCTTCTGGTCAACGAGCCGCATCACCGCCGCGACGATGGGCACGCTTGCGTCCTGTGGCAGGCCAAGCTCAGCTTGCAGCGCCAGCTTGTTCTCGACCCGCTTCTCCAGCGACTCCACGTCGAAGGGTTGCGGCAGATGCGCGCTCGTCGCCGGGTTCCAGCGGCTCACATCTACCCCGTTGAGGATGCCGACCAGCCGCGAGAGCCGGGCGTGGAGCAGGCCGTCCAACCCGAAGCCGCCCTCCGGCGTGAGGATCTCCTGCGCGTAGCGCGGGCTCACGGTGCTGATCATCGTGCTGTAAGCAATACCTATCGCCATGCAGTTGTCGGCACGGTCGATGGCCCGCAGCATGCTGTGCTCCACGGGCGGCAGCCCGGCCCGGTCGAGGTGCCAGCCGGGGCCCCAGCCCTGGTAGCGCAGGTTGTGGATCGAGAAGACCGTCGGCGCAGCGCCGAGTATGGCGTCCTCGTAGTAGACGCGGGTCAGCAAGTGGGCCGCGAGCGCGGTGTGCCAGTCGTGCAGGTGGAAGATGTCGGGGCGCCAGCCCTCGCTCTCCCCGAGCCAGCGTACGAACCGGAGCATCGCCGCGCAGAAGAACAGAAACCGCCCGACGTCGATCCCCTCATCGCTGGGATGGTAGACGAACGGCTCGTCCGGCGCGAAGAAGGGCCACCCGCGCAGGAAGTAGTGTTCGACGCCGCCCTGCACCGCCCGCGCGACCTCCACGCGGGTGGTCGCCTCGTTCCACATCATCTCGAAGGTGTGGTAAGGCTCGATGCCGAATCGTTCGTCGTTTATCAGGCCGTAGTGAGGCATGAACACGCGCACGCTGTGCCCCAGCCGCGCCAACGACGAGGGTAGCGCGCCCACCACATCGCCAAGCCCGCCCACTTTCACAAACGGCACGCACTCGGCGGCAGCAAACACAATATTCACAGTCGACCCTCTTACTCCGGCCAGCCTGTCATGGTATAGAAGCCCGGATCGGCACGCCCGCCCCTGCCGGCGGTTGAGAGGCGGGCGTCAGCGAGTGCCGGGTGGTGCGCGTTAGCGTGGCGCGTGCCACCAGCGATAGTCAATGTTGGGGAAGACCTTATCGACCTCGTACAGCTCATCGGCGAGCTGGCGGTCCGGGCGACCCTGCTCCAGCGAGTCGGCCAGCGCCTCGAACCGCTCGACGTGCCGGGTAAAGCGTCGCACCGCGTACTCGCGGGCCTGTCCCGTCGTGACGAGGAAGGGCCAGTCGCTCGACTCAAGCAGCAGAAGCTCGCGCGCCGCCTGGTTCAGCACGGCCCGCTCGTCCTCAGTTGGGTCGGGGTATTTCTCGGCGAGCTTCTGCATCCGCTCTTCCGCGCTGTGGATCGGCCCCCACATCCAGTGCGTGTCGTGGTTGTCCCACGTCCAGTGTGTGCCGCCGACGCCCCACGAGCTTTCCGGGATGTGCAGCACCTCCTGCGGCGGGTGCGCCGCGATGAACTCGCTCGCCTGCACCAGTTCGACCGTCTCATCTTCGGCGAGGAGCCGGAGCACCTGCTTCAGCCAGTCCACGCCCTCAAACCACCAGTGCCCGAAGAGCTCCGTGTCGTAGTTGGAGGAGATCAGCCCGTACTGGCCCGTATCCTCGTGATACTGGCGCAGCCGGTCGGCGACGAGCCACGCGAAGTGGCGCGCGTGTTCCGTGACCTTGCCCGCTGCCCAGTCGGGGTGATAGTAGTCCTTGTGCTCCAGATCCACGCGCGGGCCGGAGACGCGCCAGTACTGCAGGCCAGACATCCCGTCCTTTTTGTGGAACTCGCGGTAATCGTAGTCGCCAGGGTACCCCCACTCGCCCGACCACACCTGCATGCCGGTGCGGTTGTCCCGCCCGATGACGGCAACGCCGGAGTGCTGATCAGCGCCCGGCCCGGCGGTGGTCGCCGAGACGTAGTACGGCTGGAAGGTGGTCGCCTCACGCGGCGGGACGGCGGCGGACATCGGGACAACATAGCGGCGCTTGATCTGCCCGTACGGGCCGATGGCGTCGCCCGCCGCCACACCAACCGGGCGCCCGCCCTCGATGGTGTGCGTCTCGACGAAGAACAGGCCCAGCCCGACCTCGCTCAGCCAGTACTCGATGCCGGGCCGCTTGGTGCCATCCGAGTCGATGTACGCCGGGCGGTACGCGCACTCCGGCAGCCAGATCGCGCGTGGGGCCCGCCCGAAGTGCCGCCGGTACGTCTCCACGCCCGTCCTGAGCTGCCCGTAGATGGCCGAGTCGGTACCGAGCAGCGGCAGGTAGCCGTGCGTGGCTGCCGACGTGAGGATCTCGATGTAGCCCTCTTCCTGCAGCCGCCCGAATGCCCCTACGATATCGCGGTTGAAACGCTCGTCAAAGCTCCGCTTAATGCGCTCGAAAAGCTCCAGATAGAACCCGGCGAGATACTCGAGATGAGCTTCCCCTTCCTCGGCGAAGCGCTCAACGTCCTTCTGCGCCGCCTCGATCTTGTCGTCCAGATACTGGTCAAAGTGATCGATCACGTCAGGGTCGCGAAGCTGCTCGACGAGGATCGGGGTGAGGCCCAGTGTCAACTTGAAGCGAATGCCCTCCTCCTTGAGGTCATACAGCGCGTTCAGCAGCGGGACGTACGTCTCAGCCGCCGCCTCGTGGATCCATTCCTCGCCATGAGGCCAGCGCCCGGCCAGGCGGGCATACGGGAGATGACTGTGCAACACAAAAGTAAACGCACCAACTGGGGACACTTTGCTGAGCCTTTCAATACGGAGCAGATTCAAGCCGTTAGCACTTCAAGCGTAGCGCCTGCAATCTATTCTAGCATACGTCATTTTGAATATCATAGCCGCCAAGAGCACACGCGCCGCGCTGCATCGGCATGAATGAGTCCACAGATATCACAGATGGCTCAGATGGAGAAAACAGGAGCGGCTATCTCCAGCGTCTTGCACATTTGCGGCAGATCTATCACCCCTCTTATCCCGGATCGCAAAAGGGCGGGAGGGCCTTTCGACCCTGCCCGCCCCCCTGCAAGGAGACGGGGCGGCGCTGATCGCACCGCCACCTCACCCCCTGTGGACCCGCCTCCCTAAACAGCAGGCGGCGCCTGCCGGGGCTGGCGCTGAAGCCAGCTCGCGACCCAGCGCCCAACATACGGGTAGCGGTAATCCTCCCCGCCGCCGGTCTGTACCGCCGCGACGAGCGAGAACGCCGAGAGCACGAAGGGCGCGGCAAGGAACCCGACGACGAGCGCAATCGTCAGCACAATCAGCACGGGGATGAGGATGATACCAATCAGGATCACGCTGAGCAGCGCGACCAGCAGCGCCGCCACCGACCACACAATGCCCGCCGCAATGATCGCGGTGAAGTAGCCCACTGTACCGATAAGCTGCAACGCCAGCGCCTGCGCCGCATGGTAGGCTACATAATCGGAGCGGTCCTTGTAGCTCAGGTAGATGGCCAGCGGTATCCAGACCGTCAGCAGGCCGCCCAGCCCCATCGTGGGGAAGGCCAGCATCAGGGTTATAATGCTGCTCGCGTGAGCAAGCGCCGCCCACGAGCGCTCGTCACCCGTAAGCTGCGCCTCGTTAAAATCCAAGTTCATACTTTCTCGCACCTGGTTCATATCTTGATCTCCGTGTTGTCATGTCTCATACAACTGTACGCATTTACACGCCCGGAGTTGCGCGGCGTCGGGTGTTTTCCTACGTGCCCGGCCAGGCAACAGCGCCTATACTGTGCCCAGCGCATTTCTCCAACAGCAGGGACGGTGAACGATGATCGAGGGCTATGTCTGTTCGGCGTGTGGCGGGAGCCGCTTCCGCGACGACGAGCATGGCAACCTGATATGCGACTTCTGCAGCACGACGTACGAACTGGCAGGCCAGAAGTACGACTGCCGGGTATGCGGCACGCTCAACCCGGCACATGCGAAGCGCTGTATGAAGTGCGGCTCGGCGCTGGGGCGACTCTGCCCGATCTGCACGCACCTGAACGCCCTCGGCGCAACCATCTGCGAGAAATGCGACACCGTGCTCGACACGTATTCGAGCATCACCGCGCGCCTGCCGGTCAGCGGTGAACCGGAGCGCCGTGTCGAGCGGCTGGTGGAGACCAAGTGGGACGACGTCACCTACATGCACGCAGAGCGCGCCCGTCTCGACGCCGAGGAGCGCGAGCGGCTGGCATGGCTCGCCGCGCAGGCCGCCGAGAACCGGCGTCAGCAGCAGCAAATCATCAAGTTCGTACTGATCGGCGTCGGAGTGTTCCTGGCCCTGCTGGTCCTGGTGGCTGTCGTCACCAACGTGCCGTGACGCCCACCTCCTGACAGCCCGGTTGAAACCGGCTCCCCGCACATCCATAATCAGGTGACACGCGAGCCACGTAGAAGGGACACCTGCCAGCACAGCGGCGACATGGGCCTGCTTGACCCGGCGACCGGCGAGATCACCCGCTTCGAGTTGCCCGCCCCCTCCGCGCCGCACGGCGTGATCGTCGGGCCGGATGGGCATGCGTGGATCACGGACAGCGGAGCCAACGCCATCGTCCGCATCGACCCGGCGAGCGGCGAGATCACCTCCTATCCACTGCCCCCTGACCGCCCCAACGCCAACCTCAACACCGCCGCCTTCGACGGCAACGGCGTGCTGTGGTTCACCGGGCAGAACGGCGTCTACGGGCGGCTGGACCCCGCCACCGGCGAGATGGTCGTCTATGATGCGCCGCGCGGGCGGGGGCCGTATGGCATCACCGCCACCCCGAAAGGCGATATCTACTACGCGTCGCTGGCGGGCAGCCACATCGCACACGTCAACACCGAGACGGGTGAGGCGACCGTCATCGAGCCGCCAACGCCCAACCAGGGCGCGCGCCGGGTGTGGTCTGACTCGCAGGGGCGCATCTGGGTCAGCGAGTGGAACGCCGGTCAGCTTGGCATGTACGACCCTGCAACCGGCACATGGCAGGAATGGCCTCTGCCCGGCCCGAATCCTCAGGCGTATGCCGTCTATGTGGACGACAGCGACATCGTCTGGGTGACGGACTTCAGCAGCAACGCGCTTGTGAGCTTTGACCCGCAGACGGAGGCGTTCGAGGTGTATCCGTTCCCCGGCAACAGCGCGGCGGTGCGGCAGCTTCTGGGCCGCCCCGGCGAGGTGTGGGGCGGAGCCTCCGCGCTGAACGAGGTATACGTGCTGTACACCGGGCCGTAACAGAGTCCACAGATGGCACAGATGTTAGGATAAGCGGCATCTGCGCCATCTGTGGCGTTGAAATATCTGCCCGCCCCTACTCCACCGTGACGCTCTTCGCCAAGTTGCGCGGCTGATCTACATCCGCGCCGCGCCGCACCGCGATATGGTACGCCAGAAGCTGGAGCGGCAGCACGTTGATTACCGGGGAGAGCAGTTCCGGCGTCTCCGGCACAGTGATCACATAGTCCGCCTTATCGTGGATCAGTTCGTCGCCCTCGGTCGCCAGCGCGATCACCACACCGCCGCGAGCCTTCGCCTGCTCGATCTGTGAGAGCATCTTGTCATAGACGTGGTCGCGCGTGGCGATGGCGAGCACCGGCATATTTTCGTCGATAAGTGCGATGGGTCCGTGCTTCATCTCGCCCGCCGGGTAGCCCTCGGCGTGGATGTAGCTGATCTCCTTGAGCTTCAGCGCACCTTCCAGCGCGATCGGGTAGTTGAGGCCGCGCCCCAGGTACAGGAAGTTGTTGTAGTGGTAGAACTCCAGCGCGAGGCGGTGGTACTCGTCGTCGTGGTCCAGCACCTGGCCGACGAGGTCGGGCAGCCGGGCGAGGTCCGCCACATACTGCGCAACGACGTTCGGGTCCTGCCCGTTGCGAAGCTGGGCAAGGTAGCACGCCAGCAGATACTGGTCGATGATGGAGGTGGTGAAGGCCTTGGTGCTCGCCACGCCGATCTCCGGCCCGGCCTGCATCGCAATATAGCCGTCCGCGATGCGCATGGCCTGGCTACCGATGGCGTTGACGATACTCCACAGCAGCGCGCCCTTCTCGCGTGCCTCCTCCATCGCCGCCAGCGTGTCGACCGTCTCGCCGGACTGAGTAATCGCCAGCACCGCGACCGACTCATCGATGAGCGGGTCGGCATAGCGGAACTCCGAGCCGATGGACACGTCCACCGGGATGCGGGCGATGCGCTCGATCAGCATCTTACCGACCAGCCCTGAGTAGTACGACGTGCCGCAGGCCACCGTGTTGATGCGCTTGATCCTGCGGGCAATCTCCGGCGTGAGGTTCATCTCCGGCAGGCGCACGCACTTGTGCTCGAAGTCCACGCGCCCGCGGATGGTGTCCGTTACGGCGCGGGGCTGCTCGAAGATCTCCTTTTGCATGAAGTGCTTGTACTCGCCCTTGGCCGCACTGACCGGGTCCCAGGGGACGGTGTGGACTTCCGGCGTGACCGGCTCGCCGTCCAGCGTCTGCACGTAGTAGCCGTCGGCGGTGATCGTCGCCATCTGCCGGGACTCAAGGAACACCATCTGGCGTGTGTGTTCCAGAATGGCGGGGATGTCCGAGGCGACGAACATCTCGCCATCCCCGATACCGATGGCCACCCCGCCCGCGTTGCCGATGCGGCAGGCGATGATGCGGTCCGGCTCCCGGCGGCTCATCGCAACGATGGCCTGCGCGCCCTTAAGCTGCGGGAAGGTCGCCCGCGCCGCCTCCTCCAGCGTCATCCCGGCGTCGATGTAGCGCTCCAGCAGATGGACGATGGTCTCGGTGTCTGTGTCGCTTGCGAACTCCGCGCCCTCCGCCTGGAGATCGTTGCGCAGTTCCAGAAAGTTCTCGACGATGCCGTTATGCACCACGACGACATCGCCGGTCATGCCTTTGTGAGGGTGGGCGTTGCGGTCGCTCGGCTCGCCGTGCGTCGCCCAGCGGGTGTGGCCGATGCCGACGTGCCCGCTCACCGGCTGCTCGGCGAGCAGCCGCGCCAGCTCGTCGAGCTTGCCGACCTTGCGGCGGATCTCGATGTGATTGTTCGTCAAAACAGCAAGGCCCGCCGAATCATAGCCTCGATACTCAAGACGACGGAGGCCGTTGAGGATGATCGGGCTGGCGTCACGCGGGCCGGTATAACCAACAATACCGCACATGGCTGTGTCCTTTCCTCAGCATCTATCCACCACGCGGCAGCAGGCAAGGATCGCCCAACCGCGAGTGGGTAGACTATCGCGATGGCATATTTATGTTGGGGTTGGCTGCCACGACCTGGTGCTTTGTCACGGGGGTTACCCCCCGCTTTTGGCACGTCGGCCCGATCTTGATTGTGGGGGAAAGGCTACGGGCGGTGGCTCGCCCGGGCGGCATCCGCTGATCGCTCGATTTTCCCCCGCCGTGCGGCGGGGAACCGCCTCCTCGTCAACCTGCGCCCTCGCATCTGGTGCGCGGCACAGGCCCATGCGCTGGCCTTCCCACTGCTCTATGCTGCATTTATCCGATAGGCAACCTCCCGATTCCGCCAGGATAAGGGTGAATGTGAGTATAGTGGTAGTCTTTCTCTGAGTCAACCGGGTGGAGCGGTCAACGGCGGCGCTCATAAGGGTATTGTGGGAGCCGCGACGTTCCGTCGCGGCCCTCACCCCAGGCTGCTTTACAGCACGCCCTCATCCCGGGCACAATCTGTGGTTGCCGGGAGAGGGGATGAACGTCTCGCGAAGTTTACTCGCGGCGTCCTGCACACTCACTGAGGGTTCTCACACCGTTGTCGTGACCTCCAGTGTCTGCCTGACGCGGTTGGGAATGCGCTGCTTGACCGGCTCCCACTCCACATCGAAGTCGAGGAACTCCGTTGTCGCCTTCGACAGATCGCTGTACACGCCGCGCCATTCCGGGGGCAACAGCCGCGCAATGCGGTACATGGCCTCGTCCGTCATCTGGCGGAAGTGCTCGCGCGGCAGCTTGCCGCCGTCGTGCTTGAAGCGGAACGGCTCGCCAAAGCGCACATAGACATGCGACCGGCGGAACTTGCGCCACCACGAGAACGGAAACTCCAGCGTACCCCAGATGGCAACCGGCACGACGAGCGCATTGGTTTTGAGCGCGATGTAGGCGCTGCCTTCCTGCCCCTGGATCAGCCCGGTCTTGCTGCGCGTGCCCTCGGCGTAGAGCATCACCACGTAGCCCTGCCGGATATGCTCCAGTGCCGACTTTAACGCCTTGAGATCGGCCTCCCCGCGCTGGACGGGGATCGCGCCCCAGTGGTTCACAAAATAGCGCATGATGGGCTCATCGAACGCCTCGATCTTCGCCAGCGGCACGATGTCGCGATCCGGGTAAAAGGAGATCATGATCACGGGGTCGAGGAAGGAGATGTGATTGCCCATCATCAGGACGGGCCCGTTGGCAGGCACGTTCTCCCAGCCGTCGACGTGGATCTTGATCCAGAAACGGTACAGCAGGTTCCAGATACCCCAGCGGAACAGCCGCCGCCGCCAGTAGTAGATCTTCTCATGGACGAGCGGACCGGTGCTCCCAAGCATCGTCAGCATCGTGCGTTCCTCCTCCCCCTGCCACTCTTCATACCATTCATATCAGCCCACCCCCCGGCGTTCTTCGACCAGCCGCATGACCTCTTCAAAGACCTCCTCGGCGCTGCGCTCGGTCGTGTCGATGACGATCGCGTCATCAGCAGGGCGCATGGGGGCGACGGCTCGCTGGCTGTCGATCCGGTCGCGCTCACGCATCAGGCGGAGAACCTCCTCATAGCTGTTGTCGCGTCCGTTCTTCTGAAATTCCTGCCAGCGCCGGTGAGCGCGAGCTTCGACCGAAGCGTCGAGGTACACCTTCAGGTCGGCTTCGGGCAGCACCACCGTGCCAATGTCCCGCCCGACCATGACTACCTGCCCGCGCTCGGCGATGCGCCGCTGCTGGCGCGTCATTTCCTCGCGCACGCGCGGGTACGCCGAGACAATGGACACGTTCGCGTCGATCTCCGCCCCACGCAGTTCCCAGGTCACGTCTACGCCATCCACACACACGGTCGCCGGGCGGCTGTCGGGTACGGTGGGCGGCTTGACGTCAATGCGGATCTCGGCGGCAACGCGGCCCACCGCCTGTTCGTCATCAAGCGAGATGCGCCGCTGGAGAGCCGCGTAGGTCACCGCGCGGTACATCATACCGGTGTCGAAGTAGAGGTAGCCAAGCCGCCGGGCAAGCGCGAGCGCCAGCGTCGTCTTGCCGGAGGCAGCGGTTCCGTCAATGGCGATTGTTGATGGCAGTATGGTCATGACTGGCGGCGCCCCCGTTTCGACGACTGGCCGCGCCCTCGCGGGACATCTTGCTTCCGCTGTTGCGCACCTCCGGGGCGGGGTCCACGCCCGCGCCCACTACGCGGCGGTTTGGGCTGCTTGCGGATCTTCCTCAGCGCACGTACCTCCTCATCGGTAAGCCGCCGCCACGAGCCCGGCGGCAGGTCGCCAAGCTCCAGCGGGCCGAGCTTGATGCGCTCCAGCTTCATGACGGGGTGGCCCAGACGGGCGGCCACCTTGCGGATCTGCCGCTTGCGCCCCTCACGCATCGTGACCTCAAGCCAGGTCCCGTCTTTCGCCTTGCCTTTGCGCTCAACCTGGGCGGGCAGTGTGCGCTGCCCCTCGATGTACACCCCACGCCGCCACTCGTCCAGCGTGTCGTCGCTCGGGCTGCCGAGGACAAGGACGCGGTATGTCTTGGGGTGCTCGTAACTGGGGTGAGTCAGCCGGTGCGCGAGGTCGCCGTCGTTGGTGAAGAGCATGAGACCCTCGCTCGGCACGTCCAGCCGCCCAACCGGGTACAGGTGGCCCTCGATGGGGATCATCTCGCGGGCAGCGGGCCAGTTCCCGCCTACATCCTCATCAGAAATGACGTTCCGGGGCTTGTTAAACATGATGTAGACGTACTCATCGGGCAGTCTGAGACGCTCCCCGTCCACCCGGATGTCGTCTTGCTTCGGGTCGGCCTTCATGCCGAGTGTGGCCACCCGGCCATTCACGAAGACGCGGCCCTGCTCGATAATTGTCTCACAGTGCCGGCGCGATCCATACCCGGCACGTGACATTAGCTTCTGAAGTCGTTCTTCTGGCACATTACCCTCACGTGTACTGTAGCCGGCGGGAAGCAGTCAAGGTGTGGTAGAGTCGCAGTTGACGACAGATAAATCGTCGGGAAGTCGTCAGTTTACGAGGGTGGCAGCCCGCC
>Ga0134100_1001966_pt1 | contig 17600 bp, 17 predicted proteins | sample 11_taG_2_FD_94444 | JGI IMG/M metagenome (GOLD analysis project Ga0134100, IMG submission 94444) | Switchgrass degrading microbial communities from high solid loading bioreactors in New Hampshire, USA - 11_42_5_180_A3 metaG | ecosystem: Engineered > Bioreactor > Semi-continuous > Anaerobic >...
ATCGTTCAAGTAGCAGTCCATTGGTACTAAGGCAGTTGATAAGCTCAGGATGACGTTCATGGATCAAACTGAAGGTTTCCAGCGCATACGGTGTAGCAAGTGTATCCCCGGGCCCTGCTATACCAGCTACAGTGATTTCAGGGCATAGCTCAAGAGCCTTATCCACGAACTGTGCCGCGTGATCAGGAGACAGCAGCCTGTCGGTCACACCCGGACGCTGTTCGAATTTATTGAAACTTCTTTTACAGAATTTGCATTGGATATTGCAGGTGGGGCTGACCGGGAGGTGAACCCGGCCTCTATGTACATTGGCTTGTTTGCTGAAACATGGATGTAAATTGGAGACTTTTTCTAATGGTGTGACATGGCTGGATACAAAGCTTGCCATTTTTGTGCCTCCTTTCAGGGGATACTATCTTGCAAGGTCGTCAAACAACGGAGTAGAAAGGTAACGCTCGCCTGTATCGGGGAGAAGGGCAACAACGATTTTCCCTTCAAATTCAGGGCGTTTGGCTATCTGTGTTCCGGCAAAAGCCGCAGCGCCGGAAGAAATTCCGACAAGCAGCCCTTCAGTCTTGGCCAGTGCCTGTGCCGTACTGTAGGCATCTTCTGTTCTGACCTTATAGATTTCATCGATAATGCGGGTGTTGAGAATGGAAGGAATGAATCCGGCGCCAATGCCCTGGATCTTATGAGGGCCTGGTGCCGAGCCAGACAGAACGGCCGAATCGTAAGGTTCTACCGCGATAATTTTGATATCAGGATTTTTTTCTTTCAGTACTTCACCTACACCGGTTATTGTGCCGCCGGTACCGATACCTGCCACAAAGCCGGCAATTTCTCCGTTGGTGTCGCGCCAGATTTCTTCAGCAGTTGTTTCCCTGTGGATCTTTGGATTTGCTGGATTATTGAACTGCTGAGGAATAAAGGAGTTTTCAATCTGGGTCGAAAGCTCTTCTGCTTTTCGAATGGCGCCCCTCATCCCGTCTTTTCCCGGGGTAAGCACCAGTTCGGCATTTAGTGCTTTCAGAAGATTCCTGCGTTCAATACTCATGGTGTCGGGCATGGTAAGAATAAGTCGATATCCTTTTGATGCAGCCACAAAAGCAAGACCGATCCCTGTATTGCCGCTGGTCGGTTCGATGATGACCGTATCCTTATTGATGATTCCACGCCTTTCAGCGTCGTCGATCATTGCAAGGGCGATTCGGTCTTTTACGCTCCCAAGGGGATTGAAATATTCCAGCTTTGCTATGAGCCGGCCTTTTAAACGATGGAGCTTGTTGTAATCAGTTAATTCCAGAAGTGGCGTGTTCCCGATCAGCTCAGTAAGCTTGCGTGCAATTACTGCCATTATGATTCCCTCACAATCATATAAAATATATATGTTTAGTATGAATTAATTGATTAATTAGTAATATTATATTCACGGGTTATTACCATGTCAATTATTAAATCATATAATTCATATATTTTTACTATATAAACAATAATGGGACCAAATCGATTGCTTTTTTGGTAAATATATCTAAAAATCGGTAAAACTGGACATTCTGCCTGCCAATTTTAAGTTGCATATAAAGCCGAATATGTGGTGTATGACCGGTTTAAGATATAAATGGGAAAGGGGAGAGATTATAAGAAACAGTAACTGAATCAAGTGGATAAAAACTGACAAAAAAAGAGCTGCCACAATATCTTAACTTTTTGTGACAGCTCCCTTTTAATTTTTCCGGGCATATTTATTCTTCTGCTGAAAACTTATATATTATATCTTTTATGACTATATTTAATGATTCATGAAGATCCAGGGTATATGGATTTACTTTTTTACCGTTTTCATAATAAATAGTTACGGAAGGACGCATATTGTATTCACTGACACTTTCAACAATACCTTCAAAGCCGTTGGATAAAAGTACCATGGTACCAATGGGGTATATATTCACAGCCTCTGTAAATATCTTAACCAATTCATAATCAAAAAGTAAACCACCATTAGCCATAATGTATTCCATTGCTTCATTTGGTTTGACACCTCTTCTGTATGCCTTATCAGATGTCAGTGCGTCAAAAACATCGCACAGGCAGCATATTCGCCCGTATAAAGGTATATCATCAGCAATTTTACCATAAGGATAACCCGTGCCGTCCCATTTTTCATGGTGGGACAAGCATGCTATTCTTTCAGCCGGGTCTAAATTTGTGCAATCTCTTAAGAATTCATAGCCTTTAACCGGATGGTTCTTTATAATGTTAAACTCTTCAACCTCAAGCTTTTCAACTTTATTTATAATACTTAACGGTATATATACTTTTCCAATATCATGCAACAAGCAGCTCAATGCAACTTTCTTAATTTCTGCTCTGCTCATTCCAAGCCTGTTCGACACAACCAGGGATAGAAGCATAACATTAATACTGTGAACAAATGTATTGTCATCATAGGATGAGACACTTATCAGATTATTTATAATATCACCATTATGAACGGTATCTTCAATTATTTCGTCAATAAAAGACTCATAGTCTTCTATGCATTGATGGATTTCCCTTCGAAATCCTGTTTTATCCGTGACGATTTCCTTATTAGAGGATATATTAATGATTTTCGTATCGGTGTCTTTAAACCTCTTTATCAGCTTTGGCTTGATTACTTCTTCCAACTCCTGGTTAGAATATTTATCTATAATATGGACAGTACCAATGCCTAATTTCTTTAATTTACTAATACTGTTCTCATCCAGTACCGTATTTTTTTTCATTATGATATTTCCAGCGTAATCATATACCGGTTTATGCAGAACTTGACCGGGCATGACATATTCTATTGGAATTTTTCGCATGGTGAATATCCAGTTGGCTAAAGGTGAACGTAAACCAACTATCCCCCTTCTTCCAATAATGAATTTGATTATTTTTTACCAACAAAAGCAGAAATTATAACATAATAATATAAAAAGTATTTTTTAATATAAAAAAGAAACGTGCTGTCAACACGTTTCTTAAATCCATTTATTATGATATGCTGCGGAGTGACAAGCCTTTATTCCTGTCCAAAGCCCATTGTATAGACCAATCGTTTTCAAACAATAGAACAAAGTTGTCTCGCTTGTCTTTAACTATGAAAGTTGTTGATGTAATGTTCAAATCCTCGGGTTTACCGTTTATTTCAGTTATCCAGCGAGCATGGCGGTGATTAAGATGCGTTAGTTTTATATCAACGCCATATTCATTCTTTAATCTGTATTCCAACACTTCAAACTGAAGTACGCCGACGGCTCCTATAATAAATTCTTCCACTCCTATATCCGGCTGCTTAAATACCTGGATAGCGCCTTCCTCTGCAAGCTGTGTGATACCTTTTAAGAACTGTTTCCTCTTCATGGTATCTTTTGCGGCTACCCTGGCGAAGTGCTCTGCAGGGAAGGAAGGTATACCGGTGAAAGTAAGGTTGCCGGAGGTGCTCAATACGTCACCGATGCTGAAAATACCCGGATCAAAAAGGCCTACGATATCACCGGGGTATGCGGTATCGATTATTTCCCTCTCCTGGGCCATAAACTGCTGCGGTTGTGCGAGTCGGACAGGTTTGCCGGTTTTACTGTGAATAACCTCCATACCACGGTTAAATACGCCTGAACAGATCCGCATAAAAGCTAATCTATCCCTGTGGTTAGGGTTCATATTTGCCTGTATCTTAAAAATAAAGCCGGTAAAATCATCGTTCAGAGGATCAATAATCTTATCCTCAAATAATTGTTCGTGGGGAGCAGGGGACATGTTCAAAAATTCTTCCAAGAACAGCTCAACCCCGAAATTAGTCATGGCACTTCCAAAAAACATAGGGGTCAGTTCGCCCTTTAAAACCTTATTTAAATCAAAACTGTCGCCGGCAATGTCCAAAAGCTCAATATCTTCCACCAGCTTTGAATAATAGGGTTCACCCAATAAGTCCTTAAACACAGGATCATCAACGCTGCCCTTGGTGGAATTAACGATTGCCTGCCCATGGGTATTGTCGCTGGTGAAGAGTACGATTTGACGGAGTTTTCTGTCATAAACACCTTTGAAATCCCCGTCTGTACCTATTGGCCAGTTCATTGGATATGAGCGGATGCCCAGGACATCTTCAATTTCCTGCATCAAGGCAAAAGGATCTTTGCTGGCTCTGTCCATTTTATTTACAAAGGTAAAAATGGGGATACCTCTCATTTTGCACACCTGGAACAGCTTTATTGTCTGGGCTTCAACGCCCTTGGCACCGTCGATCAACATTACGGCGCTGTCAGCCGCAACCAGTGTCCTGTAGGTGTCCTCACTGAAATCCTGGTGTCCGGGCGTGTCAAGAATATTTATACAATAATTTTTATACTCAAACTGCATTACACTTGATGTTACAGAAATACCACGTTGCTTTTCAATTTCCATCCAGTCGGAAACTGCGTGACGAGCTGCTTTTCTCGCCTTGACCGAACCGGCCATATGAATTGCTCCGCCGTAGAGCAAAAGTTTTTCTGTTAATGTGGTTTTTCCTGCGTCCGGGTGGGATATTATCGCAAAAGTCCTTCTGCGTTCAATTTCTTTTCTAAGTGCGTCCTTATTTATACTCACTATTGTTCCTCTTTCAGTTAATTTTGAAATACAGAATATATAATATGGTTTTTAAAGTTCTTCGTCAAGGAATATAAACAAAAAAGGTATTCATTATAACTCATTCATGTTATATTTAATAATAATTATTATTTTTATATAAGAGGTAGAGCTATGTCTGTCAAATTACTTGCTGAGAATGCAAAAAAAGCATCAATAATTCTTTCGGGAATATCGACTCAACAAAAGAACGATGCGTTGAGAATGATTGCCGAAGCCCTTTATTCAAATAAAGATAAGATTTTTAAAGCCAATTCAGAGGACATAGAGCAAAGTATGGCTGAGAATCTTGCCATGCCTCTTATTAAAAGGCTGCGGTTTGATGAGAAGAAACTAACGGGGGTAATAGAAGGTATAAAAAGTCTTATAAACCTTGAAGACCCTGTTGGCAAAATACTTTTATCCACTGAGCTTGATGAAGGGCTGGAGCTGTTCAGGGTCAGCTGTCCCATCGGTTTAATCGGAATAATCTTTGAGTCCCGGCCTGATGCCCTGGTTCAAATTTCCACCCTTTGCCTGAAAAGCGGAAACGCGGTAATGCTTAAAGGTGGGAGTGAGGCCTTTTTAACTAACAAATGCCTTTACGAAATAATAGCATCGGCAACAAAAGAGGCAGGGCTTCCTGCCAATTGGATAAATCTTCTCGAGAACAGGGATGAAATTTCGGAGCTCTTAAAACTAGACGAATATGTGGATCTTATTATTCCCAGGGGGTCCAATGAATTCGTCCGGTATATTATGGACAATTCCCGTATACCGGTTCTTGGACATGCCGATGGTATATGTCACTGCTATATTGATAAGGATGCGGAAATCCCAATGGCAATAGATATTACAGTTGACTCAAAAACTCAATATGTGGCAGTTTGCAACGCTTTGGAGACTTTACTGGTTCATGAGGGAATTGCCCCCGAAATTCTGCCCAGGTTAAAAGAAGCACTGGAGAAAAAGAATGTGGAATTAAGAGGGTGTGAGAAAACAAGAAAGATAATCAGCTGTATTCCCGCTACCGAAGAAGACTGGAAAACCGAATATCTGGACTATATCCTGTCAATCAAAGTGGTGGAAAGCATCGATGAAGCTATTGAGCATATAAATACTTACGGCTCCGGACATACCGATACAATAGTATCTAAAAATAAGAGTAGCATTGAAAAATTCCTTGAATATGTTGATTCCGCTAATGTGTTTGCAAATTGCTCCACTCGTTTCAGTGACGGATTCAGGTATGGATTCGGGGCAGAGGTGGGAATAAGCACTAATAAAATACATGCCAGAGGACCGGTGGGATTGGATGGCCTTGTAACATATAAGTACAAATTGATCGGAAACGGGAATATAGTTGCCGATTACGAGGAAAACAGGAGAAGATTTACCCATCGGCCGATAAAAATGTAATAACAGAACTATTTGAATGACTTATAAAAGAGAGAAGGATCTTTGTTAATAATAAAGATCCTTCGGTATATTTATTGCATTATTATCTGACATGCCAAAATACCCGGCATTGCCTCCGGCTCATGACAAAAACCCGGTTTCTAAGCCCGGGGCCTGTTGTTATAGGGTTATATTAAAGCATTCTCCTCTTTTTGATATGGTTTTTACTTTTTTAAAGACAGAGTTACTATCAGCCTTGCTCTTTATTCTGTCCATAATGCTGTAGTCATTGCCAAAATGCATAGGAAAAGCTATTTTTACATCTACTTCGTTTAGAAACCATTCCATTCCCAATAATTCCGCGTTTTCCAACCTTGGATCCGCAGTCAGAAATGCAATATCTATGGGATCATTCTTAATTAAAGCTACTTCCCGCTTATATAACGCCGCCATGTTATTATTCCAGGATTTTGGCTCTTCATCCCAATGCCACCAGTTAAGGTCGCCGGCATGATAAATACTTATACTGTCGATATTTATCAAAAATGCGATACCCTCATCGGTCGATTTGAATGTTTTGATACTGAGATTCCTGTCCTGGTAAGTGTCATTGTGTTTCAGAATACTTGTCCATTCCCGATGGTATTTTTTAGGGATATCGTAGGAAAGATAATAGTGAATATTGGGAATCTGTTCCTTCCATGATAAGATTACAGGATTAAAATGATCCGGATGCCTGTGAGAAGAAAAAACGAAGACTTCCTTATTCTTTATCTCCGATGGTTCAATAACACCCAATGAAAGCGAACGTTTATTGTCCTCGCTTTTGTCCGAATAATAATCAAATATTAAAAAATTATTCCCGACATTGACAGCAAATCCGCTGTGATACAGATACCAGACTTCAATCTTTCTATTCATCATAATATTGACTCCTTCAGAAACTCGAAAAATTCAGTGGCCTGATGATTATATAGTTTATTCCGAACCAAAAGTAAACCGATATTGCGAGAGTAATGATCACACATAGCAACATATCGGCAAAATCGCGCTTGATTATAGTATATATCATTATTCCCACATGGTATATCAAGCCTGTTATGCCTATAAATGATTTAAAATCCGGTATGGGGTTCACAATAAAAATCTCATATGAGTGAAAAATCTTTGACAGATAGGGCAGACTGGTGAAAAAAGCCAAGACAAACAATACAGCGGGTAAAACAATATCAAAATAAATGAGGATCTTCCAGCCCTTATCAAACTTAAGATTGTTCTTCATTCGTTTACACCTCAATCATCGTTATTAGTAGCCTTACCCAAATTTTTCATAACTTTCATGGCATTTTCGGTGGCTTTGATCGTACCGTCTTTCATTATCCAAATAACATCCACACCTAAGCTTTCCGCCAGCTTAAGTCCCTCTTCGTAGGGGGTTAAAAACATTGTTGTGGACATAAAATCGGCTACTGCTGAATCCTCTGTCATAACTGAAACAGCTCTGTAGTATTCAGCGGGCATGAGTGTTGCAGGATCAATTAAATGGTGATACCTTTTTCCATCTACTTCATAGAACCTTTGATAATCTCCGCTGGTTACAAGGGATTTATCATTTATATATAAAACATCAAGCGATGGATCATTCGGGTCGTTAAGATTGCCGTCAGGATTCTGTATGCCGATTCCCCACTTTTTTCTGGAACCGTCCAAAGGTTTTCCAACAGTCCTGACATTGCCTCCGGAACTGATGATAAAGCTTGTATAACCTTTTTCGATAAGCTCCTTTGCTGCTATTTCAGTAGCAAAGCCCTTTGCTACGGCGCCTACATCAAGGCGTAAGTTTTTATCCTCCAGGTATACCGTATTATTTTCATCATCAATGATAACCTTATTAATATCAGTATATTTCGCAGCTTCCTTAAGCAAATCATAGGGGGGGATCTCTGCCGCTTCAGGATCATTAATGCCTCTTTCCCTGTAATCATGCCAGATTGAGAGAACAGAACCCAGTGCGACATTGCATTTCCCATTGGTTTTGCTGTACCACTCTTTTGAGAACGTTAATAAATCTATAATTTCCTGTTTAACTTCAACCGGCTTTATTCCTGCATTATCGTTTATGGTCTTGATATTGTTGATGCCGTAATAATCATTATATATATCAAATAGCTTATCAAGCTCCTCAAAACGCTTTTGACAGATTTCAGCCATGGTCTCGAACTCATCGGAACTCCTGGCATACCCCACGATCTGTACGATAGTATCAAAGGTTCCCAAAAACTCATATGAATATTTCGTATATCCCGAATTGTGCTTAATTGAGCATGAGCTGAGCAATAAAGACAGAATCATTATAATAATCAATAATTTTTTACGTCTCATTGAAACCTCTGTATAAATAATTAACAGGGGGATGTCTCAATCAGACAGCCATTCTATAGATCATTAAGCCATTATAGACTATATGTCCTTGGAATGACATGCTTTTATTTTGAGACACCCCCATTTTAGAGTTATGTATTAATCAGTTATCTTGCATTTGCAACTGCCTCTGCAACGGCAGCCTGATATGGACTGATGGAAATGGATACCTTTGATTTAAGATCCTCGTCTTCTGCGGCATCCTTAATCGCTGTAATTTTATCTACTGTCTTGCCAACCATCCATTTTTCCAGTTCAGCAATCTGTTCAAACCATTCTCTTGCTGATCCGGCCTTTTTCATACCATAATCATAACCGAGCTCGACCTTGGTTTTTTGCTCTTCGTTTAAATCACTGGTAATCTTACCGTTTGTATCAAAGGTGATTTTAGTCTGTGCTGAATCAATCACAACGCCAAGTATTTTGTTGGATGAATCAACGGTTACTGCTGCCATAACAGTATCGACCTGCGCAAGGCCATCGCCCTCTGCTGAAGCATCCTTTGAATTATTAATTGAAATGTTGTGCCCGAGTCCTGTTTTTACAGATGCTGCACCGCAGCCTGCAAGCAGGATTGCGACTAATGTCAATGCCAGTATTTTTTTCATAATTTTTTACCTCCTTAAATAATAATTTTATTTTATATGCAAATTTTCTATGCAAAGAATGATTTGTGCACTGAAATTACAGCCAGTTCACAATTTCACTCATAGCATCGGTATAAGGGGTGTGGGGTATTTTTTCAATATAATGTCTGCATTTTTCTTTGTAACGGTCTTTTAGTTTTTCGCTGTCCCTGACACCACCCGATATTTTAATGCTCTTCAGTATGCTGTTAATATCGCCATGACCGTCAAAAAAGTTATTTATTTCATTCAATAAGCCAGGTGTGTTTCTTATTGCCATTATTACCGGAAGAGTGACGATTCCCTCTTTTAAGTCATTGAGAACAGGTTTTCCTTCTTTTGCCGGATCTGAAAAAATATCAAGCAAGTCATCCCTAATTTGAAATGCCGCTCCGAAACTAAGCCCAAATCTGCCGAACTGTCTGGCTATATCATCGGAAAGATTGGCTGTCTTAGCTCCCAATACCATGGATGCCGAAAACAGAACCCCTGTTTTACCCAGTATGCGCTTCAGGTAATTATATACGCTGGACACAGAATATCTGTTAAGATATTGATCCACTTCACCTTCGCACAGAAGAGTTATTGCCTTTGCCAAAACATCAAGCTTTTCCGGCTTCAAACCAGTTTTTATAAGCAGTTTCAATGATTTGGTAAGAAGGTAATCACCTGTGTAAACCGCCAGATTGGTATTGTGTTTTTCTGAAAGAGTTATCTTGCCTCTTCGGGTTTTGGCATTATCTATTATATCATCGTGTACCAATGTAGCTGCATGCAAAATTTCAACAGAAGCTGCGGCCGGAAATACTCTTTTCCTGTCATATTCACCATGTAAGGCAGCGATTATGGTGAAAGCAGGGCGCAATCTTTTTCCCCCTGATAATACAGCATCCCTTGAAGCATCCGTTAAGAATTTATTTTTGGATTTCAATACTGTTTCAAGGTATTTTTCAAAGGCAGCCAACTCTTCATTAATAACTGGGTATTTGCTCCACAAAGCGTTTTACCTCCTAAAACTTTATGCCACTTACTAATATCGCGGCACTTAAAAGCCATTAATCAAACCGGTCAATACTGCCCTTGAAAAATAGTCTGAACCTCCTATTTTTCCAGAAGCTCTCCCAAACATTGTTAAGATAGGGGAGAAGGTAATAATCCAGGCCAAATGCTCTGCCTGCACCGCCCATAGTCGCAATTGATGCAAACAACATCCACCAGCTTTTTTCGTAGAGACCTGTGGAGGACATAAACATAACAATCAATCCCAAAGAAATAAGGGAACCTATAAATGTCAATGCTCCGCCAAGCAGCATAAGGCCTACAAGAATCTCCAATACAACCACCATAACCTGGAAGAACATAGCCACGCCGTCATTAGCCAATACTACATTACGTAAAAACCATGGCACAAGATTAAAATCACCGAAGTGGAAGAACTCAAGTTTTGTAAGATGCTGGGAAATAATATCTTCGCCCCCGGCTATTCTGGTTTCGGTTTGTAAAAAGAAATTTATTATGCCGGTTTTTATTCTGAAAACATCATCGATTTTCGTTACATAAGCGGCGGTAGGCGTTGCCGCACTTGTAGCGTCATTTGCCATACCTAAAAATGCTGCAAGTTTAGGTGAAGTAAACCAGCCTTCGGCAATTTTTGCCAGTCCCTCATATAACCACATTCCGCCCAGGAAAAGGCGAAGGGGAGTGAGCCACCATGCCTGAACCCGTGTTGACCAGTGCTGTTCAAGGAAAATTTTTCTTTGTCTTCTTTCCAGAACCTCATGATATAAATATCTTGCAACACCCTTAAATCCGGTTATCTCCCATAAGTAATGCATGTTTACCATGTATTTCATTACTATTGATAACCAAACGGGAAGAATTTTTCCCATGATTTCTGATACACAGAAATAGTTGCCTACGCTGACCATTGTGCCATGGAACTTAACCGTTACCTTTTTCAGTTCTTTCCCGCGAATGTCGTTAAGGATGTTCTCAGCAGCGCCATGAGCTGTCTGAAGAGCATTCTCGACCATTGCAGCATAGGGTATGCCTTTTTCATCAGTTAAACCGCCAAGGTCACCTACGGCATAAACATTCTTATTCTCAGTTCGGCAGAACTCGTCAACCTTTATTCGGTTTTGCCTGTTTACTCTGTCAAGATCGCATTCGGCGCCTTCACAAGCTTTTATTCCTGCACACCAAATAATGGTTTTAGCTTCAATTTCACCGCCGTCATAGACTAAGCTGTGGTCGGTTGCGGATGTGATTTTTGTGTTGAGCATTATTTCCACTTTGAGTTTTTTCTCAAGATATTTATGTGCTTTTTCGGAGTTTTTCTCACTCAAAGTGCTCAGAATTCTGGGCAGCATGTCAACAATAACAAGCCGTACATCCTTGCGGTCTATTACATTCTGTTTGCAAAGAGATTTAACCCAAATGGCCAACTCGCCTATCATTTCAACGCCCGTAAAACCTGCGCCGGCGACAACGAAAGTAAGAAGACGCTTCCTTTCTGCTTCATCTTTCTCCTGACTTGCTAAAATAAAGCATTTCTTAATGTGTTCACGTATCCTTATCGCATCGTCAAAACTCCAAAGCGAAAAAGCATGCTCTTTAAGACCCGGAATACCGAAATAATTGGGCGAACTACCCATTGCGGTGATAAGATAATCGTATTCATATGTGTTCCTCTCTGAGGAAACCCTTTTATTTTCAAAATCAAATGAAATTATCTCATCCATTACGACCTTTACATCTGTATATTTAAAGATGTCCCTCAGAGGAATACGAATACCTTCCTCGGATATTCGGTTTCCGGCAACCTCATGCAACTCGGTCAGCAGGGTGTGATAAGGGTTTTTGTCGATAATTGTTATCTCAATATCATCTTTCCTTTTCTTTTTGTTAAGAGTCAGGGCTGCTTCAATACCCGCGTAGCCGGCCCCGATTATCAGAACCTTTTTTGCCATTGAATTTCTCCTTTCAATATGTAATGGCATTTACATACAACTAATTTACATATAATAAAATAAATACCAACTTATTAATACTTTACACGGTTATTTTTTTCAAAAATATTAAAAAGATTCATTGATATTATTGCGGTTAATATGCCGGTGGCAAGACCTGTAATTAGAAGTATGGGCAAGTAGGCAAAAACTGCTGTATTTTTCATCATCAGACTTGCCGCAACTATCTGGCCGGAATTATGAGCGGCAGCTCCGCCCATACTGATGCCCGCAAGTGAAAATGCTTTTTCATACCCTAATTTTAGCATGATCATAATTAACAAAGCAAAAAACGCACCTGACAATGAGTAGATAAGGGAAGACATACCGCCAAAAATCAATGATGCCAAAACGCATCTCAGTACAGTAATGGCAATAGCCGAAGGTATATCCAAATAGAATAGAGCAAACATGGTGACAATATTTGCCAGACCTAACTTAAGGCCAGGTATGGGCACCAGTAAATTGAGAGGAATAAACCGCTCAACAAATGACAGTACCAGAGCCAAAGATATCAATAAACTGTTCAATGTAAGTTTTCTCAATCTTACCACCACTTATCAATATGATATAATAAAGGCAGTAGTAATGTTAGTGATATTGTTACCAAAATAACAGGAAAAAATATAATTGTTTATCTAACGATTATATCCAGATCAGTCTGAACGCCTTCAATCTTAATTATAACGCCTGCGGGAAGACATACTGCTATTTGTCCCGGTCTGTCTATCCAGCCTGTATTGACACAAACCTGATCCGGACACTCGGCAGAAAGAAAACGGATTTTTCCGTTGTTAACTTCTATTGTTCCAGGATATTCTCCGTAATAATTAATTAAATAGCGTCCGGTAATCCTGTTTAATTCTACTTTTTCAATAACGGTATTATTTTGTGATATAATGGCTATTTTTTCATCGGTATTGTTTTGGTAAAATGCTGCTGTAAATAATGCGGCAATAAGAACAATCACCAAAAATATGATATAATCGCCATATCTTAGTTTTAGCCGCAATAACAGTTCCCCCTTAATCCTGCAGCTTAATTTATGAATTATATAGGATAATGTATTACAAGTCAATAGCCCCTAATAAGCTTAATTATAAGGAAATTCCACTTATTTATATTATAACTGCTGAATGATAATAGACATATTTGATTCAGTGAGTTAAAATAAACCAAAACAGGAGGGTTGAAATGAGAATATCAGAACTTTACAATAAAAATCGCAAAACCTTGGCTTTTGAAATATTTCCCCCGAAACCTGATATACCGATTGACACGCTTTTCAATTCTATAGAAGGCTTTAAGAAACTATCGCCTGATTATATAAGCGTAACCTATGGCGCCGGCGGCAGCCAGAGAGGCAAAACGGTAGAAATTGCTTCCAAGCTTAAAAACCATTACGGTATTGAATCTATGTGCCATTTGACCTGTGTTGGTCATTCTGTTAAGGAAATTGATGATTTGCTTGCAAGAATAAAGGAAGAAAATATTGATAATATATTGGCGCTCAGGGGAGATCCTCCGATGGATCAGCCTGATTTTAAATATGAAAACGGGGCTTTTAAGTATGCCAATGAATTGATTGAACATATAAAGAAGACTTATGATTTCTGTATAGCAGCTGCTGCTTATTTAGAAGGTCATTCAGACAGTAAAAGGCTCACTGATGACAGGCGATTCTTAAAACAAAAAGTCGATGCAGGAGTGGATCTGCTTATTACACAGCTTTTCTTTGATATCCGTCTGTATTTTGACTTTTTAGACAGGTGTGAGCAGTTGAATATAAAATGTCCTGTAATTCCCGGGATCATGCCGATTTTCAGTCCCAGAATCAAGACTATGACTGCCAGAAGCGGTTGTTCCATTCCGGCCAAACTGGTCTTGATGATTGATAAATACCAGGACAGTCCTGATGATTTAAGAAAAGCCGGCGAAGAATACGCTGCGTATATGATCAGGGAGCTTTTAGACGGGGGAGCTCCCGGTATACATCTCTATACAATGAATAAACTTGAACCTACTGTAAATATTCTCAAACTCGCAGGGTTAAGGTGACATATCAATATAACATTAATAAGGCGGGTGCAAGGTTTCTCATCGAGATAAGTCTACTGCTATTGCTTGTCTGTGTACATCAGGGCTTTTTTTATGGCCGGCATGAAAAGGCCAGCGGCTATTATTCCGGCAAAAAACTGGATCATGTTCATGGGTATGCTCATAAGTGCGGCAATCGTGCTATACATTAAGGACTCTGCAATAAAATAACCTATTACCATGCACATCCCGGCACTGCTCATACCTATAACGGCTTTCATGTTAAAGATATTATTTCCGCTCCGTTTTGAAATAAAATATGCCAGAGTAGACAGCATGATTATTAAAACTGCCAGACCAACAGTCAGATAGACAGGAAAATTATCAACGATTTTTGATGTTTGCTGAATGGTTTCCAAATCAGCGCCTGTACCGGCAATGGAGTATATTATATTCTCCTTGCCAATATCTGCAATTTGGTTTTTAAGATATATGATACTGCCTGCTGAAAAAGGTATCCAAACGGCAAGGGAAGAAAGTACATAGATTACTGAGGCCTTTCGTTTTCTGTCTGAGAGTATTAATCCCATTATCAAAGCCATGATGGATTTTATTATTAAAGTCGGGACAGCATACTGGGCATAACCTGAAAGAAGATCGGCCAGCATTGATCCGACACCGGCAGCGAAAGCCCCGAAAAACGGCCCAAGAATAATGACGGACAAATATATCATACTGTCGCCAAGATGAATATATCCGGATGTATACGGAACAGGTATATGAAATAGAAAGGTCAAGACAAATACAAGGGCTGTCATTAATCCTGTGAATACATATTTTTTGGTATTCCTGTTCAAAGTGGCCCCCCCTGACAGATACTTTTCTGATAGTATAGCATTTTATAATTAAAAATGATATCTATGGTATAAAAAAATATTAAAGCTTTGAAAACTTCAATTTATGCAGTTTTATGTGTTTTTTTCTTACCTCTGGAAATAATCATGCTATTGTATTATGATTAATAAAACAAGTAATAAATATTATATAGGATAAGCAGTAATACGGGAGTGATGCAAAATGTTTAATAAAAAAGCGGATAATGAACATAAGCCGCCTGTTGAAGGCCAGGCGTTTTTAGTTACAGCCGGTGACAGCTTTGAAGCGGATATTATCGAATCAAAACTCTCAGCAGCGGAGATACCTCTATACAGAAAGTACAGGGAGCCGGGAGCATATTTGCAAATCATACTTGGAAATACCACTATGGGAATTGACCTATTTGTCCCTGAAGAAAAACTCGAGGAAGCAAAAAAGCTTCTTGAATCAGCTTCTGATGTAAGCGATGATGAAATTCTTGCCGATCCTTCTTTTAATGATGAATCTATAAAAAACGAAAACGAGCAGAACCTGAATAATCTTGCCAATAAAGCTGTTATAATGGCTTCAGTTTTTATTGTTTTAATTATTATAATAATTGTTTTGTATGCAGTAAGTACCAAATAATGTTTTAGTCAACAATTATCGAACGGTTGGAATTAACAAGGTATTCACCCTGGGGTACGTTTACGAACAGATAGATCCCTTCATGATTTGTTTTTGTATAGGCGACAGGAACAAGTGATTTATCGTCGCTCACCCGGTACAGTATTACATCAGCGTTTGCCAGTGGCATTTCATCATAGTCACTTATTACTCCCATAATGATACCCTTTGAAGCTTTCAGGTCTTCTTTCAGAACAATGTTCACATGATATATGGATCCTGGCTGTATGATTTCTACAGGACAATATTCACTAAAAAAGCCTGTAGCGTTTATCTTTAAGAAATATGATCCTGATTCTATGTCGCGAAACACGAACTGGCCTATGTCATTGGAAAATGTTAGGAATAGAAGTTTTGAATCATTCTGATATAGCTCGACAGATGCTGATTTAACTGGTAAGCCATCGGAGTTGAGTACTTCTCCGGCTATAATTGAATAGGTATTTAAATTATCAACAATAAGCGTAAAATCAATTTCCATTCTTTGATTAATGCCAAGGCTGAATGGTACGGCATCAGACAACAAAAAACCGGGAGCCTGTGCATAAGCCCTATAATCAATTCCTGAAGAAACAAGGGGGAAATTGTATCTGCCGTCACTGTCAGTATAAGTATTGGCTATTACTGTACAGGTTGCGTCCAGAACTATTACAACGGCATCAGTAATTGGTCTTCCATTTACATCTCTTACTGTGCCCGTAACTGTTCCTGAATTGATATGAGGATTTTGATTCAGCGACAAATCAAGACGTATAGTTTGGGCGATACCGTTAATTTTCTTTCTTATAGACTGAGCAGGAACAAATTCGTCTTTAATAATAGACATAGCAACGCCTCCCCATAACAGGTCGCTATATAATATGCGTGTACAACCTTGAAAAGTGCTTATACACTGTTTTTTCACAACGAATAATTTAGTATCATATACTATTTGTGAAGGATAAATAGGGGGATTGTAAATTGAGTAAGACTGTTATTCCAACTCCGCCCCAGACAGTAGTCATCACCGATGAGAATCAGGAGATTCTGGAAAAATTAGTACTTAGCGAAATGACCTGGGATGAGAATGCCGTCATGGGAAACGTAAGCGACAAGCATACGGGAAAACCAATTGAGGGTGTTTGTATAAAGGTTTGTGACGAAGAGTACAATCCTATTGCTTATAATTTCTCAGATATTGACGGCAATTTCAGTATAGAGGGCAGTTTTAGCCCGTCTATCAGAATAATAGCCGCTAAAAAAGGCTATGAGACAATTTCAAGCGATGCTATCCCCACCGAAAGCCTTAATAAAAAAGCGTTAAATCTGGAACTTAGTCCTGCACCGAACCATGGTCTTGTTATATTTGGCGGCATAAAAGACACGCAGCAAAAACCTATTCCGGCTGTAAGGGTTACCATTTACAGAGGCCAGAGTCTTAACCCTTATGACTTCACTTTTACTAATCAGGAAGGAGTTTATATATTTGACAATATAGAGCCTGGAACTTATAGGATTTCCATACAGTCACAGAACTATATTGAGAGGATAATTAACATTGAGATAGGAAGAGATCAGCCTATTATAACAATGGAGCCGGTATATCTTAAGAAAAAACTTTTAAAAGGAACAATATACGGTATTATCACAGACAAGGATAACGTACCGTTAAGCAATGCTCTGGTGGTTCTGTGTAACGGCAATAATTTACCTGTCCAGTTCACATATACCAATGAGGATGGTATATATATGTTCTATAAACTTGAACCAGGCACATACAGCATCATTGCGAAATAGCAAAATAGGTGCAAACAAAAACTCCCGACTTACGGGAGTTTCAGACTGAAGACAAAGCTCACTGAAAAGTGGGCTTTTTTTATCTAAAAGAGTAGTTAAGGACATAACAATCATGGTATAATATAAATACATGAAACGCTCATGTAATAAGGATTTCAAG
>Ga0134100_1001973_pt1 | contig 17583 bp, 17 predicted proteins | sample 11_taG_2_FD_94444 | JGI IMG/M metagenome (GOLD analysis project Ga0134100, IMG submission 94444) | Switchgrass degrading microbial communities from high solid loading bioreactors in New Hampshire, USA - 11_42_5_180_A3 metaG | ecosystem: Engineered > Bioreactor > Semi-continuous > Anaerobic >...
CAAGGCCCTGGACGGTTCGCCTGAGCTGATCAACCAGGATCCGTATGGCGAGGGCTGGATTCTGAAGATCGAGATCGCCGACCCGGCGGAACTGGACAACCTGCTGGACGCGGCGGCGTACGAGGAGTTCACCAAGGAGGGCTAAATGCGCTACATTCCGATCACGCAGGCCGAGAAGGAGGCCATGCTGCGGGATATTGGCGTAAGCTCCACGGAGGAGCTCTTCGCGGCCAACATCCCGGCAGAGGTGCGGCTGAAGCGGCCGCTCAACCTGCCTCCGGCGCTGACCGAGATGGAGCTCATGGCCCACCTGCGGGAACTGGCGGCCGAGAACGCGAACACCGCCGAGTACGCGTGCTTCCTCGGCGGCGGGGCTTATGACCACTATGTGCCCGCTGCGGTGGACGCCGTCCTGCGCCGGGGCGAGTTCCTCACGGCCTACACGCCCTACCAGCCTGAGATCTCCCAGGGCGTGCTGCAGGCCATCTACGAGTACCAGTCCCTGATGTGCGAACTGACCGGCATGGATCTCTCCAACGCCTCCATGTACGACGGCGCCTCGGCCCTGGCCGAGGCGGCTGGCATGGTGGTGAGCCAGACCGGCCGGTCGAAGCTGCTGGTAGCCCGCTCCGTCCACCCGCACTATCGCCGGGTGGTGGCCACCTACATGCACGGTCTCGGCGTGGAGCTGATCGAGGTGCCGCTGGAGGGTGTGACCCTCGACCTGAACCGGCTCGAGGCCCTCATGACGGACGAGGTGGGCGGACTGCTGCTGCAGACGCCCAACTTCCTGGGCTACCTGGAGCAGGTGCGGCAGATTGAGGCGCTGGTCCATGCCAGGAACGGCCTCTTCGTAGTGGCCGTCGACCCCATCTCCCTGGGGGTCCTGGAGGCCCCGGGCAACTACGGTGCGGACATCGTGGTGGCCGAGGGGCAGGGGCTGGGCGTTCCGCTTTCCTTCGGCGGGCCCTACCTGGGCATCATGGCCACGCGCGAGCGCTTCGCCCGCAAGATGCCCGGGCGCATCGCCGGCGCTACCGTGGACACGCGCGGTCAGCGGGGCTTCGTGCTTACCCTGCAGGCCCGGGAGCAGCACATCCGCCGGGAAAAGGCGACGTCCAACATCTGCACCAACCAGGCGCTGATCGCCCTGGCCGCCACGGTCTACCTGGCGCTGGTGGGCAAGGAAGGACTCCGGGAGGTCGCCAACCTGTCGCTGCAGAAGGCGCACTACGCGGCGCGGGAGATCGCGTCCCTGCCCGGGTGGCGCCTGGCAGGCAACGCCCCCTTCTTCAAGGAGTTCGCGGTGCTGGCGCCCGCCCCGGCGGCGGAGGTCAGCCGGAAGCTCCTGGAGCACAAGATCCTGGGCGGCGTCGACGTCGGTGCGGCGTACCCGGAACTGCTCGAGGGCGACGCCGGCGCGGACGGTGGCCGTGCAGCCGCGGCGCTCACGTTCGCGGTGACCGAGAAGCGGACCCGGGTAGAGATTGACCGCCTCGTGGCTGCGCTCAGGGAGGTGAAGTAGCATGGGCCTTGTGCCGCTGCTCTTTGAACAGTCGGCCCCCGGCAAGCGGGCGGTCACCTTCCCGGCCCCCGACGTGCCGGCGGTGGAACTCACCGAGGCGATTCCGGCCGACCTGCTGCGGAAGGAGCCGGCGAACCTCCCGGAGCTCTCCGAGGTGGAGGTCATCCGCCACTTCACGCAGCTGAGCCGGATGAACCACGGGGTCGACGTGGACTTCTACCCCCTGGGCTCCTGCACCATGAAGTACAACCCGAAGGTGAACGAGGAGGCGGCCCGCATCCCGGGATTCGCCCTCACGCACCCGCTGCAGCCGGAGGAGACGGTGCAGGGCAACCTGAAGCTCCTCCACACCCTGGAGGGGTGGCTCTGCGAAGTCACCGGCATGGACCGGATGACCTTCCAGCCGGCGGCCGGCGCGCACGGTGAGCTCACCGGCATCCTTCTGATCCGGGCCTATCACGAGTCGCGCGGCGACACCGGGCGGAACGAGGTGATCGTGCCCGATTCGGCCCACGGCACGAACCCGGCCACCGCGGCGATGGCGGGCTACCGGGTGGTGCCGGTGAAGTCGCTGCCCGACGGCTCCATCGACCTGGAAGCGCTGCGGCAGACGGTCGGCCCCAGGACGGCCGCCCTGATGATGACCAACCCGTCCACGCTGGGGCTGTTCGACCCGCACGTGAAGGAGATCACCGAGATCGTCCATCAGGCGGGCGGGCTCTGCTACTACGACGGCGCCAACCTGAACGCCATCATGGGCTATGCCCGGCCCGGCGACATGGGGTTCGACGTTGTGCACCTGAACCTGCACAAGACCTTCTCGACGCCGCACGGCGGTGGCGGCCCGGGCAGCGGGCCGGTGGGCGTGAAGTCCCACCTGGTGCCCTTCCTGCCGGTGCCGGTGGTGGAGAAGCGGGGCGACCGGTATGTCCTCGACTGGGACCGGCCGCAGTCCATCGGCAAGATCCACGGTTTCTGGGGCAACTTCGGCGTGATCGTGCGGGCCTACGCGTACGTCCTGACCCACGGCCCGGCGCTGAAGGAAGTGTCGGAGTACGCGGTGCTCAACGCCAACTACGTGATGGCACACCTGAAGAAGTACTACGACGTGTTCGTGGACCGCTACTGCATGCACGAGTGCGTGCTGGCGGCCCGTACCCTGAAGCACGAGACCGGCGTGAAGACGCTGGATGTGGCCAAGCGGCTGCTGGACGAGGGTATCCACCCGCCCACGATCTACTTCCCGCTGATCGTGGAGGAAGCCCTGATGATCGAGCCCACGGAGACCGAGAGCAAGGCTACCCTGGACCGGTTCATCCAGGCGATGATCCGCATCCACGACGAGGCCCGGACCAATCCGGAGCTGGTCAAGTCGGCCCCGCACAACACCCCCGTGGGGCGGCTCGACGAGGCGCTGGCGGCCCGCCGGCCGAACCTGCGCTACCGGGCGCAGCAGGGCTAGGCGCCGACGGCCGGGCGGCCGCACCGGTGCCGTTCGGCGCAGCAAGGCTGACGGAATTGGGGTGGGGGTGCCGCAGGGCACACCCCACCCTGATCATTACTGAGAAGCGAGAGTCACGATGGTATGGCAGTGAGAGAGACGCACTGGCGCCTGCTGGACACCGGGCACCGCCCGGGTCCGGAGAACATGGCCATCGACGAGGCGATCGCCCGGGCCCATGGCCGGGGTGAGGTGCCCCCGACCCTGCGTTTTTACGGCTGGTCGCCCCCGGCGGTCTCCATCGGCTACTTCCAGTCCATGACGAAGGAGGTCGACCTGGAGGCGGTCCGGGCCGGCGGCTACGGCTACGTGCGCCGTCCCACCGGCGGTCGGCTGATCTTCCACCACATGGAGATCACGTATTCCGTGGTGATCCGCGAGGACCTGCTGCCCGGCGGCGTGATCGAGACTTACCGGGAGATCTCGCAAGGGCTCCTGGCTGGCCTGCGGGAGCTGGGCGTGGCGGCTGAACTGGCCGGGGGCGAGCAGGACCCCCGCCGGGCGGACCCGGGCGGGTTCCACACCGCCTGCTTCGACTCGTCGTCGGCCTACGAGCTGCAGGTGGGCGGCCGCAAGGTGGCCGGCTCGGCCCAGACCCGCCGGGACGGGGTGATCCTCCAGCACGGGTCCATCCTGCTGGACGTGGACGTGGAGCTGCTCTTCCGGCTGATGCGCCTGCCCGAGGGCGCGCCGGCGGAGCGGCTGATGGAGCGGTTCCGGAGCAAGTCCACCACGCTGCGCGCCGCCCTGGGCCGGCAGGTGGGCTACGCCGAGGTCCGGGACGCCCTCACGGTCGGCTTCGCGCGGGCCCTGGGTCTCACCCTCACGCCGGGAAGTCTCACGCCGGCGGAGGAAAAAGACGCACAGGAGCTTGTCGAAACGAAGTACGGATGTGATAATTGGAACCTGAAAAAATAGCGGCAGGGGGCGGCACGTGACATGGAAGCGTTGAAGCGGTATGACCCGGAGGTCTACGCGGCCATCCAGCAGGAGTTGGAACGGCAGCAGAGCCACATCGAGCTCATCGCCTCGGAGAACTTCGTGCCGACGGCGGTGCTGGAGGCCGCGGGCAGCGTGCTCACCAACAAGTACGCCGAGGGCTACCCGGGAAGGCGCTACTACGGCGGCTGTGAGTACGTGGACGTGGTGGAGAACATCGCGCGGGAGCGGCTGAAGGCCGCGTTCGGAGCGGAGCACGCAAACGTGCAGCCCCACTCGGGGGCCAACGCCAACACGGCGGTCTACTTCGCATTCCTGCAGCCCGGCGACACGGTGCTGGGCATGGACCTCTCCCAGGGGGGACACCTGACCCACGGCTCCCCGGTAAACTTCAGCGGGAAGACGTACAACTTCGTCCCCTACGGCCTGGACCCGGAGACCGAGCGGGTGAACATGGACACCGTGGCGGAGCTGGCCCGCCGGCACCGGCCGAAGCTGATCGTCGCCGGGTACTCGGCCTACCCGCGGGTGCTGGACTTCAAGCGGTTCCGGGAGATCGCCGACGAGGTCGGCGCCATCCTCATGGTTGACATGGCCCACTTCGCGGGTCTCGCGGCCACGGGCTACTACCCGAACCCGGTGGAGCATGCGCACGTCGTCACCACCACGACTCACAAGACCCTGCGCGGCCCCCGCGGCGGGGCGATCCTGTGCAAGAAGGAGTTCGCCAAGGAGATCGACAAGGCGGTCTTCCCGGGCATCCAGGGCGGCCCCCTGATGCACATCATCGCGGCCAAGGCCGTGGCCTTCAAGCAACTCTCCGACCCGGCCTATAAGGAGTACTGCGGCCAGGTGGTGAAGAACGCCAAAGTGCTGGCGGAAGCGCTGGTCGAGCGGGGCTACCGCCTCGTCACCGGCGGCACGGACAACCACCTGATGCTGGTGGACCTGCGGCCCAAGGGCATCACGGGCCGGGACGCCGAGAAGCTGCTGGACCGGGTCTCGATCACCGTCAACAAGAACGCCATTCCCAACGACCCGGAGAAGCCGATGGTGACCAGCGGCATCCGCATCGGGACCCCGGCCATAACCACCCGGGGGATGAAGGAGGCCGAGATGCGCCAGATCGCCGACCTGATCGACCGGGCGATCACCCACCGGGACGACGAGGCGGAACTGGATCGGATCAAGGCGGAGGTGCACGCCCTCACCGCTCGCTTCCCGCTCGTGATCGAGTAAGTCGGCAGAGTGCGCTAGGCGGGCGACGCTAGCAGAGTCAGCAGGTGGTTTGCTACCGGCCACGCAGGTGCAGTCAACAGGTGGTCCACCACCGACCATGCAGGCGGAGTCAACTGGTGTTTGACCACCGGCCATGCAGGCGGAATCAACAGGTAGTTCACCCACCGGAAGCACGCGGCGCCGGCAGGGGATGTTCCCTGCCGGCGCGTTCCGTGTGCAGGTCGTGGGCATGCGGGCTGTGGTTGCATCTGCCGTGCGGTGCCTCCGCCCGCCGGCGTGGTTCGGGTCGGCTGGTGCCGATCCTGCGGGCGCAGTAAAGGCTCCCTGCCCCGTGCGGGATGCGTCGTCCCGCCCGCGGTCTGCGCAAGCGGCGTTCGGCTGGACTGTGCAGCTTAGGGCGCAGCACCGTTGATAACCAAACGGTTCATGGTTGGCGATGCCAGTGGCGGACAGGGATGGGGGTTGCCGCCCCACGGGGCCTGTTCGCCGTTGCTGGTGCTGGGCGATGGATGCGGCCCGGTGATGCGGCGGAGCGCGGCGACTGGCCGGGGGAGGGCAACCGGCTCACCCGAAAGGTCAACACTGCTGGCCAGCACCAGCGAAGTCGAACAGGCGCAATGCGGGAGGACAGGTGGATCGTCCTGCCCGAGTCCCGATAGGCTTCAACGATCAACACCTGACCTGGGCTTGACGGCTTTCGGCGGTAGGGCGCTGCGCCGCTGCGGGGCGGCGACTCGTGGCGCGGACTCGACTTGGCGACTGCTGGGCACGCCCGGACGGTCACGGCGAAGAGGCGGAGACTGCCGGAAACGCATTTACACTGACAGGCAGAAAACAATCGGGGAATGCATGAACCCAAGCCCGTAACGTTGATGGCCGTTGACCCGTTATCCCTGGTGCAAGGGTGCCTGAGACGCCGGACCCGCATCGGTGATGGGTGCAGGCGCTGCGGCGCTGTTCCCGCCGTTGGGCAAGCGGGCGGCAGACCGGTTGTCTGCTCGCGGGAAACCGCAGAGAACGTTGAACCGTCCATCTGGCAGCAACGAGAAGATGGGGAAAAGGGGGATGTTGGCCGTGCGCCGCCTGGCGATCGTGCTGCTCCTGCTGCTCGCCCTGGCCCCGCACGCTCTGGGCGACAGCGCCCCGATGGCGACGGTGGGGCCGGGGGTGGAGCCCATGGAGTCGACCACTGTCCGGTTGGCCGAGGAGCGCATCGAGATCCACCTGAGCCGTCAGCAGAGCGACCCGGCGTGGTTCTTCTGGGACGCGGTGGGCGAGTTCCGCATCTGGTTCCGCTTCGAGCCCGAGGCCGACGAGGAGATGACGGTGGGCTTCCCCCTGTTCGTCATCGACCCTGAACAGTCCATCTACGGCGCAAGGATTGAGGACCTGCGAGTGGAGGTCGACGGCCGGGAGGTGCCCGTGGAGATCCGGCCGTCTGCGTATGGCAAGGAAAACCCTGACGCCGACCCGGCGGACTGGGCGGTCTACCCGGTGAGCTTCCGGGCAGGTCAGCCGCTGGAGATGGTGATCAGCTACACGATGCCGGTCGCACCTTACGGCAAGAGGCCGGACTCGCCCCTCTGGGTGTCGTACGTGCTGCGCACCGGTGCGTACTGGGCGGGCACGATCGGCCGGGCCGAGGCTGCGATCACCATGGACAGGCCGATCCGAGAGGCAGATGTGCGCACGGGTGACAATCCTTGGCGCAGCACCACCCCGGGCTGGACCCTGGAGGACGGGGCGCTGAAGTGGGTCTGGGAGGACGTGGAGCCGGACTTCGACCTGCACCTGGTGATGGAGAACCCGTACTGGCTGGACCTGGACCGCGACATCCGGGCCCTGCTGGATGAGGGGCCTGCCGATCGCGAGACGTTGCTCCGCGTGCTCAGCGGGACTGCTGCCCTGTATGCGGGGGGCAGGGACGGTGAGCAGTTCCCGCTGCGGGACGGTGTGATGTCCGACGAGGCCGGCGAGGCGCTGCTGCCGGACGTGCTTGCCGCAGCCCAGTCGTACCTGGCGGAACAGCCCGAGGACCGGGAAGTCTGGGAGGCCTATCTGGACCTGCTCTGCCTCGCGAGCGTGGAAGAACGGTACGATGCGACGGGGCCGGTTCATGAAGTGCGCGACGAGCAGCGGCTGGCCACCGCCCTGACGGAACTGGCCCGCTACGCCCGGGAGGCGGAACTGCCGGGATACCGGCGCCAGTGGCGACCCTGGATGGCCCCCGAACTGGCGCAGTACCCGTGGCAGCCCGAGACGCAGGCGGCGATCGCTGACTTCCTCGCCGCCGCGATGCCCCCGCTCTTCCGCACGGCCGCGGATGCCGAGGAGTGGGTGGCGAGCAACGCGAGAAGCGCGCTGACGGACGGGCAGGTGGAGGAGCTGCTGGCTCAGGCAATGGAGCGGGTGAGCGGTCCCGTACCCCAAACGGCGTCCGAAGGGGAGGCGACGGATGGCGGGGCAGCGACCAGTGAGACGGAGACCGGCGGAACGGCGACGGTGACCGGCGAAGGGAGCTCCGCCGTGGCCCTCCTCATCCTGGGCCTGTGTCTGGCGCTGGGGGCGGCGGGTACGGCGATGCTCTGGGCCTGGCGCAGGGCCCGCCGGCGTGCAGAACAGCCTGGACGTTGACGAATCAAACACGGAGCACACCTACAGAGTTCGACAGACTCTGAGGTGTGCTCTGCGCGAATGTCGTTGCGGCAACCTGGCGGCCAGTCCCATGAGTGCTTGGGCACTCATCGTGGCGACACTCTTCGTCGTGGCCATACCGCCGGGCCGGTCGCCTGCTACTCTCCGCCCGGCTTGCGGGCCACCACCAGCCAGTGGAAGGGCGCCGTCTGCCACCAACTGGTGGCGCCCAGCCCGGCCCCGTGGAGCAGGGTGTCCAGGTCGCCCACCAGGCAGTACTCCTCGTCGTCGTCCCAGTACGGGCCCATGGCCGTACGGGCTTCCCCCCGGGAGGCCGGCGAGGCGAACATCACGTCCAGCAGACACAGCGTGCCGCCGGGTCTCAGCACCCGGGCCAGTTCCACACAGGCCGCCGGTCGGCGGGGAGGCGGGACCTCGTGGAAGGCGAAGCTGGACACGACCACCTCGAAGCTGCCCCCGGCGAAGGGGATGGCGTTGAAATCGCCGACTTCCAGCGTGAAGGCCGGGTGGCGCTCCCGGCAGACTGCGAGCATCTCGGCCGAGGGATCCACGCCGGAGATGACGGCGCCCCGTTCGGCCAGGCGCGCGGCCAGCGCGCTGGTGCCCATGCCCACATCCAGCACCGCCGCACCTGACGGAGTAACAGCGAGCTCACTCGCTGGAGGACTATGGCGCGGCAGGGGAGCGCCTGATTCGCAAGCAGGAGCGGTCCGGTGCCCTGCACCTGGTCAGGGGCGTGGCCGGTGGCTGCTGCTCAGGCGTGCAGTGGAGGGGACGGTCGGAGTCGGGGCCGGGGATCAGGTGGCACTGCCGGTGGGGGCGGTGTCACCTGAACTGGCCGGTGCGGCCGCGGGAAGAGACCCGGGTCGCGCGGCTCTGGCCATGGCGCCCGTTGGGGACGGGTGGAAGCCGTCCGCCGGTGGGGGTTCTGCCTGCTGACTGAGTTGGAGTGAGCATGGCGAACCTGTACTGCGGCGTGTTGCGCGGGGAAGTACCCGGTCCGGGCAGGAAACCGGGTTCGCGGCCCCTAATAAATGTAGTGCCGGTTTGTGCAATCGTTTGCACTACGAGTCGCATTACGAACAGGGGTGATACTATGGCGAACCAGTTGCCCCGGGTGGCCTACTTCTGCATGGAGTACGGTCTGGACAACGCCTTCAAGCAGTATGCCGGCGGCCTCGGCATCCTCGCCGGCGACACGCTGAAGGGGGCAAGGGACAACGGCCTGCCGATGGTGGGCGTCGGCCTCCGGTGGAAGCAGGGCTATACTGACCAGCACATCGGCCCCGACGGCAAGCCCTACGATGCGTTCCACAACTACGAGTACCCGTGGCTGAAGGACACCGGCGTCACCGTGACCGTGCGGATTCGTGACAATGACGTGCGGGCCAAAGTCTGGCTCTGCGACCACTTCGGCAACGCCCCGCTCTACCTGCTGGACACCGACATCCCGGGCAACCCCGACGCCTGGATCACCGGCCAGCTCTACGGCTGGTTCGGCGAGGAGCGCGTGGCGCAGGAGATGATCCTCGGCATCGGCGGCGTGCGGGCGCTCCAGGCGCTGGGGATTCCGGTGGACATCTACCACTTCAACGAGGGACACGCCGCCCTCGCCGGGCTGGAGCTGATCCGGCAGAAGATGGCCGCCGGTGCCTCCTTCCACGAGGCCTGGGAGGCCACCCGCCGGCAAGTCGTCTTCACCACCCACACCCCCGTCCCCGAAGGGAACGAGTCGCACCCGATCGAGCGACTGCTCTACATGGGCGCCAACCTGGGCCTCACGGTCGACCAGCTGGTCCAGATCGGCGGTTCGCCGTTCAACATGACGGTGGCGGGGCTCCGGCTGGCCAAGTGCGCCAACGGCGTCTCGCAATTGCACGGCGAGACGGCCAACCGCATGTGGCAGGGCGTGGAGGGGCACTGCGAGATCCGGGCGATCACCAACGGCATCCACCGGCCCACGTGGGTCGACCCGCGCATGCGGGGGCCCTTCGCCTCTCCGGACGACCTGTGGGCGGCGCACATGGCGGTCAAGCGGGAGACGATCGACTTCATCGCCCGGAAGACCGGCGTGCGGTTCGACCCCGAGAAGCTGCTGATCGGCTTCAGCCGCCGGGCGGCGCCGTACAAGCGGTCAGACCTGATCTTCCGCTGCGAAGAGCAGGTGCGCAGTCTCCTGGAGGAGGGCAAGATCCAGATCGTCTTCTCCGGCAAGGCCCACCCGCTGGACGACACGGGCAAGCGCATCGTGCAGCACCTCGTCGCCATGGCCAGGCGGTACCCCCGTTCGGTGGCCTTCATCGAGAACTACGACATGGAGGTCGGCGCCGCCCTCACGCGCGGCTGCGACGTGTGGCTGAACAACCCGCGCCGGCCGCAGGAGGCCTGCGGCACGTCGGGCATGAAGGCGGCCATGAACGGCGTGCTCAACGCCTCGATCCTCGACGGCTGGTGGCCCGAGGCGGCGCAGCACGGCGTGAACGGCTGGGTGATCGGCGACGACGTGGTGCCCGCCTCGGTGGCCGAGCAGGACGAGCGGGACGCGGCCGCCCTCGCCCGGGTGCTGCTGGAGGAGATCGTGCCGACCTACTATCACAACCGGCCGAAGTGGCTGGCGATGATGAGAGCCTCCATCGAGTCCACGTGGGAGCGCTTCTCCGTGGACCGGATGCTGAAGGAATACTGGGAACGGCTCTACATGGCGTGATCCCCCGGAGGCCGTTGGCAACGCACGCGGTCAAGGCCGGAAGACGCGGACCAGGGCAAACGTTTGCCCTGGTCCCGGCGCGCCTGCCCCGTCGGCGGAGTCCCGCCCGCACTCGGGCTCTGCAGTGCGTACCACCGCTGCTCCGGCGCTGTCCGCGGCCGTCGCAGCAGGCCCGCCTTCGCCAGCGGCCGTGGGAGTGCCGCACCGTACCGCCCTCGCTCTACCCGCACGGACGGATGACATTCGGCGCGAAACGCCTTATACTAATGAATACAACCCAATAATGGGCGTCACCATCTTGTAAGGAGAGGGATGCACCATGAGTCTGTCGGTCCGTCAGGTGACGGTGGCCGGTGTTCTCGGCGCCGTCTCCGCCGTGCTGGGCCTCGTGCCCAACATTGGGTTCATTCCGTTCCCCACCGGCCAGGCGATCACCATCATGCAGATCCCCGCCATCCTGGCCGGCGTCGCCGAAGGGCCCGCGGTGGGGCTCTTCGTCGGGCTCATCTTCGGCCTCACGTCGTGGTTGCGGGCGACCAACCCGGCTTTCGCCGACCCGCTGGTGGCGGTCCTGCCTCGGCTCTTCATCGGCGTCCTGGCCGCGTACGCCTTCTACGCGCTGCGGCGCCGGAACGTGACGCTGGCGCTGGTGGCCGCCGCCGTGGTGGGCACGCTCACCAACACCGGCTTCGTGCTGGGCATGATCCTCCTGCGCGGGTACTGGCCGGTGGAGGTGGTCGCCACCGTCGCCGCCACCCACGCCCCGCTGGAGCTGGTCGTGGCCACGTTTGCTGTGGTGACGGTGGGGTTGGCGCTGCACCGGGCGGGCTACATTCGGGTACCGTATCGGGCCTCCGTGCGAAGGGAATAGTGCAGTCAGGCCGCTCTCCACACTGGGGGGCGGCCTTTTCGCAGATGAGAGAAGGGAAGTGTGGATTGTGACGAGCGTGAAGTGGCTGAGCGGCATCACGGACGTGCCCGGCATCCGGGTCGGGCACGCCCACGACCTGGCGGCGCTCACCGGGGTGACGGCGGTCCTGGCCCCGGCGGGGGCGGTGGTCGGCGTCGCCGTGGAGGGCTCGGCGCCGGGCACCCGGGAGACCGACCTCTGCCGCCCGTGTAACCTGGTGCAGCAGGCCCACGCCGTGCTGCTCTGCGGTGGCAGCGCCTTCGGGCTGGCGGCCGCCCACGGCGCGATGCGCTGGCTGGAGGAGCGGGGCATGGGGCTGCCCACGGGCTATGCGACCGTACCCATCGTTCCGGCCGCCGTGCTCTACGACCTGGGGGTCGGTTCCGCCCGGGTGCGGCCCGACGAGGCGATGGGCTACGCCGCCTGCGAGGCGGCCGGCGACGGCCCGGTGGCGCAGGGGTGCGTGGGCGCCGGCACCGGTTGCTCCGTGGGCAAGGCCCTGGGGATGGAGCGGGCGGTGAAAAGCGGCATTGCGACTGCGTGCGTGCAGGTGGGAGAGGTTCGCATCGGGGCCATTGTGGCCGTCAACGCCTTCGGCGACGTGCGGGACCCTGCCACGGGCCGGATCGTCGCCGGCCCCCGGAGCGAGGACGGCTCCCGCATGCTGGACACGGCGGAGCTGCTGCTGGAGGGCGCGGCGAGGCGGGCGTTTGGCGAGAACACCACCATCGGGGTGGTGGCCGTGGGCGGCAGCCTGTCCAAGGAGGGCGCCAACAAGGTGGCCCGCATGGCCCACGACGGCCTGGCCCGCACCATCTCGCCCATCCACACGATGTACGACGGTGACACGCTGTTCTGCCTGGCCACCGGCGGGCCGGAGGTGGACGTGACCGTGGCCGGCACCGCCGCAGCGCTGGCGGTGGAGCGGGCGGTGCTGAACGCGGTGCGGCACGCGGTCAGCCTGGGCGGACTGCCGGCGGCGGCCGACCTGGGCGAATCCTGAGGCAACCGGTTCTGGACAGGTCCCCCCAGGCGTACCCTCCCCCCAGGGGGGATCGCCGATGGACGATGCCTTCGCCGCGAAGCTGCTCTCCAACTTCCTCATCGCCCTGGGGGTGACGCTGGGCGGCTCGCTCTCCGGGGCCGCCGCGTCGCTGCTGGCCGGCGGGCACCCGCTGGACCGCCTCCGCTACCTTTCCGAAGACCTGCGCCTCTGGGGCATCCTCGTGGCCCTGAGCGGCTCCTTCGAACCGCTGCGCACCCTGGAGCAGGGGCTCCTCTACGGCCAGGTGCGCGCCCTGTTCCGTCAGGTGGTCTTGATGGCGGTGGCCATGGCGGGGGCCAACGTGGCCTACTTCCTGATTCAGACCGTGGCGGGGCGTCGGCCATGACCCGGTGGGAGCGGGGGCTGCCGCTGCTGGCGGCGTTCGCCATGGGCTTCGCCATCGCCATCTGGCTCCTGCCGGTGATGGCCGGGCCGACGGTGCAGCGGCTGCGGCTGGAGCGGGACGCGGCCCTGGCGCGGGTGGAGGAGCTCGAGGCCGAGGTGGCCAAGCTCCAGGCGGCGGAGCGCCGGCGGCCGGTGGTCTGCCAGATCGCCCGGGTGCGGGCGGAGATCTACGGGCCCGACGAGCGGGTGGGGCTCGAGGCGGCGCGGCGCATTCAAAAAGAACTGGCGGCCGAACAGATCGGCCGCCAGCTGGAGAACGTGTCGCCGCTCATTCTCTACGGCCGGTACCAGGGCCGGCTGATGGAGATCGACGGCGTGATGTACCAGTTGGGGGTGCAGGTCCTGATGATCGGACCCGACCTGGTGCTGCTGGGACGGCTTGCACCGGCGGAGGACGCCGCACCCCCGGAGAGCGGCGCAGGGTGAGAGGACACTCCCGTGGGCGGCAGCGGAGGCCGGCCGGCGCTCAAAACCGGCAGCGGGGGTGCGGGCGCAGCGTGTTGCGCCGCTCCATGGTGCCGTCCCGGAAGCGGTCGAGGTTCGCCCGCAGCACCTCCAGGGCCTGGGTGAAGCCGCTGAAGGGGAAGAAGGGCGCGCCGGCCTCGGCCATGTAGCGCGCCAGACCGTGCTTGGCGAAGACCCAGTCGGCGAAGCCGGCGGCGTAGAAGTCGCTCATCCCGTCGCCCAGGTAGACCACGTGCGCACCCGATTCCTTCAGCCTCCTGGCCACGGCGGCCTTGCAGCAGCCGCAGTGGTCGCAGGCCGGGTTGGCGAATGGCCACTCGAGGGCGCCGCGGTCCACGTACCGGTTGGCGAAGACGGGCAGGTGCCCGAGCCCCTCCCGCTGCAGGATGCGGTCGATGTAGAGGGTGAAGCCGTCGCTCACCACCGCCAGCGGGATCCCCTCGGCCTCGGCCCAGGCGACGAACGCGGGGAAGCCGGGGTCGATGGCCACCCGGTCGGCCAGCGCGCCGGCCTCCTCCCGGTCCACCTTCGCAAACGATTCCAGCCAGAGCGTGCGGGTACCGACCTCGCCCCGGGCGAAGCGCAGCAGGACCGCGGGCGGATACGGGGCGAGCGTCTCGCAGATCAGGTCGCCCACGTCCACCTGGGTGATGGTGAAGTCGAAGTCAGTAAGCAGCACCAGCGGGGCGCCCAGCGCCCGCGGCCAGAAGGCCGCTTCAGGCCGGGCGCTCATCGGGTGAGGTAGGCGAGGAGCAGCCTCGCCGTCTGGTCCAGTGCGTCCACGTGGACCCGCTCGTAGGAGTGGGAGGCGTCGATGCCGGGGCCCACCAGGGCCGCCTTGAACTGCCCGCCGGCGCGCAGGGCGGCACTGGCGTCGGAGCCATAGTGGGGGTAGATGTCCACCCGGTAGTTCAGCCCTTCCGCGGCGGCGATCCGCTGCAGCCGGCGGGAGAGCTCGTAGTCGTACGGGCCGGACGAGTCCTTCACGCAGATGGTCACCGAATACTCGTCGGAGGTCTGGCCCTCGCCCACCGCGGCCATGTCCAGCGCGATCACCTCGGTCGCCTCCGGGGGGAAGGCGCCGGCCGCGCCGTGGCCCACCTCTTCGTAGTTGGAGAAGAAGAGGTGGGTGGTGTGGGCGGGCCGCAGGCCCTGCTCCTGCATGGCCTTCACCACGCCGAGGAGGATGGCGACGCAGGCCTTGTCGTCCAGGTGCCGGCTCTTGATGAAGCCGGTCTCCGTCTGGACGGTGCGGGGGTCGAAGGAGATGAAATCGCCCACCTGGATGCCCAGGGCCAGCACGTCGTCCCGGGAGGAGACGCGCGCGTCGAGCCTGACCTCGAGGTTGGCCTCGGTGCGCTCCTGCTTGTGGTGCTCCTCGCCGTGCACGTGGGTCGAGGCCTTGGTGACCAGGATGGTGCCGGAGACGGCGCTCCCGGAGGCGGTGTGCACCAGGCAGTACTCGCCCTCGATGGAGTTGCCGGAGAAGCCGCCGATGCGGGTGAGCTTCAGCCGGCCGTTGGGCTTGATCTCCTTCACCATTGCCCCGAGGGTGTCCACGTGGACGGCCACGGCCCGGTGCGTCGATTCGTCGGCGCCGGGCAGGGTGGCCAGCAGCGCACCCTTGGGCGTGCGCCGGTAGGTCACGCCCATCTTCTCCAACTCGCCGGCGACGTGGGCAATGGCGGCGTCGGTGAAGCCGGTGGGGCTGGGGATGCGGCACAGGGCGACTGTCTGGGCGGCGATGTAAGAGACGTCAATCTGCGCCATGGCTGTCCTCCTTCTGCAGCGCTTGACCGCACGTCCATTTTTCAAAACGCGATACCCATTGTATCATGGGGAATAAGGGAAATCAGCCGGAAGGTGCTCTGACCCCGGCACAGGCCGGGGAGGAGGGACGGAACATGCGACGGTTGCTGTATGCCCTTGCGGCCGCGGCGCTGGCGGTCGGTTCGCTGGGGCTGGCGCTGCTGCCGTGCATCACCACCCACTGGCTCGCCTTCGCCGTGCTCGGCGCCTGCTTCTCTGCCGTGGGCGGGCTGGGCTGGCTGCTGGGCGGCGTGGCGGCGGACCCGCTGCCCAGGCTTCGCGCGGGCTGGTTCCTCCTGCCCGCCGGCGTGATCGGGGTGATCGTGGCGGCCGCGCGCGGCCTTGCGCTGCCGTTGCTCTGGGCGGCCGGGGAGGCGGTGACGGGTGTGCTCCTCCTCGTCCCCATCTTCCCCAGCCAGCGCCAGCACCGCGACGCCCAATCCGGCCGGATGCAGGCCCCGGGCCCCGTGCAGGCGCCGCCCGTCGCCGGCCGGCACGAGAGCCGCTGACGGCATGAACACGCCTCCCCGCCGCCAGACTAGGGGCGAGGAGGGATGGCATGGAGCACACGGTTGTGGGCGTCTTCCGGCACAGCGGCGACGCCGACATGGCGGCGGCCCACCTGCGGGACGCCTTTGCGCTGGGCGTGGACGAGCTCGAGGTGCTGGGTGAGGCCGAACTCCGGATGGACCGCGCACGGGCGGGGCCGGACGATTCGTGGCTTCTGGCCGCTTTCGCGGAGACCGGACTCGACGGCCTGGAAGGCGAAGACCCCGTGACCCGGCGCTGGGTCGATCAGGTGGAGCGGGGCCGCACGCTGGTGGTGATCCGCTCCGACGACCCGGATCGGGCCACGGAGATGGCCGGGGAACTGCGCCGGGCCGGGGCCTTCCGCGTGGACATGATCCCGCAGTGACAGACGCACACAGAGGCCCACCCTCAGTTGGGTGGGCCTGCTCGGCTTAGCCGTCGTTGCTCTCCTTCTTCCCCTTGTCGATGCCCTCTCGCACTTCTTCCGCTGCGGCCCGAGTTACCTCTTCGGTGAGCGACTGGGTCGCCCTCCGGAACTCGCGCATGGCCTGGCCCAGGCTGCGCCCGAGCTGCGGCAGCTTCTCGGGTCCGAAGACCACCAGCGCGACGATCAGGATGACCAGGACCTCGCTGAAGCCCAGGTTGCCCACCACAGGCACATCTCCTTCAGATGACAGAACTCCGCAACACCAGTGTAGCGCCCGCGCCCGCGGTTGTCTACCGGGATCGCCGGGGCCTGCGGCCGCCGCTAGTTTCCCCCTGTCTCCGGCTGCGCCGCTTCGGCTTCTGTGGTGCACTGGAGCAGCCGGCTCACCGGGACGATCTCGTACCCGCGGGCCCGGAGCTCACCGATCGCGGCATCGCTGGCTGCGGCCGAGTCGGCCACGTTCAGGTGCATCAGCACGATGGAGCCGGCCTGAGCCCGCAGGATGCGCTCGGTGGTGGCTTCCACCCCGGGGAAGGTCCAGTCGAGGGTATCGACTTCCCAGTAGATCGAGTAGGAGTACCCCGCCTGGCGCACCAACCGCCGCTCGTGGTCGCTGAAGGCGCCGTAGGGCTCCCGGAAGAGCGGCCTTGGATCGAGCCCCGTGGCGAGGCGGATGGCCTCCTCGCCGTCGGCGATCTGCTGCAGCACCTCCTCGTCCGGCAGGGTGGTGAGGTCGGGGTGGCTGTAGGTGTGGTTGCCCACCTCGTGCCCCTCGTCGGCGATGCGCCGGGCCAGATCGGGGAACTGCTCGGCCCAGCGGCCGGTGAGGAAGAAGGTGGCGGTGACCCCGTGCTTCCGGAGCACGTCCAGGATGGCTTCGGCACCGTCCGCACCCGAACCGGCGTCGTAGGTGAGGGCGACCATCGCACAGGACCGGTCGCCGTGGACGACGAGGCGGCTGGGCTCGCCCTCGGGGAGGTCAGGCAGGGGGGCCGGCGGCGTGTCGGCGGGCGCCGGTCCGTCAGCCTGCGCCGGCAGGTCGGCGGACGGCAGATCCCCTGATGGTCCGCCGGCGGGCGGAGCGGCGGGCCCCTGCTCGGCTTCGGCGCTGGCACCCGGCTCGGTGGCAGCGTCGCCGGCAGTCTCCTGTTCCGTCGTGTCCGGCCCGTTGCCGCTGGCTCCCGCACCGACGGCGGAAGGGGGCGGGGACGGGTCCGAGGGCACGCCCGCGGCACAGGCGGCCAGGAGCGCGGCGAGAAGCAGCAGCGCGGCGAGACGGCGTTGGGTGTTCGCCATGATCTTCCCCCCTGACCTGAGGGCTTTCCCCTCATTGGACGGTCAGGGGGGAGGTGAAGTTGCCGGCGCGGGCGGCTACTGCCAGACGGCCAGGAGCCGCTGCACCCCGGCGGGGTCGTGCAGGAAGTA
>Ga0134100_1001999_pt1 | contig 17401 bp, 32 predicted proteins | sample 11_taG_2_FD_94444 | JGI IMG/M metagenome (GOLD analysis project Ga0134100, IMG submission 94444) | Switchgrass degrading microbial communities from high solid loading bioreactors in New Hampshire, USA - 11_42_5_180_A3 metaG | ecosystem: Engineered > Bioreactor > Semi-continuous > Anaerobic >...
AATAAATGGATTTGTCCTGGTAGATTTCTCACCTCCCATTCCTGCCTATAGGATTTCTGCCTGGCTGATTCGATTGGTAAAACAACATAGTCGCTCTTGATGATCGCTTGTCCTGCCATTTGTTTAAGTTCATCAATTATTGCTGACATCATCATATTAATGTTTGTCAGTTGCTCGCTTAGTTGTCTAATAAGTCTGTCTTTGACTTCGAGTTGTGCTTTGAGTGTGTCATAATCAGGCTCACAGCAGTTCTTTTGTATCACGATGCCTCCTTTAACTCTAAATTGAGTTGATTCCCAAACTGAGTATCAATGTTCTTCCGAATGCTTCGAACGGTTCTAAGGGTGTTTAAAGCCCTTCTGCGCATGGTTGCTAGATTACGTTTGGCTTCTGCGATGTCATCTGCCGTTGGATAGTAATAACCCATTGTTCCGCTATCTGACGACAAAATAGGATGCTCTTTTCGTAGTTGCTCAATCTCTTTCTGGATCTTCCGTTTTGTTGTACCGAAAACCCGTGCAATCATTTCTCCGGTTTGTGCGTTTTCACGGCCGCGGCAGACGATCATGAGATATTGGAGTAAAGTATCTTGCATATCTATGACACCTCCACATCAAATAAAGTTGGTTGTTCTTTCTCCTTTTCTGCTCGTTGTAGGTTTAATACGGCCTGATTATAATAAGAACCCTTCAACTCAATCCCAACAAAACGTCGACCAGTTTTTATTGCAACAAAACCCTCAGACCCAATTCCAGCAAACGGACTTAATACTGTATCACCTGGGTTAGTGTATAAAACTAATCCTCTTTCAATGACATCAAGCTGGAGTGGGCAGATATGGCGTTCATCAGCCTCTTCTCTTGCAGATTCTTTTTGTAGAGTATTTGTTTGATCTATATCCATCCAAACAGGTGATGCATATCTCCGCCAAACTTGATGAGAATAAACTGGACCTTTTTTGACAATTGCTATCTTTTTTCTTGCGGCATCTTTATGTAATAAGCTCGGTTCTTTTTTAGGTGCTTCAGGTTCATTTTCTCCAACAAAACTTTCAAATCCATTGGGATGTGCTATTGGTTCCGGATTTTTGCCTGGTTTCCGGACCGTAATCAGATAATCTGGTAAGCCATTTCGGCACATAGCTGAATCTTTAACTACCTGCTTATGCATTAATCCAAGAGCCTTGGTTCGCGTTGCTTCAATTAATGGATCTTTCCAAATGACAGTTCTGGAATGATAGATAAACCCAACGCTTTGGAAAACTCTAATAATATCACCCGGAAAATCTTTTAATCCGATATAACCATCCCGTTCTTTCATCGCTGGAATATCCATGCAGTGAATACTAATCAAACGTCCTGGCATCATAACCCGGAATAGTTCATCAACCAAAAATTTAAAATGCACGGCAAATTCATTATCATTCTTGCTATTGCCCATATCCCTTTCACTGTTTGAATATGTATACAATGAAGCAAAAGGTGGGCTAAAGATTGAATAGTGAATTGAATTATCTGGAATTCCTTTAATGACTTCGCAGCAGTCACCTTGATACAAAACCCAATTGTTGCCCAAGGCTTGATTTAACACCTTCATTCATGCCACTCCTTTCAACCATGATGGCAATTGCATTTTCTGTTGAGGGTTATATTCGGTCAGTGCTCGTTGAGTGCTTTGAATATTAGCTTTTGTTATCTCTTGAGTAGCTGAAATCATCCCTTTCAGCATGGCTTCAAAATCGCGTTCCTTTCGTTTGATATTTTCAACAACAGCACCTTCGAGTTCGGTGGTAATAATATAAACATCAACCGGATTCTTTTGACCAAAACGCCAGCAACGGCGCACTGCTTGATAGTACTCTTCAAAACTATCTGAAAGACCAACAAATGCCATTTTACTGACGTGTTGCCAATTCATGCCAAACCCACAAATAGACGGTTTGCTTACCAGTTTTAAAAACTTTCCGGATGTAAATTCCGTCATTTTGGTTTCCTTATATTCGGGTGTATGGCTTCCCCGGATCTCAACTGCGCCTATAATTCGCTTAGTTAATTCCTCACTTTCATTATTCAAATTGCACCAAACAATCCAGGGTTCATCCGAAACATTGACCAGTTCAGCACATGCCTCTGCACGTTCTTGCACGGTGGCTGCTCTTGCTTTCTGGCGTTCTTGTAATGTTTCAGCTGCAACAGCAAATAATGCACCTTCAGGAATTTCATTTGATTCAATAGTAACTTGGTGAATTCGAAGTGGTGGTAATTCGAAATTTTCATCGGAATAACCCAAATCTGAAGGTTTTTGCAACATTACTGCCCAGCTGGCCACCCACTGCCAAAACATATCCGCTGCATGTCCTTTTAAGCGCCATTTGGCAGTATCACCGCCATCGTGGGCAAAAAACATGGATAACATCTCTGCTCGGGTCATAACACCGAGGAATTCAGAGTGATTTCCTAATTCCATATAGTCATTTGGAGCCGGAGTAGCTGTGCAAGCTAACCGGAAAGGAGTATTTTTAAAAGCATCAATAATTTCTGTTCTTGTTTTGCCGTCGTATGCTTTCAATATTGAGCTTTCATCAAGAACAATAGCGGCAAACTCGTCTGGATTAAAATGCGACAACATCTCATAGTTGGTAATATTGATTCCTGGTTTAACATGTTCATGATTCCGACAAAGATGAACTGTTATCCCTAATTTTTTACCCTCTTCAACAGTTTGAGGTGCAACAGCCAGTGGTGCTAAAATAAGCACATTTCCCTGAGTGTATTTATGAACCAGCCTGCTCCATTCCAATTGCTGAAATGTTTTTCCCAAGCCACATCCTTCAAATAGTGCAGCTCTACCTTTTTTCAGCGCCCATATTGTAATATCTCGCTGAAAATCAAATAATATAGGATTTATTTCAGAAGCATCAATGTCAATTCCAACAGTGGGAGTTATTATTCTTTTTTGTTGCAAAAAATCATGATATTCCATGTTTACCCTCTTTCCTAATAGTACTTTTTATGCTTGAGCCACAAATACCATCTTTCCAGTGAGAGCCTGTATTTCTCGTTTAAATCTAGCTTCATCGCTGTTCCCGTCTGAAAGATGGATTAAATGAATCTCTTGGACTTTTGATAAATCATTGGCTCGTAAAAAGTCTTTTGCCGTTTCAAGGTTCATGTGTGACCGCAATAATCGCTTTTTCATCGCCACCGGAACTACACCAGAACGGACATTTGCCTCAAGGATATCCCTCGAATGATTAACTTCAATCATAATGTGAGTTAACCCGTTAAATCGATATCTGATGTAATATGTATCAGTAGCATATAGCAGCTTTTCACCAGACTGATTTGCCAGAAGGAATCCAACTGGATCTGCCGCATCATGCTGCACATTAAATGGCAATACAATCCAAGTCCCCAATTTAAACTGCGTTTTCGGCTGAATCAGCCTGACCCTATACCCGTTAACACCCAACGCATCTGCTGTTCCTTGAGTCATAAAACAATCAATGCCAGCTTTTATTGCATCCTTAATACCTTTTGCATGGTCACCATGTTCATGAGAGATCAAAATTCCAGCCAATCCCGAGGTCTTGAAATCTAAAGCTTTTTGAATTTCCTTAAATGCTATTCCACAATCTAAAAGAATTTGGGTACTGCCATCATTAATCAGATGGCAGTTACCCTTCGAGCTAGATGCAATTGTTTGAATCTTTATCATCAGAATCCCGGTCCTTCAGTGTCGGTTGCTTGTTCTGGTTCGTCTGATTGAACCTCGCCGTGAATATCAATGGTCTCCATATTAGCGTTTTCGGCGATCTCTTCGTCAACCTCGGCCTCGGCAATCGCCTCTTCAGTGCGGTTGAAATGATAGAGCAATAAGCTATCATCGCTTGAGGCATTGATATACGCCTTACAAGCCCTGTTAATTACTGTCTTTTTAGCCATTTCCTCATCGAATTTTTGATGAGTACTATTACCATCTTCTTTGTATGTTTTGCCTTGCGACCAGGCTTTTTTAATTTGGTCAATAGTCATGATGTCTACATAGTCTGGTCTGCCATCCGGGAACGTAATAACACAGTAGGCTGCTAAAATATTACCACTGACAACATTTTCAATCTTCTGCTCATGCTTGATTATTTTCTTCCGCCCGTTTTCGATTGAATAAACAAAGTCATCACCTTTATAAACAACCTGAGCATAAACATCTTGTGCCTTTGCAACCCTTTTTACGACAGCTTTTGAGCCATGATATGACCGCATAAGTACCAGTTTTTTGCCATACGGCACAAAATAGCATTGTTTTTTAGCAGGGTTCAGGCCTTGAACCGCCATATCAAGAAGAGCATTGGCAATACTGTCCTTAGTGCAAACTTCAAGGGCAAGTTTCCCATCCTTGTCAGTTGTTTCTTGAAGCGTCAACCATGCTGATTTCATAGCATTCTCGACGCTATAATCTGGTGGTAAATGAAGTTCTTTGTTTTCTTGAAAAGTTCTGATTTTCTCTGTTACAACATCAACTACGTCTTTTTTTAGCAATGCCAATTCTGACATTTTATGCTACCTCCTTAATTGAATTGTTCCTGGGTTCAACTCGTAAAGCTTTATCTGTCTCACTTACAACAAGAGTAATAACCTGGCCAACAGTTGGAATAAGTTGAGTCACAGCCTCTGCATTATCGACAAATATCGGAGCAGTAAACCCATAGTGATCAGAAAGTGTGTTGATAATATCCAAGCCAATATTGATTTTTGCAGCATTGTTTAGATCTGCAAACGGAACACCGTTAAACATTGTTTCGCAGCATTCAGATAAGCCGCCATTAATTTGCTGTTCGAACAGCTTAAACCGCGCCATCTTAAACTTGCCATTGATTTTCTCTTCCAAGAGATTGACCTTTGTACGGATGAATTCTTCCGTAAGATATAACTCATGTTCTAACCGTTCGTACTCTGCGGCAAGGGCACGCTCTTGACGTTTCAACTCTTCAATCCGCTGTTCAGCAAATTCGATTTGCGCCAGTTTAGACTTGGATTCCACCAAGGCAGCAATTGCACTATCGAGAGTCTGGATTTCAGTCTGGATTCTGGCTTGCGCATCGCTCGATTGACCGTTCTTGATGGCTTCGATAGCCTCTAAAACCGCCGCTTTTTCTTTCGCCTTAGCGCTGTACAACGGATCATTCTTGACTGATTCAGCCTGCTTTTTGGCTATCTGTTCACGGATTTCAGCCATCTGGCACGATATTTTTTCAAGCTCGCTAGCGGCCTGGTTGGCGGCAAGTTCGATCTGTACGTTTTCGGCGTTAATCCGGTCAATTTCAGCTTGATTTTCTTTTTTGATTTGCTCAAGCTTCTGAGCTAATGCTTTCCCATCGTTTGTGATAGCTTCCAGCTTTTCGGCTTTCCGCTGATTGAATTCAGCCAACGCTTTTTCTCGCGCTTCTTGCAGCTGGCTTTCGGGAATCGGCTGCCCGCAGGTCGGGCAAACGGTTTCCTGGCTGAAAACGAACTCTTGTTGATTGACTTCATGCCACTGATTGCGGAGTTTCTGGATGTCCTGCTCAATTCGTGAAGTATCAATCAGATTAGGTGCTTTTGGCTTGGTTGTGGTTTTCTGTCGCAGTTCAGACTCTTTCAACCGGAGTTCGGTGAGCTGCTTTTGCAGAACTTCAACCTCGTTATAGATGGATGCCTTAAACTCATTCTCAATCTGCAGTATTTCGTTCTCAATCCTCCGTAGCTCACCCATTTTGATTGCTAGCTCACCGCCGCTTGCGATCTCGGACAATTCGGCCATCTTGCTTTCTTTTTGTTTCTTCAAGATGGCAATCTCGTTGTCCAGATTATCCGGGTTCTCAATAACAACAACAGGCTTAGAACGTTCTACCTCGCTGATACGGATGGGTATGGATTGTAGTTCATTATTGATTTCAGAACGCCGAGCAGCAATAACCTTGCGATGGTCTTCGAGTTTCCGACCTTGCAGAATCGCAGGTAATGCGGCAAGCTTGGAATTTGACTCGATGACTTCACCATCTGAAATGTCGCCACATAACTGTAAGAGCGTTTTCCTACGGTCTTGCCAATGAAGTTGGGTGTTAAAAAACATTGGATTGGTTAATAACTTAAAAAGCTTTTCGTCGGCAATTTCTGAAATTTTGGCATCATACTCTTTCTTTTGAACCGGAACGCCATTTATGTAATAGTCAGTAGTGTGTCCGGTGAATTCAGCCACCACCGAGCCGCGCTTTTTGGTCCATTGCTCTTTGTAAACCTTTCGCAAAATAAGCGGCTGCCCATCAACCAAGAAACGTCCTTCCACCTCATATTCCAACCCATGAATGGGGTTGCCGTTTGAGTCAATGGTTTTGATGCCGAAGTCATTGCGATTCTGGCTGTCCTTTCCGAACAGCAACCACAAAAAGGCATCAAAAAGAGTGGTTTTGCCTGTCGCGTTGTCACCATAGACGGCAACATTTTCGCCATTTGCTTGCATTTCAAATGATTTAATACCTTTGAAGTTATGAAGTTTCAAAGAGAGCAATTTCACCTTTAAAGACCTCCTATTGGATTTATGGGAATTAACTGGCTTTAAGCAGTTTTTGAAGCTTGATGTCGTCGGGGAGTTCCGCTTCCATGCCGCATTCTGGGCAATAGGCATCATGCCTATTTATAAACTTTGGCCTGCCAGAAATATCTATAGGTGCATAGCGTTTGTGATCACACTTGAGGCAGGTTATGGATTCAATGACTACTTGCCTCATGGTCGCACCTCCATTTGTTTTATTAGGCCGGATCGGTTCCGGCCGGACTAAAGGAGGGTTTCATCAGCTGGCTTCTTTTAGTTCTTTAGCCGCAAAGACTCGATAAATCTCATCTGCTATCTGAAGCAATTGTTCACGGGAACCTTGAATAATGTTTGTCACTACCATGCCATCGCTACTGACATAGCCAATAGTAACGCGTGATTTATCCTCATTGGTAACTCTGACATCGATTGTTCTGCTTTCATTCAGTTCAATTAATGAGCTGACTAGCATCCTATTCACCTCGCACTCATAACCTCGGCAATATAGCCGATAACAACTAGCGTTAATGCAATCCATGTAAATTCAATGATTTTGGTCTGTTTCGGAGTTATCATATGGCATACCTCCAACAAATTTGTAATAGGCTCCCTCCGCCCCGACAACTTCATCGGGAGACACTATACGGGTCCTGCCAATCAGCAGGCCGGTCGGGACGATTGGGCACTCATGCCCACCAGGACATTCTCAACCAGTTCATCTGGGATATCGATGGCTTTACGGATTTCATCGAACCGTTGAACCGCCAGTTCAGCTTGTTTTTGCTTATAAATCGCGCGTTCTCTGTCAATTGCGATCTGTATAGCTTGCCGCCGAGAAACCGCCCGGACTACTAAAGGTAAACCATTGCTAAGAGTGAATCTATATTCGCGCATTAAAAGTTTGCGAAGAAATTTGTGTAAACTTTTGCCCATTTGAAATAGCCTCCTTAATTTGGTATAATTTAATTAAATGGATTTGGTTGCGAGCCGATTCATCAATGACCGTCTTTCCCGCGAAGACGGTTTTTCTTTATATAGCCTTTCTGCGCCAGTTTGCGTTCGTGTGCTGCATACAGTCCAGCAATGTTGATGTTGTATCGTTCGCAGGCTCCGGCTATGAGATGGTCAATTGCTACCCCGGCATCGATCAGTTGGAGTAAGCTGTCCTGGACTCGTTGTCGAAGAACCTCATCATGCGGATCAGGCCGGTTGATGGTAAAAGGCATTATGTTTTTGATGGCCGCAATCGCTTCTTCCAACTCTTCGATGGTTTTGGCCATGACGGCGTGAAAATTAAGTTCAACATTACCCCCGTCCAGGTATGGGCTAACCATTATCCCTCGTGCAGCCTCATAAACAGTCTCCATAAAAGCTCTTGGACTTGCAGCCGCTTCTGCCAGAGCAAAAAGTTCATCAATTGTTAAACGCCGGGTGCCGTTCTTGGCCGCCGAAATACCTTGTTTTGACCGATGCAGGATTTGTGCTTGCTCATTCTGTCGAATTCCTGCCCGTTTTGCTTCCTCGATAACAATTGCCTGGACTGACATTTGTTAAGCCACCTCCTTCCTGTTGATTTTCAGTTCATTTCTGACCATATCTGGATCAAGATTGATCATTTCGGCCAATGCTTCGAACCATTCACTATGAAAGAAAGCTAAAACCTCATTTTCCCGATAAACCGCTTGATTTCTCATACTTGTCCAGTAGTTAATTTGCACACTAAGCTTTTTCAGCGTATTCACGTTTGATTCTGATGACAGTTGCTGTTCAAGCCGTTTGATTGTTTCTGTGTATCTACTGATTTCGTTTGGGGCTGCTTTTAGATCATCGACTGCCTGCCGAATAATAGCAGCAGCTAACGAACGAGCTTGAATATCAGTCATCGTCGATTCCTCCTCGTGTACTTTTTCAGACTAAATTAATCAAACTGTGTACTTTTCGGAGTTATAATCCACACTGGTTTGGGTTACAATCAAATCACAAGGTTGAAATTACCAACCGCCCCACCCCTTATCTCCCGGCTCGATCCCCTTCGAGTCGGAACCTTTTTAAGCGGATTTGCGTTGTTCAAGACGCTGCAAATAAATCTTTTCTAAAAGATGTTCGGGAAAAATTTTGGTTTGAACCAAAAGATCCCACGTGGGGATAACTTGCTTTGAACCGGTCGAAATAGCTGTGATTTTTTCGTTATCAATCAACTGCTTAATCGCTCGATACCCCAAGCCAACAATTTCAGTAGCCTTTTGAATAGTTACTGTTGAAGGTAAGTCTGGAATATCCAGCAGAGTGATTTGAGTTTTATTTCTTGGTTGGGGATTCATCCGGTCAACTTCGTTTTGGAGCTTTGTTCTAGGCATATTGTCCACCTCGTGTCTGAGTGAGTTCTGAAATACGTTCAGCAACATACTGTGGATAAGGGATCAACTGGACTACATTGCCAAACTCGATAACTGCGGCCTTTCTGGGTTTTCTGGTTTTAGTTTTGATGATTTTCGCACCTGTCATAAGTCGAACGCCCCCTCTCTCAAGCGGATTGTTTTAACTCGCTGGTCGCTGCGTGTTCCTGGCTTAACCGGGTTGTTAATTTACCGTCGAAAAAAATTTCGTCAATTTGGGGATAACTTAAATCCAAGACCCTTGTGACTTTACTTATTTCTTCTACGGTAAAATCGGCTTTGCCATTTTCCTTATTGCAATAGGTTGGCAACGCCAAATTAATAAGCCTTGCCATTTCTTTTTGTGTCAATCCTTTTCCAACCCGTGCCGATTTCAGCTTCAAACTGTCCAATGAACCACCTTCTTTCTAACTTAACTGCTTTGTTAATTAAATATTACCACAACCATTTTGTTAAGTCAATAAAAATGTTATCCAGTTTGTTAAATTTAATAACGAGCAAATAAACACGTGTTATAATAAGTTAACACGGGGGATAAGAGATATGATTGGTAAAAGAATTAAAGATTTACTAGAACGCAATGACATGAAGCAAAAAGAGCTGGCCGAGAAAGTTGGCATCCATGAAGTTTCTATGTCCAGGTATATCAATGGAGACCACACTCCAAACCCGGAAATATTGGTGAAGATAGCCAATGTTTTAGGTGTATCCGTTGATTATTTGCTTGGGAAAAGTGATTATAAACTTCCACCTCAATTAAACGGTGCTTATCGGGTTGGCGAAGGAACAGTAACCAAACTGTCAGAGTCAATTTACAGAATTGATCTGGAAAACCTCATACCCACAGACAGCATGGAATGGGTGTTAAAATTAAAAGATTTAACAAAAGAACAAAGACAAATATTGGCTTCACTGGTTTCTAATTTTTTAAACGAAAAGTGAGGTAATAAGATGAAAGGAAGTTATCGCAAACAAGGAGAAAACTCATACGAGATCCGCATCTCTCTCGGCAAAAATCCGGCAACCGGAAAATACGACCAGTACCGAGAGACATTTCACGGGGATGAAGAAGCATGCAAAAAATATTTGGCAGAGCTTGTTTATCAATTTGAACACGGAAACAAACCTAAGCAAAGCAATGTTTCATTTGGTGAATTTCTAGATATTTACGAAGAAAAATTTATAGAGGAACAATTAAAACCATCGACAAAAAGACAGTATAAAATGACTATCAAGCGGTACATAAAGCCAAACCCAATAGTCAATCGAAAAATCCGTGATTTGACTGCTTTCCATGTCGATCAGTTCTATGCAGAGCTTCGCCGAAAGGTATCTTTAAACATCGTTAAAGACGTACACACTGTTATGTGCTCTGCTCTAAGACAAGCATATATCTGGGACTATATCCCCAACAAGTTTAAAATTGATAAAGTCGAGCCTATTCCTGCAAAAGATCGTCAGATTATGAAAAAGAGAGCCAAACAGAAAAGACAGGTTTGGTCAGCTGGACAAGTATATAAATTTCTTATGTGGATGCGCGGCAGGGGCTTGAGGAGATACTTTATATATTTGATTGCGGCAACAGTGGGATTGAGACGCGGCGAAAACCTTGCACTAAGATGGGATGAAAGCATAGATTTTAAAAATCGGAAAATTAGAATAGTAGGTTCGATCACGGAAAACAAATACGAAGAATACGTCAAGGAAGATTATCGAACCATTTATCTTTTCGATATGCTTTATAACGAATTAAGCCTTTATAAGAAGATCCAGGATGAAGAATTGAAAGATAAAGCATATATCTCGGAAGGGTGGGTCCATTCCAACCAGGCCGGCAAGTTGTTAATGCGCCCAGATAGTGTTACTCATAAATTCAAAGAGGACATCGAATTATTCAACTCCGAAAGGATTGTCTCCGGAAAAAGCGAATTGCCAATTATTACTCTTCACGACTTACGCCACACCTGCGCGACTCTCTTATTTAAATATTTCCATGTTCCCTTAGAGATTATTTCTGAAATCTTGGGGCATAAATCAGGGGTTGATTTCACCAGGCAGACTTACATCGATGACGAAGATATATCAGAGCAAACCACAGCTTTCACCGGATTTAATGAGTTGTTCGTTATTAACGATGAGTTTGTGGATACCATTAAAGGAAGAAATATGTGTTCCGAGTGCGAAATGTCTGAGGATAGGCCAAACGAATCCGGGAAGCTAAATGTCTTCTGTTTAAAGTATAATAATTGGAGCAAAGCCGTTGCGAGGAGCTGTGAAGGAGCCGTTAAAAGAGCTTGAAAAAACCCCAAAATTCCCCCAAAAATGTTTCGCAAATTGCCAGAAACATTGGCATAATAAAAAACGTAAATGCATATATATCAAGGTTTGCAAAGATTGGCTATGCGTTTCAGCGGTATCGTAAACCGCAGGTTGCGGGTTCAAATCCCATCGCCAGCTCCACTAAAATCAACAACTCCCCAAAGCGGGAGTTTTTCTTTTCCCCATAATTCCCCCAAAATACCTCTAAACCATTGATACTATTGGGTTATACAAAAACCCACCTTTATGCGGTGGGTTTCAACTCTTTTTGGGACTTTTCATCGACTTTGGGATCGTTTATTATTACGAAAATTTTCCCGTCCTTGTAGAAATAAACGCAGCTAATCTTTTGTTCGGTACTCATTTAACCTCCTAAAAGATATAAATATTTCTGAAAAATATTGACCACGGAGGCTTATCATGATATATTTTATCTGTACAAAATAAAGACATTTTTATATTATCATGATTTGCCTTTGAATAACCTCTGCGCCAACAGAGGTTATTTTCTTTTGTTTTCATGCACGTTCACTTGATTCGCCTATCCCAACTCCATCTAACCACCTCCTCCCGGTCTCGAACATATGTTCGGTATCCCTATTTTACATCCTTGGATTAATTTTGTAAAGACCGCTTTAACATTGTTGTAACAATAATAATTATTCATCTTTTTGCATAAAAAGTCAATTAGGAACTACGGGGATAGCCTAATCAATTAGAGCTCGATAGAACTCTGTACTTAGGAATCCACTATGGCTTTAGCCTAGTGGTAGTTCAAATTTACTATTCTCAAGTCATATCCAAAGTTATTTATTTCGTCTTGGTTCGGGTTGAATATTTTTAAATATTCCCATTTTCGTCGTTTTGCGCTGGCGTTGTTGCGGTCATCCTTGATCATCTCTAACCGCCTCCTTAACCCTTTCGCCGGGAATAATCCGGCTCATCAGTCCCGCTTTACGGGAGAGGGTTGCCCCGGCGAAGGGGCTTAACTAACCTGTTTAGTAAACCAATTATCAAATCCATCGTCCGTCCCAAACTGGGCTATCCATTTAACCCTATACTCATCATATTTATCCATTACCTCTTTAAATGTTTTTTGCAATTCCGTCATCTCCGACCGCCTCCTGATTTATTGATTAAGTTAAGTATACACCAATTTAAAACAAATTGCAACATATTAAAACAAAATATTTATTGACTACAACATATTTAAACGGTTATAATTGTGATGAGGTGATTTGCATGTATTTGACGCTGGAAGAATTGCTAAAGGAGTTGAACATCAAGGCCGACCGGACAACCGCCTGGCGCTGGCGTAGGGATGGTATGCCACATATTAAAATTGGAAACCAGATTAGGTATGACAAAGATGAGGTCATAAAATGGTTGAAAAATAAAAAATAATTTTTAAGCACCTGCTAAACGGTGCTTTTATTTTTGATAAAGGTATTGACTTTACACCCGAACGGGTATATAATTAAGACAAGAAAACGAGAACGGGAGGTAACGACAATGATGATAAAAGAATGGTTTTTGCGTAAAAATTTCAATCAAAACGAAGCATATATAATTAATCTCGCTATGATTAGCGGAGAAATCGGTGTTGTTGCCGAAACAGACAAAGCGTTTAAATTGAAAGCTCACAGTGATTTTGGAACAATCAGCTTCTGGGTTCCGAAAAGTTGCACAATCAGCGATGAAGAAGCAAAAAAAGAAAGAGAACTGCAAGCCGATAGATTTAACAAGGGAATGGAATACAACGAAAAATTAATAGAATTTGCTAAACAAAACGGCATCAAAGGTATCCGCAAAGGCATGAAAACATCAACTCTGTTATACAAAATCAATCAAGCTGGATTAATCGCTCCGCAGAGATCGTAAAAAAATAAGGAGGGATAAAATTGAAGTTTCAAAGATTAAATGCGTTATCTCAATCATTTAAAGTTTACTGCAATAACAACGGAAAATGGGAATTTATTTGCGAGGTGGCTAGTTACGATGATTTAGCTCCTTTAGCAAAACATCACGGCATGATTAAAGCGGTAGGCATGATGGATCATGTAGAAAGCGTATTTTATGCAGACGATTTTCAATGAGGTGCTAACCATGAGCGACAAAAACCACACTAACGAATCTAAACTTACTTTTTGGATCGACAACAGCTTACTCGCCAGGTTTGACGAAGCTTTGAAAAAAGCTGGTTATAAAAACCGCGCAGAATGGTTCCGGGAAAATGTCCGGGATATCATCGAAACTGTCGAAACGAAAAAATAAAAAATAGCCCTCCGCCATTACAGCAGAGGGCTTTATTTTACCATTTAAAACTTGCTCCAACGGTCAGCTTAAAATCATTGTCATCGAAATCATAACTAATTCCAGCTGATAGAGTTGCGGAACCAATATTAATTAACTCTCGCCGATAATAAGCGATCCAATCTCCATCATAAATAATGCCAATCTCATTTTGTTTCGGCTGCTGGTTTGGTATATCAACAGCAAAGTTTAATTCGCTACTTATATTAGTTTCGACCGTTATTGTTTCCCCAATGGCCACCGTAGTTTCCCCGGATACCGGAGCAACGCCCCGGCCTAACTCCTCGCCGGTTCGCGCATCAACAAATATAGATTCAATCTCCCCGGCAACCGGCACAGTCCCCGTAAAAGGCTCTAAATTGCCCTGTATTGATTTGTTTTCATCGGACGATGATTTATATTCGAACGTTTGTTTGGACGATTCTATGGCATCTGGAGCCGTTTTAATGGTGGGATTTTGGATTTGACCGGATAGTTTGCCCGATTGCTTGACATCAACCACTAAATCGGCTTGTTTTTCGATTTCTGGGGTGGGGTTGACAGTTATGACAGGGGTCGGCTTGTCTTGCCGCAATAATAAAACACCGACTGTAAAGCCGATGATGACACCGAGAAGGACACCTAACAATAGTTTTTTCATACCATCAACCCCATTTGGTTTTTGCCCAATTGTAAACCTTAACAAGCAAAGCACCAACTTCAGCCTTATAAGCGATCAATAAAACAGCACTTACAAACCCCAGCAGAAATTGCAACATCATACTTCATCTCCTTTCTTTTTAATCTTACGGACAACATCAGATAAAGCTCCGTTTTCTAGAGCTTTTCTTACTTCGTTTACACTTAAATTCAATCCAGCAGTTCCTAGGATTGCGGTTATAATTTGCGGCATAATAGGCCAAACGGTATTTGTTATGGGACTATCGCTGATAATGAGCCATAAAAAAAGACCGCTGATTAACACAACAGCCCATAATGTGAGTAATCCCGCAAACTTTGTTCCGGTTCTCATGGTCAAACCGCCTTCCTCATGGCTTCACACCTGTTAAGCCAGGTTTGTAAAAATACTCGCTGAGAAGGATCTCGTTTTACTATTTTCCTATGGTAGTTTTTGCGGAGGTCAACATAGGCCTCGACTAATTCAGTGGCATCGATTGAATTTACCGCCGACAAGGTTTTGGTGCCAATTACACCGTCAACCGTCAATGCGTTGGGAACTACCTCGTTAACGGCTCTTTGAAGCAATTTCGCTCCAGTATTAGTTCCGCAATTTACCGAGCAGTCGAAAACATTTTCAGCAAGTAACTGGCTATTTATTTCCGAGAGTCGATTAACATCCCAAAAATTCTTCCGGTAAAACGCCTGATCGAGCCCAAGTAATTCTTTGTCGGCAAATAAAGACTTGTTCAGTTCTTTCACATTCAATTTGCCGTTAACGGTGTGTTTTTTCTTATACTGATCAACAATCTTCCACCCCAGCCAATTAGGGTGATAATTTCGAGCAATGCCCTTCCAGGTTTCCCCGCCCTTGTCATTCGGATGATTGGCATATCCCCCTTCGTGCACACAGGTGCGCTTATATGCTTTGAGAAAATCGGCCATTCTCGCTCACCCCCACAGCGTTCCAAAAACTTTGCCAATCAAAATTAAAATGACCGCCCATGCCCCTGCTCCGACGGTCATTATAACTCCGACTTTTATTTCTAAAGTTCTCACCCGCTCGTCAATAATTTTTTCATTGTATGTTTTCTCTTCAATTTTTTTTAATATTTGGTCAACCTTTTCTTCAAGCCTCGCGAGTCTTTCTTTTTCGTCCTGAGTTTCGCCCACGACAACCACCCCACCTTAAAAAATTAAAGCCGTTTTATTCGGCTAAATCTTGCGACTCTTCTGGACATATTTCATGATGTATGTCGCCGTTTGCTTCCTGGATGTAAGCTACCCCAGACGACGAATCAATCTCCATCGGTTGGTTACAAATACTACAGATTACCTCCATCCAAACCCCTCCCTTTATAAAAATGTATACGTCGGGTCGAACAATGCAACCGTATATTCGTCTCGCGGCATCAAATTGTTGAAATCAGGATCTGTCGTCCTCGCGATATTTGACAGACGATGTCTGCCGAAACGTGTATTGGCATAATATCCAGAACTAATATGCCCTAAATAACAATAAGCCGTAAACGTAGACGGCAAATTTGGATCTGTAATTCTAGCAAATGCCACTTTGCTTCTAGATGTTAAATCCCAAAATTCTAGGCCTGCTTCGGACGTTGACCAATAACATTTATAATAATACAACCCATTAGGAGTATTCGAATCGTTTATGATGCTATATTTATATGCCGATCCAGAATTGCAGGTAAAATTCCACGCCGGATTATTATACATATGAGCAACAGATATATATCCGCCAGCCAATCCTGGCAAATAAATCAATGGCGTATCGGCGCCTTGTCTTTTTATCATGTCGTTAATATCAACCATTCCTTCAATTGTACCTGCACCCGTCAATCCAGCGGTCGGCATAGTGAGAGATTCGGCGGCGCGGGTGGTTTCGTGAAATGATGTGGCATATTCCTTGGCTTCTGCCATCGGCCGCCAGGCGATAAAATCCAGCGTATCTGAAACATTAACAACCCTAAATTGTATATGTGCTTGTCCTCCGACAGCATTACCAACCAACTTAAACTCAACCAAATCCGAAGTTCCTGCTGCAATATTTTTTTGTAAACCATTTAAATTTGAGTGTACTATAACTGTAGCGCTACCAATATTTTTTACATAGACCTGTTCGGACCACGCAACGCCCTCGGCAGGTGATCCAACCGCATAAAAATATTTAATAACATTTGATCCACCACTAATCTGTATTCTAGTTGCATCTGTGCATCCCCACTCTGGCACTACTTGATTCTGGGTCAGGGTTACTGTCGCTCCTCCGAATAGAGACCACCCCTCGAATTTTTGGCGATCAACAGGTATTAAATTCGTCGTCGCTTCCTCAACCCAAACCATTTTCCCGAACTCAGTCCGCTCAATACGGGGTACATTCGTTATAGCCATTTTCCCATCCGAACCATATGCCGAAGATGCTCTCGAGAATGTTGCATCACCTAAATCATATCGTCTTGGATATAGTTTTCGCATCCGTGTTATCCCCCTTTAAATAGGCAAAGTATAGGCTGCCAATCTGAACGCGGTTTGGGCCGCCGCGCCGTTGGTGTATTTTATTCTGGTGTATTCGGTATAACACGGTACTTCAAAGCCGAATGGAGTATTTGCAGCAATATCCTGTTTAAAAATAGAATACCAAGTGGACCCATTAGTGCTCGACTCAACGTATATCGTCCCAGCTTGGTTCGCAGACACAATTCCGACGATTCGGCGTTCGGCGGACGTGTTGATGGTTGCTCCGGTGTATGTAGCATTAGCAGCAAGATTTGTAGCGGTTTCAAGTTGTTTTGTGCGTTTTACAGCTTGAGCATCCGTAGGTATAACGATCATTGCATCTTCTATGGATACTGATCCAGGGTTGTCCCCTGTAAATAATTGATTTCCATTTACATCTTTCGGTTCAACCTCCATCACCCAGTTGCCATCTTTTCGCGGACTCGGTTTTGTTACAACCGCTTTTAAATCGTCTGTATAATTTGCGGGCTGATTATATTTCATGAATCTTGCCGCTGGATACCCCTGAATTTATTCAGGGGAGGAAAGCGGCTTATCCCCCTTTCTATTGACTTATTTGCTCAATAGTAGTATAATTAATCTTGAAAGGCAGGTGATATAATGCTTTG
>Ga0134100_1002006_pt1 | contig 17310 bp, 8 predicted proteins | sample 11_taG_2_FD_94444 | JGI IMG/M metagenome (GOLD analysis project Ga0134100, IMG submission 94444) | Switchgrass degrading microbial communities from high solid loading bioreactors in New Hampshire, USA - 11_42_5_180_A3 metaG | ecosystem: Engineered > Bioreactor > Semi-continuous > Anaerobic >...
AGATACGTTTATACTACCGGTTGATGCAAAGCCGGGCATATATGAAGTTGTGGCAGGAGTAGGCTCAACAGTGGCAACCACAACATTTGAAGTAGTAGAAAAAACTCCTCCAACGATAGTAAGCATAGACGAGGTAAGTGTGACAACCAAGGCAGGAACTGCACCTGTACTTCCGGCAGAGGTGACTGCAAGGTACAGCGACGGAAGCAGCAAGAGTGTAGCAGTAGTATGGGATGAGATAGACCCGTCACAGTATGCATCTGCAGGTACATTTACGGTAGAAGGTACTGTAGAAGGAACTGACATAAAAGCAATAGCAGCGGTTACAGTAGAGGAAGTTCCAGCAGAACCCGGAGAGGCACCTGTAATCGAGCTTGACCAGGAAGACTGCACTGTAACAGAGGCAAGCTTCACAGTATCAGGTACAGTGACAGATGCAGACGGTGACCTTGAGACTGTAACCGTAAACGGTGAAGAAGTAGAAGTTGATGAAGAAGGTAAATTCAGTGTGGTTATCAGCTTGAAGAGCGGTGAAAATATCATCACTGTAATAGCAACAGACAGGGAAGGCAATACAGCCGATAAGATAATAACAGTTACTTATAATAAGCCCAGCGGTCCTGTTATGCCGCCTATAGTTCCTCCAGTTTCAGAGCCTGAGGAAGAATCTATTACCAGAGATGGCAATGTCAATGAAATTGACAACAAAGTGGAAGAGGGAAAAACTTCTGTAGATTTGTCAGACAGTAAGCCTGAAGACATCTTCGAGGGTGCTGAAGAAGATGAGTCTGGAATACAGGTTGTAAAATACGTATTTAAGAATACGGAAGACGTAGACGAATATTCATTCAAGCTTCCGGTTGAGGCGCTGAATGACAGCACTGCAGAAAAGAAGATAATTTTAGAAACAGGCCTGGGCACAATAGAATTACCTTCAAATATGCTGAGCAATATAGATGCTTCAACAGGTGAGTTCGAAATTACAGTGAAGAAAGCAGACACTTCACAGCTCAGCGATGAAGTTAAAGCCATAGTAGGTGACAGACCTGTAATAGAGCTGTCTGTCAAGATAGATGGCCAAGAGGTTGATTGGGCAAATGATAATGCAAATGTTGTTATATCACTGCAATACAAGCCAACAGAAGACGAACTGAATGGTTCAGGGGATATAATAGCATATTACATTGACAACGACGGAAATATCATACCGATATCCCTTTCAATGTATGATGAAGAAACTGGTACAGTCAGATTTATAACAAATCACTTCAGTATGTTTGCTGTTGGTTATGCAAGCAGGACATTTGACGATCTGAGCAAATTCGAGTGGGCAAGGAAAGAAATCGAGGCTCTGGCAGCAAGGGGAGTAATCAATGGCATAGGCAACAACCTGTATGCTCCTGAAGCTTTCGCAACCAGAGGAGAATTCATCAAGCTGCTGGTCAATGCATTTGGACTTAAGGCAGAATTTGATGAAAACTTCGATGATGTAAGTGAAAAAGACTTCTTCTATAAAGAAGCAGGTATCGCAAAAGCACTGGGATTGATAAAAGGATATGGAGACGGAAGATTTGGACCTAAAGACAAGATTACGAGAGAAGACATGGTAGTAATAATCTCCAGAATGCTTGATATGCTGGATAAGGGCTTTGAAGAAGCAGATTTAAGCGAACTGGATAAGTTTGCAGACAAAGCAGAAATTGCCTCATACGCGAAGGAAATACTTGCATCATTTGTGAAGGAAGGCATAATCAAGGGCTCCGGCGATTACGTCAATCCTAAGGGAAATACGAACAGAGCTGAAATGGCAGTAATACTGTACAGAATACTGGCATACTATCTTAGCAAGTAAAAATGTATCATATATCATTGCCAGGATTGCATTCAATGTAAGGATTACATTCAATGTAATAGAGAATTGCATTCAGTGTTACATTTAATTATTACATCAAGGCTGCATTTGAATGTAAACGGCAAAGATAAGTTGTGTAAACATATATAGATAACGCAAAAACAAAAGGCTGTGCATTAAGTGCGGGGCGAAGCTCCTCCGGTGGAAGTAGATATCCTTGGGAAATGTACAAAGGAAAGACTTTTCACCGGAGGAGCTTACTGCTATAAGATTTGAAATTATTAGCGTATATTAATAAAAATGGTAAACTGGCGACATCGAACTAAAGAAGTTTAAACACTCAAATATTTTAGAGAAAAGTGAACTTAAAAATAAACTTAAATGTAAATTTGTTTAACGCTTGCTAAAACTATAATATAAGTGGGGATGCGAAGTGGGAGGATGTAAAAGAAAAGCCGTCATCTTGATGATCATACTGGCAATTTTAATCTTTTCCTTTTGTAGTTTTACCTTGGTTTCAGCAGCAGTTAACCCAGATGGAGATAATCCGGACGGAGACAATGCAGAAGCTGGAATATGTACAATAGATGATCTTAACTATTGCGGTCAATCAAAAACAGATATATATACTCTAAAGGCAACTGAGGATACCCAACCATATGACATAGGTGTATTCTATTTTTCAAATTGGAATCCGGAATTGTCATCGTACATGATTGCAAATATAAAAAATATCTATGGCAGGCAAGATGACATGTTCGGCGGTATTAAAGAAACACTGCTTACACCCGGGCTCTGGGGATATGGTCCTATCCCAGACAGAGAACCATTAATAGGATGGTATGACGACAGGCAGCAAGAGGTTTTGGATAACCATATACTAATGGCTGCAAGCCGTGGAATAGATCATTTTGCATTTTATTACTTCTGGAAGGAAGACGGTTTGGCTCCAAGGCCGGGACAAAATGTAGAAAATTTCAAAAAGTCCCCATACAGGCATCTCATGGATTTTTACATCTATTTTATAGCAGATGGTGCATATAACGAAAACCACTGGAGAAATAATATTGTTCCAAAACTGATTGAGTTTATGAAAGAACCAAGTTATAAGAAGACAAAGAGTGAAGATCCGGAAATGGACGGCAGACCGATCATGGGGCTCTTTGGTGATATGAAAAGCCGTCTTGGAGGGACTGAAGAGAAATCCAAAGAAAATTTGCAATACTTACGTGATAAATGTATTGAGGCAGGCTTGAAAAATCCCCTCCTGCTTGTGGATGGATACAGGACGTTGAAAACCTATATAAATCAAGGCTACGACGGATTTCTTCCCCTAAATCTTGCTGGAATTGGCCTGGATGATAATCCGGAAATACCTGAAGATTATGCATCTTCCTATCCCGATGCATGGAGAGATTTTGTAAAAACAGATTTTGAAGGCCCTGATTCAAGTTATGAAAACTACCTGTTTATTCCCGGAGGATTGAATGCATTTGACTTAAGGCCATGGAAAGAAGTCTCAGCGGACTATTCGGGAATTTATTTTTATGCTGATCCTTCCCCCGGTAAGTTTAAAGAGCAATTAAATAATGTTAAGGATTATCTTGATACTCATGAAAGCTCCATGAATATGGCCACATTTTATGCATGGAACGAATGGGGAGAAGGTGGGACTATAGAGCCGAACACTCTCTTTGGCTATGGCTATCTTGATGCTATACAGGAAGTCTTTGGACTGAATAATCAAAATTACAAACTAACAGTTAAAAATGAAGGGCTGACAGATCTTGCGCCTGATGTAAGAATAAGTGTTGAGCCTGAAAATTCCATTGTGGTTGAGGGGCAGGATGCAGTACTGAAAGTAAGAGTAAAAAATTATTCGGATAAAAGCGTTGCAGGTAAATTGTCACTCAGCCAGCCTGAAAAAAATGCAGATGGAAAAGACCAGGTTGAATGGAACGTCAAATCATCAAGCGGTACGAATTTTGCATTGGCAGCGGGTGAAGCAAGTGATGCAGAATTTGTAGTAACTGTTGGTGAAGGTGACATTTGGACCAGACATAATTTTGAAATTGTTGCTAATTATGAAGGAGAGTCTCAGACAATTTCAACATTTGTAGTAAAGGTACCACCTTTCTATGGATGCATTGAAAGAGATAATTCCAAGCAGTACACTGATTTCAAATTTGACATTAATATAAGAATAAGAAATTATACAATGGAAGCAAAAGATGTAAATTATCAGCTTGTTCTTCCTGAGGGCTGGACTGCTGATAAACCGACAGGCACTGCAAAAACATCAGGATATAGCGGCACAGGCGTGCATACAAACCGCACAAAAATTGAAAGAGTTGTAATTTCTTATCCGGACAATATACCAACAGGAAATTACACAATCAAGCTTATAACCAGTGACGGTGAATTCAATGCTGAAGAAGAATTAAAAGTTAGTGTAACCTCCGATATAGGCAATCTGCTGTATAACGGCAGTATGGAACTTGACGATAATAATGACGGTATACCGGATGTTTGGACAATTGTCGGCGGTGCTACTGTAACCGTATTAAGCGGAACTGCAGAATCACCGGCACCGGATGGAAGCAAATATGTAAAAGTAGTTGGAACAAAGGCCGGCAGCGGCCATGAAATAGGATATAAACAGGAAGGCACCAAAGATAGTTTTCACTGGCTCACGATAGATCCTAACAAGAAGTATAGGGTTGGCTTCTGGGCAAAGGTTGAAAAAGGGCAAATGACCGTAATCGACGCTGAAGCCAGAGGTGTGAACTATGAATGGCTTGGCTGGAACAAATATAGGGTGATAACAGCCGAAGAAAACGGGAATGAGTGGAAGTATTATACAATGGAATTCTTCCCGAATCCCAAAGCAGGTAGAGAAAGTCTGCGATTCTATATTACTGCTGAACCTGGAGAAGAAACAATATTCTATTTGGATGGAGTTTCACTTAAAGAGGTTGAATTGACACCCGAAGAGAATATGGTTAAGAACGGTAATTTTGAAACTGCCGGAGGTGCAATAGCGCAAGGATGGACTTCTTACAGAGCCGGAGGCACATTTAACCCAAGACGCACTTCTGGATCTCAATACGGTGGCCAGTATTCCCTTAACATTACAGGAAACAATGCAAATGGCTCGTATGTAGCACAGGAATGGTTTGATATCGATCCTTCAAAGGAATATGTTGTACAGTTCTATGCGAGGGTAGATAACGGAACCTTTACAGTAGTAAGCGCAGAAAAAGCCGGTGATGAAGGAGAAGTAACGTATAATACAGGCTTGGATATACCAGCCAATAATGGCGAATGGACTAAATATGAGCATATCTTCAAACCTCAAGCCGGTATGACAAAAGCAAGTCTTAGATTTGTAATAAAAGGAAGTGCTAATTCAGCAGCTTATTTCGATAATGTTGTATTAAAACCGTATGTGGACAATACCGGAGTTGCTCCTGAAATTGTACTGGATCAGCAGGACAAGACAGTAGGAAACGAGAAATTTACGGTTTCCGGTATTGTAAGTGACGCAGATGGCGACCTGAAACATCTTTTTCTCAACGATGTTGCTATGATGGTATCCAGTGACGGTTCATTCAAATACAAGGTTACCCTGAAGAAAGGTCTGAATACAATTAAATTGGTTGCAAAAGATGAACAAGGTAACGTCACTGAAAAGACATTAATGATAACATATGTGCCTGGCACAAACATGGTGGAAAACCCCGGATTTGAAGAAGATGCCGATAGCGATGGCCTGCCTGATGCATGGATTCTGAGTAAGCCTGCATCAATAAATGCAACAATGGGGCGTGAAACTGACCCAAGCAAAGTTTATAACGGCAGCGCATCCCTGAAGTTTACTGCTCCGGCTAATACTAATAGGGATCATGTCATGGTTGTTGAAGAGGAATTCCATGATGTTAATCCTGAAAAGAAATATATAATTGAATTCTATGCAAGAGTTCCTTCAGGCTGTATACATCTGTTTGTTCAAGAAAAGCAACAGAAGCAGGTAATGGCATACGCAAAGATATGTCAATTGAAGCTCATCAGTGGGCACATGCAACAAAATGGACGAAGTTTACTACTGAGTATACCCCGTCTGAAGGCACGAATTACGCAAGGATAGTATTCTATAACTGGAATTCAATTGCCCTTGAGGGATATGTAGACAATGTAGTGTTCAAGGAAAAACCCGAACCAATAATTATCACCTTTGATGCCGGTGATAGTGATAGAGTTACCGATATAGACGATATGAACTATGTTGTTACAGGAAAAGTACAAAGTGAAGCCGAGATAGAGAGCGTAACAGTTAATGGGCGTGAAATAAGCATTGAGAGCGATGGCAGCTTTAGCACAGTTGTAGCCCTTAATAGAGGAGCAAACAGGATAAATGTTGTTGCAAAGAACGTAGATAGCGAGGAGGTAAGCGCAGAATTACCGGTCTTTGTAGATTTACCGAAGAAAGTGACTTCAGACGATGTCATTGCCGAGTACAGAGAAAATATGATAGTATATCCTCACTTTGGTACTCCTGCATTTATTGAACCGGGACAGACATTTATAGCGCAGGTTGCAGCTACTGACGTTACTACATCAGGTTGGACGGCATATATAGAAAATGACCTCAGAAGATGGGATTGCACTGTCGGTGAGGTTGTATATGGAGAGGGTAATATATACCTGGGCATGAGATCAGGGTATACTATAGAAATACAGGTACCTGAAGATGTTTCACCTGAGCTGTTCGATTTGGTATTGACACATACTGAGTCGGGTAAGACATTCAAATCGCCTCATGCTTTAAGCATAGTTCCCGAACTTGATACCAACTTCTACATGCTTGGTGTTTCTGATACCCATATGTACTGGTTTGAACACGCAAGCAACACCATAGAAGGCGGTAACGACGGTAAGAGCTATGGCTTGATGGCAAAAGTAGCGACTCTTGGTGGCGCGAGATACTTCTCTCATACAGGTGATATATCACTGTCAGGTGCAGTAAGCAGGGCAGTAGGTATAAAAGATTATCTTGTTGAACCCGCTGTAACCATGGGCAGAGTACCGATTGTTATTGCTCCGGGTAACCATGAATATGACCCGTATGTAAGTCCTATACCATCCACAACAGAAGGCGACCGCACAGGAGACTTTGCATTCGAAGATGCTGACAGGTATTTCGGAATGAGAAGCCAGATAATTGACATGGGTACCTTTGCACTTGTAAAGAGTGACTACGGTTGTTATTGGGGAGACTTTCCGCTGAGACAGGCAATGACAGACGTGTGGAATGCAGTATTTGGCGACCCTGAATGTAAATACACATATCGCTTGCTTTTGCAGCATACTCATAATGCTTCATCAGCTTTGTTCTATAACGCATACGGGGCTCCGCCAATTGCTCCTTATCCAAGCCTTGAGATTAAAGGACACAATCATAGGTATAGTGTAGACCAAGTTAATCCATTCCTCATCATCAGTCAGGGTGGAGGAGAAGACTGGAAGCAAGGTACCGGTTTATTCTTTAACTTCAATGTGGACGAAAACTATAACTGGACTTGTCCGGAGGCTACTCCTTCTTACAATGGATCAAACAGAGTAGCATTGGTAAAAGATGCAAGAAACGGATATGATATCACTGTACTCAGGGATAGCTACTTATATGCAAATAACGGTACAGCTACCAGCAATGTATGCACAATCATAAATGAGATTAATTTCAACTTCTACGATGGAAGAGTTCGTTTCGAAATGGCTCAGGGCAGATACAAGGTTACAGGCGGAACAATACTTAGCCAGTACGATTATGAAGATGAGAGAGGTTGGCATACTGCAGTTCTCGTTGATGTAGACATAGCTCCGAATGCCGTAACTACTGTTACCTCCGAGACTACTTACAATATTACCGTTACACGCGGCCAGGCTCTTAAAGTAACCGCCGCCGCCGGGGAAGAGGTTACTATTGTTGCTGACGAGGCGTCGGCTGGACAAGTATTTAAGGGATGGCAGTTCAGTGTTCCGGTTGAATTCTTGGGCGGAACAGACGCCTATAGCGCGACGGTTAAAATCTCCATGCCCGCCTCGGACTTACACGCTGAGGCCACTTACGAAGACCTGCCGGAAGGCTCTCCACCAACACCGGGTCCAATTATTATAGATGACGGTACTGATGACGAGACTGAGGATGAGCAAGTTGATGTTGTTGTCGATGAAGCAGGAAACGCTAAAGCAACGTTGTCTGAAAACTGGATGCAATCTGCTGTTGATAAGGCTCTCGAAGAAGCTGGAGAGACCGGCGGCAAAGCAAAAGTTGTAGTTGAAGTTCAGGTTGAAGAAGATGATGTTAACAGTGTAGAAATTAATATACCAAAAGCTGCAATAGATATCCTTGCAGAAGGTAATGTTAAGACAGTTGAAATTACAAGCCCTGTTGCAACCATTGTCTTTGATGAGGAGGCTATCTCCGCTATTTGCAGCCAGGCAACAGAAGATGTGGAGATAATCAGCGTAAAAGTTGATCCATCCGATCTTTCTGATGATATACGGGCGAAAGTTGGAGACAGACCGGTATATGACTTCAGTGTCAAGAGTGGCGACAAGACAATATCAGAATTCGGTGGCAATGTTACAGTAACTGTTCCATATACACTCAAGGCCGGCGAAGATCCGAATGCAGTTGTAATCTACTTCATCAATGATCAAGGCGATCTTGAGATAGTAAGGAACTGTGTATATGATCCTTCAACTGGAACAATTAGCTTTAGAACGGACCATTTCTCCAAGTACATGGTTGGTTATAACAAAGTTGCGTTTAACGATGTTGCAGCAAATTCATGGTACTATGACGCAGTAACATTTATCGCAGCAAGGAGAATAACAGAGGGTACGGGCAATGGAAACTACAGCCCTGCAGAAGATCTAACCCGTGGGCAGTTCATAGTTATGCTTATGAGGGCTTATGGATTAGAACCTGATGCTGATCCGACAGATAACTTTGCTGATGCAGGAAATACCTACTATACAGGTTATCTGGCAGCAGCTAAGAGGCTTGGAATTTCAGCAGGCATCGGAAACAACCTCTTTGGTCCTGAACTCAAGATAACCAGACAGGAAATGTTCACACTGTTGTACAATATATTGAAACACCTTGATGAGTTTCCTGAAGGAACTTCCGGCAAAACGGTGAGTGAATTCAGTGATGCAGGCTCAATAGCAAGCTGGGCTAAAGAAGCTATGTCGCTATTTGTGAAAACAGGAGTAATCAAAGGTGATGGCAATAAGTTAAAACCAGTGGATAATGCAAACCGTGCTGAGATAGCGCAGATACTCTATAGCCTGCTGACAAGATAAGAAATAATCGGGTAGGAGGGAAAATTAATTAAATTTTCCCGACCTCCCACAGCACCGTACGTACGGTTCCGTATACGGCGCTTCTCTAGTTTACACGTACTTTCAGATATTGCTCCGTGAATGTCATATAACCCCATTCGCGGAGTTTTTTCATTGCTCAGTGCGAAGTTCACTATACAGTAACCACCACAGTACCAGTGACCATTTCGCATATTGGCGCAAATCCATGCCTTTTCTTCATCAACACCTAACTTTTTAAGGTTCATGAATTTTGTTTTAACCTTTTTCCATTGTTTCCAATAGACTGTTCTTATCCTATGGCGGTACCATTCGTCTATTCTCTTTAGTAATGCCTTCATATCTGCAAGTGCAAAATAGTTTATCCAGCCCCGAATGAATTGTGTCAGCTTTAAGGCTCGGTACTCATTTCCCCAGCCATTGCTTCTTGATGTTAGTTCTCTTATTCGGTTCTTCATCTTAGTTATGGATTTCGGGTGTATTCGTAATCTACATTTTCCTTTCCATCTATAAAATGCATATCCAAGATACTTCACTCTACTGATATGCGCCACTTTTGTTTTATCTCGATTAACTCTTAAAAATAGTTTTCCCTCGATAAATGGCGTGATGTTTTCTAAGGTTCTTAAAGCACTCTTTCTACTTTTACAGAAAATCATACAGTCATCCGCGTAACGTACAAATCTATGACCCCTGTTCGCTATTTCCTTATCCAACTCATTTAGCATTATGTTACTAAGAAGTGGGCTTAATGGTCCGCCTTGGGGCATTCCAATTTCTGTCCTTGCGAACATTCCATTTTCTACGACTCCTGCATTCAAGTATTTGTGAATTAGGGAGATTACTCTGCCATCCTTGATGGTACGTGATAGTAATTCAATTAGTTTACTCTGACATACTGTATCAAAGAATTTCTCTAAATCCATATCCACTACATATACATATCCATCGTTTACATTTTGTTGGCATTGTTTTAGTGCGTCATGTGCACCTCTTCTTGGACGAAAGCCAAAACTGTAGTCTGAAAACTGTTTCTCAAATATCGGCGCTAGCACCTGTGTAATTGCCTGCTGAATAACTCTGTCTACCACCGTTGGTATACCTAGTTTCCTGACCTTGCCTTTCTCTTCTTTGGGTATCTCTACCCTACGAACTGGATTAGGTTTGTATTTCCCATTCTCTATCTGTTGAATTAGTTGCTCTCGGTTATCTCTGAGGAATGCTAGAAGTTCATCTACACTCATCCCATCGACACCGCCAGCTCCTTTATTGGATTTCACTCTCTTGTACGCTTCATTGAGGTTGCCTCTGTCCAATATTTTCTCCAACAATCCAGTCGTCTGAAAGTCCGTGTTGATGGCGTTGTTTTCAGATATCCTCTGATGGGCGTACACTTCTGCATACTCTTTCTGTTCCGCAGATACCATTTGCAGATAGTCTTCAATATGAAGTTGTCTGTACTTTGATCCATCTTTAGTATCATTCATTTACTGCCATCTCCTAAAGTTCAGTCCTTCCCAATGCGTTTGCAACCGTATTGGTACTATGACTTCTGCTGACTTCTCACGATAAATCTTGTTTCAACCGCGGTTCGAATATTTTATCTTCCCACGTCCGTGAGACCTCCCCAGGTAAGAGCGCAATCTTTCTCTCCATCTATCTGCCACATTTACTACAAGCAATTCCGAGTAGTTATTGGACTTTGACTTGATATGCAGTCTCATCCTTGCTTGTAGCCTGATGTGATTTCTGTTCGTCAGACCAGAGATTTGCCGCCGACTTCCTTCAGATTCCACCTCATGGTGGACACCCTTGTCTTAAGCTATACACTTCCCACTACTAGGGCGTGTTCGGGACTTGCACCCGTTAGATTGCGCCCATGCTGGGCGCACATAATTAAGGGACATCCCTCGGAGAGGAATGTCCCTTTACTTTATCTTATAAATGAAATAATTCAAGGTGTTTATGCTCGTTTAAATAGTAGCTTGCGTTTGTAGCAAAAATAGCTTCAAGTTTAGTATACATAATGGTACTGTTTGGCTTTTTGCCGCTACGTAGATAATTATGAAGTATTTTTACGGCAAAATAACCTTGATTAAAAGGTTCGTGGCAAATTGTGGCGGTAATTGCACCTTTCTTCATATAATCGTAGATAGTTTCAGAAAGGTCATAACCTACAACTTTTACTTTGTTTACAAGATTGGCATCAATAACTGCCTGCGCCGTTTGTTCCAAAGCTCCAAAACTGACATAAATCCCGTTTATTTCAGGGTTATTCTTTAAAATAGAATATACCTCATCATAAACGCCTTCTGCCAGGCGGTTAAAACGACACACCTGATCTATATGAATACCCCCGTAATTTGAGAGTTCATGTCTGAATCCCGTGACCCTCTGCTCAATTGCAATGACCTGCTCCTGTAAGGTAAGTATGACCACATTCCCTTTGTAGTTCATGCATTTTGCAAGAATTTCACAGGCGAGAGAGCCGGAGTGCATATAGTTGCAGCCGACATAACATAGACGGTTGGCAGTGGGGATGTCTACATTGATAATGACTACAGGGATGTTTGAAGCTGAGATAGCGTCTATCTGCTCAACTAATAACAGAGGATTGTTGGGAGCAACCGCAATAGCATCGAATCCCCGTTTGGACAAGTCTTTTAAAAGTTCAAGCTGCTCATCCGGATTTAAGATATCCGTTACAAAGTATTCTACTTTGACGCCTTGAGACTTAAGTTCATTATGGGCAGAGTTAACGCCACATTCAACCTGCTTCCAGAAAAACTTCGGCTCAGAGAACACTACAACAGCAATTCTAAAGTCACGTTTCATTACTAATGAACGTGCCGCTTCATTTGGTATATAGTTGCAGGCTTTCAACGCTTCTAAAACTCTCTTGCGCGTCTCTTCCTTAACGTTTGGATGATTATTAATCACCCTGCTTACAGTACCACGGGATATTCCGAGTTTTTTTGCTATTTCGGACGTTGTCATATTATTCCGCCTTGCTATCTTTAATTTTACTTTTAACATCATTAATTAAATTAAAGCAAAAGATCTTTATCTGTCATACTACATTATACTATTATTGTTACATTTGAATCAATATTTTTTGCTTAAAATGTTACAAACTATTTAAATTGACTAATTGATAAACCTATAAAATTAGCTAATATAACAAAAACATATTGACATGAGGCAAATTGTGAAATATAATTCAATTATAGGAATGTACACGAGTACATAAAAAGTCATAAGGAGGAATTGCAGTGAAAAGATTTTTTTCCATTCTATTAATAGTTGTACTTATGGCAACGATAGCATCTTGTGGTAAAAATTCTAATCAACCATCTCAGAAAGAAGAAACAACCACTACAGAAGAAACCAAGATTAGCGAAGAAACTCAACAGCTTACAACAATTACACTGCCGACTTACAGAGCAGGAGAGGACGTAGGTGCCAAGTTCTTTATACCGCAGGTTGAGCGCTTCAACAAAGAGTATGAAGGCAAGTACGAAATTGTTATCGAAGAATCCCCGTCTAACACTCACACTGAAAGAATCAAGCAATTAGCACTCCAGGACAAATTACCTCCAATATTCCAGGTTTCTGATTCAAAATGGGTTGAAGACTATCTAATCGCAAACAAAAAGCTTTACAATCTTAAGGATTGGATTGACAGCAAGCCTGAAATGAAAAAACTTTTTATTAAAGACTCTGTTGATTTCTGTACAAAAGAAGATGGCGGAGTTTATGCATTGCCATTGACGGTTCTCTAACCTACAGGTCTTTATTACAACTCTGCTTTAATTAAGCCTGAAGGAAGTTTTACATCAATGAGCTGGGATGAATTTTCAGATTTCCTTGGAGACAACAAAATTGCATTTCAGACCGCAGAAGGCGGCTGGACAGTTAACTTGTTCGTGACTGCAATTTTAGGCTCACTTGAAGGTGGTCCCGATGTCCTGAAAGCAGGCGTTGAAAACAAGATTACAGATTTTAACACTCCATTGTTTGTAGAAACTTTCACAATTTTGCAGAAATTGTTCCAGAAAAATGGATGGTCCGGTGCAATCGGAGCGACATACCCTGATGCAGCTAATTCGTTTTATAGCAATCAGACTGCCATTCTTCCAGATGGAACATGGATTATTGAAAAAGTTAATGATCCTACCGACTGGGCCAATGGTTTTGACGGAGCCAACGTTGTAGGAGACTATTATCCCGGAAATGTTGCTATTGCAAATCCTTGTGTTTATGACTGGATGATGGCTGCCAACCTGCCAAAGAATGAGGAAGAACTGGCACTTGCGTTCTTTGAGTTCATAAACAGGCCTGAAGAAATTGAAGCATTCATTTTGGCAGAGGGAGGAACTGCTCCAAATCTTGAATACTCCCAAAACTTTAAATCCGAGCTTTCTTCAAGGAAACTGCTTAATGATTTTGCTACAAATGCGAATCCTGATACTACATATGTTCCATATTTCCATGATGCTATTAACGCAAGCTTGTTTACCGGTGATTTTTCAAATTATCTGCCCTATCTGTACAACGGGTCATGGACTCCTGAAAAATTCTGCCAGGAGCTTACTAAATCAGCACAAGCGTTGGAATAACTTATTAGTCATTTGAAAGACAGGGGAATTTCTATTGAATGACTCATAATATTGATGGGTTGTTCCGATAAATTGGCGGAAATTTTATGGAGCAGCCCATCAGCTTTGTAAAAGTATTTCTGTCCAAATACCGGCCGCAGGACAAACTATTAATTAGGATCGCTTAGCGGCAGCGATAGGGTGGTAAGAAATATGATAAATCTAATTCCAATAAGAAGTGTTTCAAAAAATTCTATGAAAAGTGCTCGGATAAAAACACTTATTTGGATATACATTTTTTTAGTTCCAAGTATAGTAATTTTTTTGTCCTTTTATCTTATTCCTATTATCACTGTGGTAATTACCTCATTTACCAAATGGGACGGCTTTAACAGACCTCAATTTACAGGTTTGAGCAATTTTATTAAACTTTTTAGCTCAAGTATTTTTTACGAGTCATTGTTTAATCTGCTTGGCTGGTCCGTAATAGCTATGACCGCCCATGTCGGATTCGGTGTTCTTGTTGCTTTTGTTCTTTATAGAAAACCTTTTGGATGGAAATTTACACGTACTGTTTTTATGATACCGAATGTAATATCAATAGCTGCTTGGGCTATGATTTATAAATATTTTTTCCGCAATGATATTGGCATACTCAACACATTTTTGCGAATATTTGATTCTGACATTCAAATTAACTGGTTTTTTGAAGCGCCATACGCCTTCTGGGCTATTACACTTACATGGCTTTTCTACTCAGTTGTTGTAACGCTTCTTGTAATGGGTGACTTGATGGCCATTCCGGAATCTGTCCGTGAAGGAGCAAGAATTGACGGTGCTTCCGCATGGCAGATGGCATGGTACATTGATTTGCCCTTATGCCGGAATGCAATAGGAGTGGGTATTATATGTTCCATAACAGCCCGTATTGCAATGTATGAAGTTATTTATCTTACTACCAATGGAAGCAGGCAGAACAATGAATCTTCCGGTAATTCTCGTTCGCTCGATAATGGACGGCAATTACGGATACGCAAATGCTGTAGCTGTTATAATGCTTATCGTGGGAGTTTTAACACTTTGGGTTGTTGACAGGGCGTTCAAAATGGATGAAAAGTTATATTAAGGTTGAGGTGACGATATAAGTGATTTACATTATTAAAAAAATCCTTGGCAAAGTGTTTATGTATTCTGTTTTAATATTTACAATTGTGGTCTCAATATTCCCCATTCTTTGGATAATAATGTCTTCATTTAAAACCAATGGGGAAATTATGAGAGGACCTTTTACTTTGCCGTCTTCAATTAATTTTAATGCTTATAAATATTTGTTTGAAAAATATGATTTTCTTACGTATACCCTTAATTCCGTATTGGTTTCTTTTCTGCCCACATTTCTTTCGTTGGTATTTTTTACAATGGGCGCATACGTGATTGCAAAATATGAGTTTCCAGGCAAAAAACTGTTTTTTGCTTTGTTTACCATGACATTGCTTGTTCCTGTTCATTCCAGGACCCAGCCAATTTTCTCATTAATCGTAAACCTTGACCTTTATAACACGAAGACTGGACTTATGCTGGTTTATTTATCAAGCGGGCTGGCAATGTCGATGTTTATATTAAAAAATACTTTCCAATCCATCCCTGCGGAACTTAATGAATCGGCGAATATTGACGGGGCCGGTTTTTGCAGGACCTTTTTTTCCATCAACCTGCCTCTGGCTAAGACTGGAATAATTACAGCGGGGGTTTTGATGTTCTTGACCAACTGGAATGAGTTCTATTATGCCAATTTGTTGATTTCATCATCAAATAACAGGACTCTTCCGGTAATAACAATATTGTTTAATTCCATGTTTAACTATAATTACACCAACACCTTCGCCGCTTTAGTGGTTGTAGTTATTCCCGGCATCATATTTTATGCTTTAGCGCAGCGGCAAGTTCAAGAGAGTATGATAAGCTCTTCCATAAAAGGATAAAGTGCTTGTTTTAAATAATTTCAAATATAACTATTGCAAATGGAGATTATTTGTATGGAAAAAATTCTGCTTAACGGAACATGGCAATGTAAATTGCCCCAAAATCAAATAATTAATGTAACTGTACCCGGCTGCTGGGATTCCTATACTCCGTTAAAAAATATCGCAACAGCAGTTGTTTTTACAAAAGATATTTTGATTGAAAAACAGCATGGCAAAAGATATTTTTTATATTTTGGCGGGGTAAGTTATTATTGCGATGTTTTTGTTAATGGAAACAAGGTTGGTTCCCATGAGGGAATGTGGGACCGTTTCCGCTTTGATGTTACCAATAGTATAGTTGACGGAAATAATGTAATCACTCTTGAAATTTTTAAACCCGGATATGGGAGTGATGACCGTTTTCCCGTAAGGGAGGTGCTGTCCGGCTTTATTCCCGATGTGTTGTGCACTTTTGGCGGAATATGGGATGATGTGCGGCTTGAAATATGCGATTTTTGTCTTGTTGTGTCCCATTATGCCAAAGGGGATATGGTCGGGAGAGGACAAATAAAAATTACTGTTGATTTTTATAGAGAATGTAATGCCAGTATTTTGGTTGATATATTTTCACCGGAAGGCAAAAAGGTCGAGTGCCTGTCGCTTCCACCCACCAGAGTTGAAGCAGGGCAAAAAACGTTTATTTTGGATTTTTCCATTAAAGAAGTTTTGCTATGGGATATATGGCATCCCAATTTATATAAATATGTTGCGACCATTGTCTGTGACGGATTAAATGAAACAGTGGAAAGACAGTTTGGCTTCAGGGAAATATCATATGATGGGTCCAAGCTGCTATTAAACGGAACACCCATATATGCAAGGGGGATTTTGCATTGGGGATATTATGATGAACTGATTATTCCTAATCCTTCATGTGATGTAATCCGGGATGAAATTAATAAATGCAGGCAATTTGGATTTAATATGATTAAACATTGCCTGTATATCCCCAGGGAGAAATATTTTGAACTGGCAGACCAAAACGGAGTACTGCTGTGGATTGAATTGCCCCTGTGGTTACCTGATGTTTCCCCTGAGCTCGCTGAAAGAATAAGAAGAGAGTATCCTGCAATCTTAGAGCAGATTTCGGGACATCCTTCTGTAGTGCTTTTGAGCCTCGGTTGTGAGCTTGATGACAAAGTTGAAGGCGGCATTCTGGAAGAAATGTACATTCTTGCAAAAAACAATTGTGATGCGCTGGTGCGTGACAATTCTGGATCGGGAGAATGCTATGGAGGTTTGGCTATTGATTTTGCGGATTTTTTTGACTACCACTTTTATGGAGAATTGCAAAACATGGAAAACCTTATGGAGAACTTTACACCGACCTGGCGCAATTACAGGCCATGGCTGTATGGCGAATTCTGCGACAGCGACACCATGAGGGATTTGAAGCAGGTGAAAAATCAAAGGGGAGTTGAAAAATTTTTCTGGGAAGAGGGAGATG
>Ga0134100_1002014_pt1 | contig 17257 bp, 16 predicted proteins | sample 11_taG_2_FD_94444 | JGI IMG/M metagenome (GOLD analysis project Ga0134100, IMG submission 94444) | Switchgrass degrading microbial communities from high solid loading bioreactors in New Hampshire, USA - 11_42_5_180_A3 metaG | ecosystem: Engineered > Bioreactor > Semi-continuous > Anaerobic >...
AGGCTTGCGCCAGATGGCTCAGGCCTTTTCAGCATGCATTATTTTCAAGGTTCAATGTCCCTAGCGTCTACGCTACTTTTTTCTCATTTACCACTTGACTTCATATAGTCAGTCTTATTGTTGCTGTGCAGGCTTATTATGAGAATTTAAATAGTTGAATAGCATATTAAAATGCTGCTTATGAAGCTGAGCAGCTTTATTGCAAACATTTTTCAACTGCGGGTCGTTACAGGTCTTAGCATACATATCCATCTTTTTATAGTTCAGTGATTCATAGTTCAGCATGTCTTCCAGTATAGTCAAATTTTTGCTTGTAAGCATGGCCTGCCCCTGCTGCATCTGTTGATTATTTGGCTGCATTTGTTGCATTTGTTGCATTTGTTGCATATTTAAGTCAGCACCTCCATTGTAATATTGTATATAAATAGTCTGCTCAAAGATTTGATGTTTTATAACTTTTTCGATTGGAACAAAATTTATTAATTTTTTTGAATATCTTTGCAAAACGTCCAATATACTTATATTGACCGAATGGGTCATGCATATTGCATGTACCGACTGATACTGAAGGGGGATTGGCTGTGGAGAGTTTATACAGCGTTTATAATGATATTGCGGAAAGGACAAAGGGAGACATATACATAGGAGTTGTCGGACCGGTGAGAACCGGCAAATCAACCTTTATAAAAAAATTTATGGAGACCATCGTAGTACCTAATATCAAGGATCCATACGATAAAGGGCGGGCAATTGATGAAACGCCACAGAGCGCATCAGGACGAATGATAATGACTACAGAGCCAAAGTTTGTCCCTAATGAAGCGGTCACTATCACAATGGATGACAATATCAGTTTAAATGTTAGATTGGTTGACTGTGTCGGTTTTATGGTCAAGAATGCAATAGGACATATGGAGGATGAAGTGCCAAGAATGGTAAAAACCCCATGGTCCGATTATGAGATTCCTTTTGAAGAAGCCGCCGCCATTGGCACCAGAAAGGTAATCAATGATCATTCAACCATCGGGGTAATGATTACAGCTGACGGTTCATTTACTCAGTTTACAAGAAATGATTATCAGGAAGCTGAAGAAAACGTAATAAAAGAGCTGAAGGCCACCGGCAAACCTTTTGTCATAATTCTCAACACCGCAGTGCCTGATGCGCCGGAAACGAAAGAATTGGCCAAAGAGCTCAGCGAAAAGTATTCAAAGACTGTTATACCAATAGACTGTTTGAATCTTAACGTTCAGTCCATTAACAAGATTATGAACGGAATTTTGATGGACTTCCCGGTAAGTGAAATTTGTTTCAACCTTCCTGAATGGATCCTGTCTCTTGACAGCGACCATTGGTTGAAAAAAGAAGTATTTAATGCCATTAATGATTCCTTTACCGATAGAACCACGTTAAAATCAACTTATGATGCTGCAAACAGATTAAGTTCATATGAGTTTTTAAGTAAGGCCTCTTTTAATGATATACGTATGGGAACAGGTGAGTTAACAATAGAAATAAAACCTGCTGAAGGCTTATTCTATCGTATCGTCAGAGAGGAAACCGGTCTTGAAATTGATGGAGAACAGCGGTTGTTCGCAGTGCTTAAAGAGTTGTCCGAAATCAGGAATGAATACCTTAAGGTTGAGGACGCATTGGCAGAGGTCAGGAAGAAAGGTTACGGTGTTGTTACTCCAAGACTTGAAGAATTAACGCTGGAGCCTCCGGAGATAGTAAGACAGGGAAGCCGGTTTGGAATAAAACTTAGGGCCAGCGCCCCATCCATACATATGATCAGAGCCGATATAGAAACAGAGATTGCACCATTGGTAGGCTCTGAAAAACAATCCGAGGAACTGGTGAATTATCTTTTGAAAGAATTTGAAGGTAAACCTGAGAAGCTATGGGAGTCTAATATTTTCGGGAAATCGCTCCATGAGCTGATTACAGAGGGCCTGCAAAATAAGCTTTATAAAATGCCTGAGGACGCTCAGTTAAAACTTCAGGAGACATTGCAGAAAATAATAAATGAAGGAAGCGGCGGCCTTATCTGCATCATCCTGTAATGTTATGATGTATTCTAAGTTGAAGGCCCGTTAATATAATCCTGAACGAAACGCAGCATCCCCACTGTCATCGGAATGCAGTATTACTTGCAATCATTCTGATGGCCGCGTATCGAAAGTCGAAGAATGAAGAATCTTTAAAATTAATTTCAAAGATTCTTCTCTGAAACATAAAATGACAGTTGTAATTCCTCAGAACCAAACACAGTATTAAAAGCCCTATTGGGGCTTTTATTATTGGGCAAGAATAATATTATTATTTTAATTATTTATTAAATATTTATTGATAATTGGATTTATTTATGAAAAACAGTGATATAATACTTTATATTACAATACACCGAAAGGAGTTTTTATATGTCAGAACTGACCGGTGAAAAAAGAAGGAGAGGCAGGCCAAGAAAAAACCCCGTAGAAGCGGATACCCCAAATGTTCAGGAAATAAAAAGGGGGCGCGGAAGGCCCAAAAAAGAACAGCCTTCTGAAATTGAGGTCAATAAATCAGTTAAAAAATCAGATTCTGAAGAGCTGAATTATAAAGCAATAAATGCGTGGGACAATCCAAATTTCAACCGAAACAGCATTATGTCTTTTTGTGAGGATTATAAATCCTTTATGAATAAGGCAAAAACCGAACGTGAATTTATTAAGGAAAGCGTTATTTTAGCTAAGCAGAATGATTTCATAAACCTTGACGAGGTCGATGATATAAAGCTGAAACCAGGAGACAAGGTATATCGTGTCTTTAAAGAGAGATTAATGCTCCTTGCAGTAATAGGGAAAAAACCTGTGAAGGAAGGTACCAGGATAGTAGGCGCTCATGTGGATTCTCCGCGTATTGATATCAAACAGAATCCTTTATATGAATCTACTGATATGGTCTTTTTTAAAACCCATTATTACGGCGGAATAAAAAAATATCAGTGGCTTGCTATACCTCTTGCTTTACACGGAATAATTGTCAAAGCCGACGGAAGCAGCGTTGAGGTCAACATAGGAGAAGACGAAAACGATCCGGTATTTACAATTACCGATCTTTTGCCTCACCTGGCAAAGGACCAAATGGATAAAAAAGTGACAGAGGCTTTCAAAGGCGAGAACATGAATGTATTAATTGGCTCTGAACCTGTGGACGATAAAGAGAATAAAGAGCGTTTTAAGAGTAATATTTTAAATCTGCTGCATGAAAAATACGGTATAGTCGAGGAAGATCTTATTTCAGCCGAACTTCAGATGGTTCCTGCTTTTAAGGCCAGAGATGTAGGTATAGACAGGAGCATGATAGGTTCATATGCCCATGACGACAGAATTTGTGCCTATCCGGCTCTTATATCGATTTTGGAGACAAAGCACCCGGAGTATACTGCTATATGTTTTCTTACCGACAAAGAAGAAATAGGAAGCGTCGGAAATACCGGTGCCGAATCGAGAGCGCTGGAGAACTTTATTGCCGATATATGTGCGTTAACTTCCGATTCTGATTATAATGACCGTCTTGTCAGGACTTGTCTGAATAGATCCAAAATGCTTTCGGCAGATGTCAACGCAGCCTTGGATCCCAATTATGAAGGAACTCATGATAAGCTGAATGCCGGTTATTTAGGCAAAGGGATCGCAATAATGAAATACAGCGGTTCCAGAGGGAAATCAGGTGCCAGCGATGCCAGTGCCGAGTATTTGGGTGAAATAAGAAGGCTCTTTAATGAGAATAAAATACCGTGGCATATAAGCGAACTGGGAGCTGTAGATAAAGGAGGAGGAGGCACTATCGCAATGATGATCGCCAATCTTGGAGTTGATGTTATTGACGTAGGTGTGCCCATCCTGTCCATGCACGCTCCGTTTGAGGTAGCCAGCAAAGCTGATATATATTCGGCATACAGAGGATATTATGTATTTTTTAATAAATAATATTTATCATTCCGAGCTAATCGTAACATCCACACCGTCATCCTGAGCTGAGCGGAGCGCAGCGAAGCCGAAGGATCTTTCGCTTTAACAAAAAGGTTCTTCGCTTCGCTCAGAATGACAAGAGGCTCTCGGAATAATGTTGCCTGTTTGTAATTAAGACGATGATTCGGTATGTTTATTGTTATCAGAATTAGGCATAACAGAGGAGAGGGGATTGCTGTTAACAGCATCCCTTAACTTTTGGTCATCAATATGTGTATAGATTTCTGTCGTAGCTATGCTTTCATGGCCTAAAATGGCTTGCAAGGCGCGTATATCCACATGTCCGTGTTTATACATCAAGGTTGCGGCAGTATGACGAAGCTTATGAGGCGAATATTTATCCGGATCCAGGCCGGAAGCCTGAATATATTTTTTCACCAAATACTGAACGGTTTTGGGACTTATACGAACTTTCCGCTCACTTAAAAACAGAGCTTTCGGGTCCTTGATCCCTTTAAGTTTGGAACGCTCGGCCATATAAGCCGCTATGGCATCCTGACAGGCTTTATTTAAATAAATGGTGCGTTCTTTATTGCCTTTACCAATTACTGTAAGTGTATCCCCGCGAATACTGTTTACATTTATTCCCACGAGTTCAGACAAACGAAGGCCGCAGTTCATAAACAATACCAATATCGCATAGTCACGGGCGACATTTTTCTTGCCATTGACACTTTGAAGCAGTTTAATGCTTTCATCTAAACTTAAATATTTGGGAAGTCTTTTTACAGTTTTCGGAGAATCCAGTTCTGCGGTAGGATTATAATCAATCAGCTTAACCTTGGTATGTAAATATTTATAAAAAGATTTTAAGCATGCAACTTTACGGGCTCGTGTAACGGCCGTATTGTTAAGTTCGCGGCTTGTATAAGCCAGAAAATCGTATAAATCGGTTAAATCGATTTTTTTAATATCATCCAGAGTAATATCGTTTACAGGCAGTTCTCTGAATTTATTTTCATCAGCGTTATGTTTTGCAACTTTAATATAACGCATAAAGGTCCGTAAATCATAATGATATTCCGAAACAGTTTTCTTTGATATGTTTTTTACAGTAAGCATATAATTCAAAAACTCAACAGCGATGTCAGGCATATCATTAAAATCCAGAGACATTTTAAGCACCTCACAAGCAATTCATGTTAATATTATACCACACCTCTCTCTTATTAAACAAAATTTTTATTTTGTCTAATGTGAGATTATTTTTTTAGCATGTAACTAGCAATCTATCTTGATTTGACGCATCTTCTCTTTCTTAAGAATTTTTTTATCGATTATACATTTTATAAATTATACATATTGGATAGATCCTTAGACGTCTAATGAAATAAATTTAAAATCTGAACATCAGCCACATCAGCCAACAAACTTCGCTTCGCTACCTTCAGGATGAAATAAAGATTAAAGCGATCAGCCAATGTATACTGATTCTAAAAAGTTTAATCTGTGACCTGTACTTTAAGGAAGCCTTTTTCCAAAGGCTTTAATAATTTATCAATTTTATTGTTATCAGTATTATCACTTAGCCATATTTCTTTATTTTCATCATTAATAATAACCGGCATTCGATTATGAATTGTTTGTATATCTTCATTTGCTTCAGTGGTGAGTATGGTAAAATAAGGATTTAAAACGCCATTCTTATCCTTGAAAAACCAATATATACCCGCTAAGTACATCATGCTTAAATCAGCAAACGAAATATAATGCTTTATCCGTTTTTTGCTGTTTTCAGCATCTTTCCATTCAAAAAAACCTCTTGAAGGGATTAAACAGCGCCGTCTGGCAAATGGCAGCTTAAACAAAGGCTTTTCCATGACAGTTTCAGCTCTCGCATTAATTATAGGTTTTCCCTTATTAACAGGAAATCCCCACCTGGCAACATGAACCGGATAGCCGATAACATTTGAAATAATATCGTTATTTGAATCAGTGTTTTGTTTCGGGGTAATTATCGGAGCATAATCGCCCGGGTATATCTCTCCTGCTTTTTTCAATAATTCTTTTTCAATTTTATTAACTAAACCGGCAAAGTCATCAATGTCCTTTTCAGGTATATAAAATCTGCCACACATTTATAATACCCCACATAGTTGTATATACAACATTATGTAATAACGTAATAATTATATAATATCATTAAACAATAAGGACTAAACATTAAATCGTTTAGCCCTTTATTATTATACTACACTTCCATTATTTCCTTAATCTTCGCTTCGACTATTTTATCAACCTTTTCTATATATTCGTCTGTAAACTTTTGAATATCTTTTTCAGCAATCTTGAGATCGTCCTCTGTAATTTCTTTTGCCTTCTCTTTCTTTTTAAAGCTCTCTACAGCATCGCGACGAATCTGCCTTATTGCAACCTTATTATTTTCACCAAGCTTTTTTACTTCTTTGGTTAGTTCAATTCTTCTTTCTTCGGTCAGCGGAGGAAATACCAGACGAATTACCTTGCCATCATTATTGGGATTTAATCCGAGATCTGACATTTGTATGGCTTTGACAATATCATTAAGTATATTGGCATCCCAGGGCTGGATTGTAATCTGCCTTGCTTCAGGCACCTGAATATTGGCAAGCTGTGTAATCGGCGTAGCAGTTCCATAATAATTGACAGAAATCTTATCCAAAAGACGAGGATTAGCTCTGCCAGCCCGGATAGACGCCAAGTCATCCTTTAAGAAATTGATGGATTTTTCCATCTTTCTGGTAAATTCATCATAATTCTTAACCATTTTATTCGACCTCCTTAGCAACAAATGTACCCACTTTATCACCATTTAGAACCTTTAAAATGTTTTCAGGCTCATTAATACTAAATACATGCAATGGGATATTATTATCCATGCAAAGTGATGTTGCTGTTGAATCCATGACCCCCAATTGACGCTGAAGTACTTCAAAAAATGTTATGCTGTCAAATTTTTTTGCATTCGGATTAAGTTTGGGATCGCTGTCATATACGCCGTCAACATTTTTGGCCAATAGAATTACTTCGGCATCTATTTCAGCTGCTCTTAAAACTGCGGCGGTATCAGTTGAAAAATAAGGATTTCCGGTTCCACAGGCAAATATTACTACCCTCTTTTTTTCAAGGTGTCTTACAGCTCTCCGCCTGATATATGGCTCGGCGATTCTTGGCATATCAAGAGCAGTTTGGACTCTGGTTGGAACTCCTCTGGATTCCAAAGCGTCTTGTAAGGCTAACGAATTCATTACGGTCGCCAACATTCCCATATGGTCCGCCGTAGTTCTGTCCATACCCTTACTGCTTCTTCCTCGCCAAAAGTTACCACCTCCAACGACTATGCCAATTTCAACGCCCATTTCCCATGCGGATTTAATTTTATCACTGATATTGCTCAGGATAATTGGGTTAATACCAAAGTTGTTTGAGCCGGCTAATGCTTCGCCGCTTATTTTCAGCATAATTCGCTTAAACTTTAATGCCATAAATCCTCCAATAACATTAATAAATTGAAAATATTGAGTTAAGACAGCCTGATTTAAAAAAGAAGGTATATGACGGTTAAATCATTATACCTCCTTTTGATTAATTACTTAATTTGCTTCATTACTTCTTCAGCAAAATTTTCTTCTTTTTTCTCTATACCCTCGCCCATCTCAAAGCGAGCAAATCTTCTGATATTGATATTCTCACCAATAGTAGCGATTTTTTCCTGAAGAACTTGCTGAACGGTCTTATCATTGTCTTTAATGAATGGCTGTTCAAGCAGACATGCCTCATTAAAGAATTTTTCCAATCTGCCGGCTACCATTTTCTCAGCAATATGGGCAGGCTTACCTTCGTTAATAGCCTGAGCCTTCAGTATTTCTTTTTCTTTTTCAATTACATCTTCAGGCACGTCTTCTCTCTTAACGTAGGAAGGATTCATAGCTGCAATCTGCATTGCTATATCCTTTACAAATGAACGGAATTCTTCATTCTTCGCTGCAAAGTCAGTCTCAATATTAACCTCAACCAAAACACCTATGCGGCCGCCGCCATGAATGTATGCATCAACAATACCTTCAGAAGCAATTCTACCTGCTTTTTTAGCAGCTTTTGCTATACCTTTTTCGCGTAGAATCTCGATTGCCTTTTCCATATCACCGTTAGCCTCAATAAGGGCCTTTTTGCAATCCATCATACCGGCACCGGTACGTTCGCGTAAATCCTTTACCATACTAGCACTGATTTCCATTATATTATCCTCCTAAAACCATGTTAAGTACTATTATTCCTTTTCTACTTCTTCTGATAATTCTTCTGAATCAGGAGTCTCATCTGCATTTTCTACAGGTATATTTTCAAGGTCGATTTCAGTGTCTTCATCTTCAACTGTTTCTGCTGCAGCTGAGCCCATTTCACCCTGTTTTGCTTCAATGATAGCATCGGCGATTTTTGTGCTGATTAACTTGACAGCTCTGATAGCATCATCATTACCAGGGATAACATAATCAACTTCATCAGGGTCACAGTTGGTATCGACTATTGCAACAATAGGAATACCCAATATTCTTGCTTCCAGGATAGCATTTCTTTCCTTCTTGGGATCAACGATAAATATCGCAGCCGGCAGTTTTTTCATACCAACAATACCGCCGAGATTCTTCTCCAATTTTTCCATTTCAAGATTCAGCTTGCTTACTTCTTTCTTGGGAAGAACATCAAAAATACCTTCGGATTCCATCTTCTTAAGTTCAAGAAGCCGATCAATACTCTTACGGATGGTCTTGAAGTTTGTTAACATACCACCTAACCATCTATTGTTTACATAGAATTGTCCGCAACGTTCTGCTTCTTCTTTAATTGCGTCCTGAGCTTGCTTTTTGGTCCCGACAAATAGAATATTGCCGCCCTCCATGGCAATATCTCTGATGAAGAAATATGCCTCGTCGATTTTCTTTACTGTTTTTTGAAGATCGATGATATAGATACCATTTCTTTCTGTGAAGATGTATTCCGCCATTTTAGGATTCCATCTTCTTGTTTGATGACCGAAGTGTACGCCTGCTTCCAGCAGTTGTTTCATTGAAATTACTGACATAAAATAATCCTCCTTGTTATTTCCTCCGTTATCTTCTTCTTTACAAAGGACACAAAAAAAAATGTGCACACCTTTATAAATCTGATAACGTGTGTATTAAAAAACACCCGTAGTATTATAGCATACGGGTGGTTTAATTGGCAAGTATTTGATTTCTATTTCCTAGGTACAGGGCTGACTAATCAAAAAGATCTTTTTTATTATGGTTTGGATTTCGTTTAACAAGAATTGCGGCCTTGGTAATTGCAGAAATAACATCTACTTCAAATTGCATTTTCAGGTTGTTTATTTTTGAGTATATCTCGCCCTTCTTTGTGACTATATACTGAGGAGGTAAATCATTCAAGGCCTTTGCTGCAATATCATATCTGCAACGTTCGCAAGTACATACATTGATATCTTTTAAAATATCATCCATGTTACTTAAAACGATTTCTTCCATATAATTTTTCATTTGAAGCATATATATAGTCCTCCTGTATAGTTATACCAGAATTTTAACATATTTATTAAAAAAAATATACTATACTTTTCTAAAATTCATCATTTTATTCGATTTTTTTTAAGAAAGGTTTCTCTAAAATACGCTTGATTTTTATAAATAATGGTTCATCCAGGTCGATGGGTTTTACAAGAATTGAATGGATACCAATAAGATTTCCGCCCAGAACATCTGTAAACAACTGGTCGCCAAGGATGGCGACTTTATCGTATGGAAGGTCCATCATTTCAATAGCTTTTTTCAGGGCTCCTCCCAAAGGCTTATGAGCTTTATATATAAACTCTATCCCCAGGGGCTTGCAAAAAAGTTCTACACGTTTCTTTTTTCCGTTGGAAACAATAACGGCCTTTATTCCGCTTTCTTTAAGTGATCTGATAAAATCTGCAGCCTTTTTATCAGCTTTCTTTATATACGTAGCAACCAAGGTATTATCGATATCAAGTATAAGTCCGAATATCCCTTTATTTTTCAGCATTTCCGGCGTTATATCATAAATTGAGTTTACATAAATGTCAGGGGTAAAAAGTTTTTTCATTCGTTCCTCCTGAGCTAAATCATTATTGCGATTATGATTCAATAGCTTTAGCTTACACCAGCAAAAATAATCATGCAACAGCATAAATAAACGTTATGGGAAATAAAAAATTTAATAGCCGGGATTGTCATAGTAATTATTGTTATTAATGTTAATATATGATATATTGTTAGCAAACATAATAATATTGAGGAGGTCGCTCTTGATGAAACCATCTGCAATTATTGCCAAAACCCTTCCTTTTATGTTGATTCGTTTACTTGCTTATTTAGTATTTTTCGTTGGTATCTGTATTTATACCGCCATAGTTATCTGGATTCTCGGTGCGATAAAACCTGAGGGTTTTTTTGCGTTTGTGAGTTTTTGTATTTTTGGCGGTGGTGGCTGGGCTATCTATAGGTTTATAAGAGATTATATAAACTATATGATTAAATCGGCCCATGTTGCTGTAATTGCCGATATGGCAGTAAAAGGCGGAGTGCCTGAGGGCTTTAATATGTATAATTACGGAGTCAGCAAAGTAAAAAAATTCTTTGTGGCATCCAATGTCCTTTTCGCTGTCGACAGACTGGTAAGCGGCAGCGTTAAACAAATACAACGTGTTTTTGGCGGTATTGGGGAGTTTTTGAAATTTATACCCGGAGTAAAAGCTCTGACTCAAATCATAAACATGTTTGTAGACATTATCTTAAATTATCTTGATGAATGTATTATGGGGTACATATTCCTGAATGAAGGACAAAATGTATGGAAGAGTGCGGCAGATGGTGTAGTGTTGTATGCACAGAACTGGAAAACCATCCTTAAAACAGGCGTAAAGATTTTGGCATTTCTTCTAGTCTTCTTCCTTATTTCTTTCTTGATTTTTAACGGAGTATTTGCAGGTATATTTAATGGAATTGACAGTTTGGAGAGTGGTCTGGCTACGCCAATAGCCTGGGTTATGACAGTTGTATTTGTACTTGTGCTAAAATGGGCTATACTTGACTCAATTATTATGATTTATATGATGACCAATTATCTCAAGGTGGCTTATGGTGCTCAGCCAAGCTATGATCTGTATGGTAAGCTGCAAGGAATGAGCAAGAAATTTAAAGAGCTTTTCGGGAAGTCTCAGGAAGCTCAAAATGCAGCAGCAGGCACGGCCGCCGGTACATCGGTATAATTGTCCTATGGATTAATAAAACAGGTCGTTTTATGCGGAAGTTTTTGATCCGGAGGCTATAAAAAGCCTCTGGATTTTTATTAACATCGGTTCAGGTTTTTAATCTCTTTTTATTGCACAGCTTCTTTAAAAGTCTCATAATCTGCTATCGGAGCTTTGCATGAATGTTTTTCACAAACATATGCTTTAGTTTCTCCCGGCTCAGTCTTGTATGATTCTAAAAAAGGAGCTATTTCAGCCATTGTTTCATCACCGGTGGTGTAAACCAGGGAAACCGAAAAAGGACTGAATTTTTCATTAATAATATCAATATAAGGCTTTGCGTTTTCTCTTGAATCGGTTGATATTATTATTTCCTGTCCCCTGGAAAAGGCAAAAAGCAGTGCCATTAAGCAGAATGAATGACTGAATGGCTGCAATTTAATACTGCCTGAAAAAGTTCTGAATATTTGATTGGCTTTTTCTTCATATTCAAATTTTCCAGTAAGACGACTTAATCTCAAAAAGTTTAAAACGGAAACAGAATTACCCGAAGGAATTGCACCGTCATAAATCTCTTTTGGCCTTGTAAGCAATTGCTCGCTGTCATTTCCGTATATGAACAGTCCCCCGTCATTTTCATCCCAAAACAGTTCCAATAAATCGTCAGAAAGAGAAACAGCTCTTTTCAAATAGTCAGATTTATATGTTGTTTCATAAAGTTCCAATAACCCATATATAAAGAATGCGTAATCCTCCAGGTATGCAAGGTGTTTTGCCTCTCCGTCGCGGTATCTGGAAAGCAATCTTCCGTCATCCCTGATTAGATTATTGATTATGAAATTAGCAGCATTAATGGCTGTCTGTGTATATTTATCATCATTAAGAACCCGCCCCGCAATGGCAAATGCTGATATCATAAGTCCGTTCCAGGAGGTAAGAATCTTGTCATCCTTAAGTGGGCGAATTCTTTTTTCTCTATGAATGAAAAGCTTATCCCTTGAAGCTTTAAAAGCCCTTATATTCTCATATGGCAAATTGTTGTTAATTAGATTAGGAATGTTTTTTCCTTTAAAATTCCCTTTTGAGGTTATGTTATAAAAACTGGCAAATGCTCTCCCCTCTTCTTCTCCCAGAACTGAATAAATTTCTTCAAGATCCCAAATATAAAACTTGCCTTCTTCTCCTTCAGAATCAGCATCTTCGGCACAATAGAAACCACCTTCCTGTGAGGTCATGTCTCTAAGTACATAACTAAGGATATCACGGGCAATCAATCCGTATTTCTCTTTTTTTGTTGCCTGATAGGTTTCAAGATAAGTAATTGCTAAAAGAGCATTATCATAGAGCATTTTTTCAAAATGAGGAACCAGCCATTTATTATCGGTGGAGTATCTGCAAAATCCAAAACCTATATGATCATATATGCCGCCTTTATACATTGAATCCAGGGTCTTTTCCACCATCTGAAGCACGGCAGGATTATTTGTCCTTTTCCAATATCTTAAGAGAAACATTAGATTATGCGGTGTCGGGAATTTGGGTGCATGGCCAAAACCGCCGTATACGGGGTCAAAATACTGTTCAAAACTATTGAAAGCTTCGTCAAATATATTTTCCGAAATGCTTTCCATACCGGATTCAATCTTGCGTGATATATATTCTGTTATTTTATCACCGGACTGCAAAAGAAGCTTTCTGTTATTTGTCCACGCATTGGTAACAGCTTTTAGAATGGTCATAAGCCCCTGCATCCCCATCCGGTCATCCTTGGGGAAATAGGTCCCGGCAAAAAAAGGCTTTTGATCATGTGTCATAATAATGGTAAGAGGCCAGCCGCCACTTCCGGTAAGAGCCTGACACACATTCATATAAATAGAGTCAACATCTGGCCTTTCTTCCCTATCGACTTTTATCGAAACGAAATTTTTATTTAGAAAATCGACAACCTCCTCATCTTCAAAACTTTCTCGTTCCATTACATGGCACCAGTGACAGGTGGAATAGCCGATGGAGAGAAAGATTGGTTTATCTTCAACCTTTGCTTTTAAAAAGGCTTCATTACCCCACGGGTACCAGTCTACCGGGTTATAGGCGTGTTGCAGCAAATATGGCGATTTTTCGTTTATCAGTCTGTTGGGTATTCTTTCAGGATCTGTCATGGGTCTCACCCCTAAAATAATTATACAGACTTTATTATATCCAATCAAAAAGTGACTATGTAAGCCACACAATCACTTTCTTAGTTTGCCATTATCCGTCACCGGTAATATTCCAATATATTACGGCTCCAATGATATTGCAGACTCAACATTCTATTATATATTTTCTTGAATATTCATCAAAATACTTGGCATAGGTTTCAGTTTTCAGTCGTTTTACGCTGTCGAGATATGCATGGGTATCAAAGGAATCAGATTCCAGCGCGATCATCGCTACTGCGATATTTGAGCAGTGATCCGCTATACGTTCATAATCATTCAAAATATCATTGAACACAAAACCGGAATTAATAGAACATGTACCGCTTTTCAGTCTTTGAACATGATGTAGCTTAAGTTCATCGCACAGATTGTCAATCAGTTCTTCCAGCGGTTCTATTTTAGATGCAAGCTCCAGATCATTAGTAAGGAAAGCTTGAATTGCATTTGTTACTATTTCTTCCACAGCATTCCTTACTACATGCAGTTCATGTTCAGCATCTGAAGAAAAGACTATTTCTTTTTCATAGATTTCCCTCGCAGCTTCAGCAAGATTGACGGCGTGGTCGGAAATGCGTTCAAAGTCAGTAATGGTATGAAGAAATTTACCGGTGGTTTCATTCAGTTTATCATCCAATTCGTTACTTGTAATTTTCAGCAGATATGTTCCAAGCCTGTCTTCATATCGGTCTACAGTGTTTTCAAGTAACTGTACACGTTCATAATTTTCATGAGAGTAGTTTTGTAAAAGCCCAAATGAAGTAAACAGATTTACTTTTGCCTTGACTGCCATATCATTGATGGCTTCACGGCATTGCTCGATAGCAAGTGAAGGATGGCTTATAAATCTTTCCTCCAGTGGTTTCAGCGGTAAGTCTTCGATGTCTTTTTGGTTGCCGGAGCGAATAAGCCACTTAGAAAGCGCCTCGAGATGCCTGTTCATAGGAAATAGCACAGCAACGAGAACAAACCTATAAAGGCTATTTAGAGCTGCAACAGATGTCATTGTCATGAGTTGATTCATAAAGGGAAACTTTAAAAATGCGTTAAATCCATAGAACACCGTCGCACTGAGGATCACGCCTATCATATTGCTGGTCAGATAAGCCAATGCAGTACGCTTTCCGTCTTTAGTTGCGCCTATGGCAGATAACAAGACGGGAACAGCAGCTCCAACAGAGATGCCCATGATAATAGGAAGCGCAATATCAAATCGAACTGCTCCTGACATAGCTAATGCCTGTAAAATTCCGACAGCGGCAGAAGCGCTTTGCAGAATACTTGTAAAGGCAATGCCTACAAGAATACCTAATAAAGGGTTTGAAAATTCCGTCAGAATGCCGGTAAACAATTCATTCTCCCTTAATGGAGTTACAGCATCGCTCATAATGGCCATACCTTCCATCAAAACCGCAAATCCCAGCAGTGCGTTGCCAAGATGGTTTTTGAAGCGGTCTTTTGAGAACATACGAAAACATATACCTACCAATGCTGTAATACATGTCAGTGTACCGGTGGAGAACAACATGAGCCAACCAGAACCGGCGTTAATTCCGGAAAGGCAAATTATCCAACCGGTGATGCTGGTACCGAAAATTGCACCAAGCACTATGGGAATAGCCTGTCTGACCTTCATAATTCCGGAATTTACAAAGCCAACTACCATGACCGATGTAGCCGATGATGATTGAATTGCTGTGGTAACTCCTGCTCCGAACAGTAATCCCTTAAGCGGACTTCCCGTGAGTTTGTACAGAACAATCTCCAACTTATTTCCAGCTACCTGTTTTAAGCCTTCCCCCATCAGCGTCATACCGAACAGGAACAGGGCAATGCCGGTAATTAACTCGATAATATTTGCAACACTCATGTAGCCACCTGCCTTGTTAGATGTAAGGCGCAAAGCCGCTGACATTACGCCCAATAAATTTTAGCCTTTTCTTCATAACATGACATTTATTCTCCGTTATAACTGAAGGGAGAAGCGTTGCACCCACTTTCAACAGAGCGCAGCTCATTAACAAAGGCAGTGGCAGATTCATAATATATTCGTATTTCGACAGTCATTCCACACCACCATCATTAACTGTTTCAGACTTCACTGTATATTTCATGATACTTCCAGAAAGAAGTAAAACCGGCCTTCTTTCAAGAGCATCATCATTTTTAGGTATTTGTTTACGTATTTATTGAGACATGAAACAATACCAGAAATTTGTCATTTAACGCTCTATTGTTAGCCATGGTCAGTCTACGCTTTTGCGTTTATGGCATATTTCCCAATGCGATACCTCTCCCCTAATATGCTGAATTTCATGTATTCTTTTATGTTACGTTAACAACAATAATCAGCAATACACATTATAACATATTCTCTTAAATTATTGTTCAAATAGATTTTTATCTTTTAAAAAAATCAAGATATGCATTATATCGACTTAAGGTAAATATCGACAATATCAAACGGGGTGAAAAGTGGCTGGGGCCACTGTTATGCCTTATTTATCGTTAAACTTCTTATTCGAAAAACCGATAAAAATGATAAGAACTATTACCATTTATTGTTCATATAGAAAGGATTGGCACCATGAAAATTGATCTTGGATATATTGGAGCAATGGTAGCCCGAAATAATACTAAAACATCCTTAATGCATGAGTTCAAAAACCAATTGGCCGGAAAGCAAGTAGAAGTCATCAAGGATGGAAAGGCATACAAACTTACCATTTCTGATGAAATCAAACAGGTTCAAGATCTGATCAGTATGACGGCAGAAGAGCTTTTTTTAAAAGATATTAACATGCAAAACGCGGACCCTGATGATATTTTTTCTTATCGGCCACAGGATCAATGGCTTGTTTTCAGTCAATATTTGCATGAGTCCAAATACTTTGATTCGTTAAGCGATGAAGAATTGATGAAAGCAGAATCAATTTTACAGCACATAACCGATGGAATGGATAGTTTAGCGGAATATTCAGGAATAAACCTTTTTGGGATCTCGAAGCAACAGCTTAATTCTTATGAAGCTCATCTTGAACTTGCATCTTCACAAGCTGCACTGCAATATTTCAGCGATAAGTTTCTAAGTGGTGATATAAAATCCGGTTTTGATCAACTGATTCAAAATTATGTCCGTCACAATACCGGGAAAGTAATGAATTATAAATCTATAGAGGAAATATTCTATGCGGCAAGGTCAAAAATCAAGCAGCCGAATGCCCCACTTTCATACAAGCAAGCACAGCGCTTATCGATGACAAATAAGCTTGGAAAAACGATTTATTCACACGAAGAAATTGAATCGGTGATAAAAAATTATCAGGAAATGTTCAGTAATATAAATAATGAAGATGATTTATCCTCTGTTCTGTTAAAAACCAAAGAACTGCTTCTCAAATTTGTAACGAAAGGTATTTCCTCAAAGGATGCGGATTACCAATCAGCAAAAGAATTTGTTGCACAACAGTCCAGTGATACATTCAAGCGAATAGAAAATTGCTGGCAGATGTTATTACAAGAAAATTGAAATGGTTGTTAAGTCAATACGACAGTAATCATGGTGATATCATGATATAAACACCTGACATTAATACAGCTTACTCTCATGTGTTATTTAAAGGGATTTATTAAAAGGATTTATTAAAAGTAAAAGACTGTATTGAATTATACAGTCTCAGACTGAAGACAAAGCTCACTGAAAAGTGGGCTTTTTTTATCTAAAAGAGTAGTTAAGGACATAACAATCATGGTATAATATAAATACATGAAACGCTCATGTAATAAGGATTTCAAGG
>Ga0134100_1002030_pt1 | contig 17146 bp, 17 predicted proteins | sample 11_taG_2_FD_94444 | JGI IMG/M metagenome (GOLD analysis project Ga0134100, IMG submission 94444) | Switchgrass degrading microbial communities from high solid loading bioreactors in New Hampshire, USA - 11_42_5_180_A3 metaG | ecosystem: Engineered > Bioreactor > Semi-continuous > Anaerobic >...
AAAGCGGTAGGAGGTCACACCAGTCCACAGCGCCTGCGTGCATTATATCAAGCAACAAGAAAACTTGCGCTTGACAGCGCAACTTAATAATACTAGGAGGTTATTATGGCATCAAAAGTATTATTCACTCCAATGGCTTATTCACGTTATGAAGCGTCTCAGACTCTGCCTGAAAAATTCGTACGACTGCTTAATAGATCCGGTCTTGCAGAAAAAGTAAAAGACAAGACTGTAGCTATAAAAATGCATGTGGGAGACGGGGTGAATTATTCCACTATCCCGCCGGTTTTCGTACGCAAGCTGGTTGATTTTATTAAGGGTAATAACGGAGACTGTTTTATAACCGACCATTATGTTTATAGACGGCATCCGGAAATGCGGGGTTATACCGAAAGTAACCTGGGATGTCCTGTTTTGGATAACTGCGGCTACTTCGGCAAGTATTACTATACTAAAGAAGTTGAATTCAAAACCTTACGGCATGTTGATATTGCGGGGCTTATCCACGATGCTGATATGATGATTGATTTTTCACACGTCAAAGGGCATGGATCCTGCGGCTACGGCGGCGCGTGCAAAAATATCGCAATGGGCTGTGTAACTGACAGAACCCGTCGCGAAATACACGGTTTAGAGGGAGGTCTTGTATGGTCTAAAGAAAAATGCACTCACTGCAAAAAATGTATTGAATCTTGCAACCACCATGCAAACAGATTCAGAAGAAATGGCGATTATGCGGTTGATTATCATAACTGTACCCTCTGCCAGCACTGTGTAAAGGTTTGTCCCGTTCATGCCATAGAATTGGATTCACATAATTACACTGATTTTCAGACTGGTATGGCTATTTGTACTAAAACTGTGTTAGATACATTTGAGCCAGGCAATGTATATTATATAAACTTTCTTATTTCAATAACGGCGATTTGCGATTGTTGGGGACTTACCACTCCCGCGTTGGTTCCGGATATCGGTATAATGGCAAGCGACGATATTGTGGCCGTTGAACGTGCAAGTCTTGATGCCATTAAAATTGAGAATCTTATTCCGGTAGGAATACCTCAGGGCTGGGAACTTACCGGTGAAGGGCATCTGTTCCAGCAGCTTCACGGAAAAGACCCATATATACAACTTGAAGCCCTGGAAAAGGTCGGACTGGGGAGCCAAAACTACGAACTGATAACTGTAAAATGATAATTGATAATAATGACTTAAGAGGGTTGTCTTAAACAGACAACTCTTTTTTTATGAAAATATTGACAGTCATAAATACATAATGATATCATTTAGATATCATAGTTATATCATATTGTATTGGGGGTTTGTTCATGGAGAAAATTTATTCCGAAGAAATAGAGCTTAAAGCCAAAAATGGAATGCCCATGCTGATACTAAGTATTATCCTGGTACTTGCAGGACTAGCCGCAATCATTGCAGGCGCAATACTTATGGAAACCAGAAAACCAGCAATTATAGGCATTTTGATTTTTGTACCTGGCTTACTCTACACCTGTGTATGCTGGATACCATTTATGGGACTAAAAATACTTAAACCTCAGGAAGCTTTGGTTCTCACATTATTCGGCAAATACATAGGTACTTTAAAAGGAGAAGGATTTTTCTTTGTAAATCCATTTGTATCTGCAGTCAATCCTGCCGCAGGAAGAGGTATAGCGACCGCAACGGAGGACCAGAACCCAAACCCGCAGCTCAATGCTTTAACAGGTAATGTTAATATAAATATCCCGAGCAAAAAGATCTCACTGAAAGTGATGACACTTAATAATAATAAGCAGAAGGTCAATGACGCACTTGGAAATCCTATTGAAATAGGGATCGTAGTGATATGGCGCGTAGTGAATACCGCAAAGGCTGTATTTAACGTGGACAATTATAAAGCCTTTTTATCAATTCAAAGTGATTCTGCCCTTCGTGATATCGCCAGACTTTATCCTTATGATATGGCGGAGGATGGTGAAGAAATGACCTTACGCGGAAGCAGCCAGAAAGTTGCAGATAAACTTAAAGAAGAACTCCAACGCAGGGTCGAAATTGCAGGTCTCGAAATATTGGAAGCACGAATCACGCATCTGGCTTATGCACCTGAAATTGCCGCAGCAATGCTGCAAAGGCAGCAAGCGTCTGCTGTTATTGATGCCAGGAAGATGATTGTTGACGGCGCCGTGGGGATGGTGGAAATGGCTCTGGCTAAATTAAGTGAAAACGATGTGGTACAATTGGATGAAGAAAGAAAGGCTGCCATGGTCAGCAATTTGCTTGTAGTGCTTTGCGGAAATAAAGAAGCTCAGCCCATAGTAAACAGCGGGACCATATATTAAGTATTATGGTAAAGAAAAATGATAATGAAAAAAAACAAATAGTGTTACGTTTGGCACCGTCTCTGTGGAAAGAGCTAGCGGCATGGGCTGAGGATGATTTCCGGTCTATCAATGGACAGATTGAATATCTTCTTACAGAATGTGTTAAACACCGTAAAAAGAAAAAATCAGACTCCGGCGCGGATTAAGCTGTAACAGGCAAAAAAGAGTCTCCAGGTTTCGGAGACTCTTTTTACTCATCTAAAATCAATGATATGCCATATCTCAGCGTTTCCTCATCTATTGTTCCCCTGGCAGCACCCTCAATATATCCGTCTTTATCAATAAATATCGTTACCGGGATGGATTGAATGCCATAAGTTATTGCAGCATCCTGCTTTGTGTCAAAGAGTACGGTAAATGTATAACCCGCTTCCTCCACATGCTCCTTTCCTGATTCTATTGTTTCCCCCGTACCGTCCACCAGATCCACCATCAGAAAAATCAGCTCATCTTCAGAGTATTCCTCCGATACCTTGTTAAAATGCGGCATTTCTTCCCTGCAAGGCGGGCACCAGGAAGCCCAGAAGTTAAGAACTATCGGCGTCCCTATATAATCAGAGAGCTTTACCTCATTTCCGTCGTAATCTTGAGCAGTAAAGTCAAAAGCCTTAACTCGTTCTTCCCCCTGTGATCTTTGTTCTTCATGTGGGTTCTCTCTTTCCTGCGGATCTTTAGTTTCCTGCTCATATCCGGACGTAGATGGAGCCGAGCTTTGATTATCGGCTACAGGTGTTGTGGAATTTGCTGAGGTTGGCAATCCAGGCGTATTGGGAGCCCTATATCTCTCAGTCAGATAATTATAGCCAAAAACAGCTGTCAGGATCAGTATCGCAAAACCTGCAATATAGATTAAGGCTTTGATTTTATTATTCATGGGTACCTCCCCTGTCTCTATGCCTACTTCATAATATATTTTAATAAGCAAAAACAGTAAGCAATTTTCTTAGTAAACCTGTCATCATGGCAATACCCAGTATGACGAGTAAAAGTCCGGAAATAGTATTGATTACTCTATAGTTTCTTTTTATGAAATCAAAAACTCCCTTGAGCTTATCCAAAATCAATGCAGAAATAATAAAGGGTAAACCCAGTCCCATTGAAAAACTAAGCAGCATAAGAACTCCCTTATAGCTTTGATGAGCAGTGGCAGCCAGCATAAGGGCAGAGCCTAAGAATGCTCCGACGCAAGGAGTCCACCCTATTGAAAAAATGATTCCAAACAGGACCGATGAAAAGAGACCCGGCTCTTTTTGCGTGTAATTAGGACCGCTGCTTTTTGATAAAAAAGAAATTGTGATTACACCCATATAATTAAGTCCGAATATGGCGATAATGCTCCCGGCCACGATGTTTATCCATTTGGAATACCTCACAAGCATGCTTCCTAAAGTGCCTGCAAATGCTCCAAGCGATACAAATACCACCGTAAAGCCAAGTACAAAGGCTGCCGCATTTTTTATTGTCTTTTTACTATTCTCTTTCCCTCCAGCAAAATAGGAAATATAAACGGGCAATAACGGAAGCATGCAAGGCGAAATAAATGCAATTATCCCTTCAAGAAAGGTTATAAGATAATCCATAACCGGCTCCTTGTTTTTATTTTTAATAATAATATATTTCCTCTCTCTTTTCAGTAACAAAGTAACAAATGGAAATAAAAAATACCGGGTTGATTCCCCGGTATGGTTCTGCGAAAAATCAAAGTTTAATGTCAATATTCTGCCCCAAATTCGGTTGAACGCTTTGTTCCATCATTTTTATCAAAGCTTCCGTATTGGTTTCGGCACTTGACATAGCCTTTTTCATAACAGATATGCCAACTTGCTGTATAAGCTGTTGTTGCTTTATTAATATCGATGCTGCCGCAATATCCATAAGATCATCTCCAATGCTTATATTATAATATTACCCGCAATTATCGGGTTATTAACAAATAACGTAATAACCCCAGATGAATAGGGTTATTATATACGGTATTTCTTGCATAAAAGTTGAATACAGCAGAGGCCGGAAATGAACGATTAGTACAGGTCCATCGTCTTTTGATTTATACGATGTAATAATGAGTATCCGGTGTACATTCTTTGGGAAGAAAACCGGCAATGAACCATGGAAAATAGCGATGCATTTCGTTCATTACATGAACCAGCGTATTTATATATGGTTTGTAGATGTATTCCAATACCTCTTCGTCATCAATATAGTAATACCAGTTGAGATTAAATTCATTCCGGCTTATTATTGTCATCCCAGAAAAATGGTAGAAAATTAAAGGATCGTCGTCAACAAATACTTTTCCCCCTTTTACTGAAACACTATAATTCTGAATATTCCAAAGCGCGGTGTTGGCTCCCTTGCTTCTTACCACATGGACACCCTGGAATTCCTCAGGCCAGCTTTCCACGTATCTTTGATCACCGAATATTTTCCTTGCTTTATCTTCTTTAACCGGGCAATATAATATGCATTGATTCTTCCATTTAGTCACGGCATCCATTGCAGTTTTGTCGTTTTTACACCCAACAAATCCTGTATTAAATACACCGGTAGAGCCGTAGTATTTAAGAAAGTCCCTTGAATTTCTGTGATGCGTCAAGAATAATGAAGCGGACGGATTTTCAAGAAATATGTCATCGGGGCTTGAAAAAAAGAAAAGGTCTGCATCAAGATGCGCGAAATATTTACAGTCCGTGTATTTCTCCATAACATGATGCAGAAATACGGGCTTCAATGTCCAGCAAAATGCCTGAAACGGTCTTTCGTTTTTTGCTCTCGCCAGCATGTCGCTCTCTACATCTTTGAGCATTATCGGTACAATTTCTTCGATATTTATTTTATTTAATATATGCCATACTATATCGTTGGCGCAGAGAGTATATATCTTAAAATCGTCATAATTGGCTCTGAGTGAAGAAACCATAGCAAGATACTTAAATAAGTGGTCCTGTGAAACCACTGTGGTAAAATGATACTTACTCAAAACTACCTCCCCTTTCCAATCGGTTTGCCTTCAACAAGCTTTCAAAATCTATGGCAAAAGCATGTTTAAACAATGTCGACAAACCCTTGATAAAATGCTTCACACCTTCCTTTTTTTCGATTCCAACTATCTTTTTCACGTAATAATCCAATCTTCCTGCAATGCGCAAAAAAATTTCTTTCCCGTTGTCTTCCAGAGGAGAAAAGAGTTTTTTTCTGATTACCTGCAAAACATCCAGGAACAGCTGTAATACATCGTGATAATCGGGATTAATGATTAATTGATATATATCTTTGACAATCCCGTTAAGGTCAGTGCTGTTAAGGCGAAGGCTATCACTGATACATACCAGGGGTACATCAATAAAATATATATTGTTGTACTTGTCACACATGAAATTAATATTTACAACAAGATCGTCAGAGCGGTAATTGGCCGGATGTTCCTGATGAAGGCTCAGTATGTGATCCGCCATTATAATTTTGCACCCGGATTTATACAACCTGACTCCTAAATCATAGTCCTCATAGCCATAACGCACTATATTATTATCAAACATTCCAACGTCAATAACCTTTTGCCGTTCAACCGAAAGATTATTTGTTATACAAAACCTCCATGGCAAATAATATTCATTAAATTCTCTCCCGAATTTATTGATTATTTCCTTCAAATCATTGATGAAGCCAAAATCAAGATCAAAACTGTAGGGCAACAGCTCTTCGTTTTTTATCAATTCTTCCTTTATAAGAGGATAGCCGTCCCAATACAGGGACAGCTGTTGAAGCCCCATCTTCTGCCGGATTTTTTCAAATTTACTGATTTGATAATCCGTAAAGTTTTTATAATAATAAGTAAAAATCCTTTTCCAAAACAGCCCGCATACCACCAGACCGGATTTTCTATGAGCGTCAAGATGTTGTTTAATAAAATCCTTTGATGCTATCATGTCACTGTCGTGAAAAATAAGGATTTCTCCTTTCGAGTTTAATATCCCCTCATTTCTTCCATAAGCAATACCTCTGTTTTTATCTATCCGAATAACCTTCATAGGATATTTAAGCTTGAAATGCTTCAGCATTTCCTTCGTATTGTCTGAAGAGCCGTTATCAATAACCACGACCTCAACGTCATCGCCATCATAGCTTTGGCAGTTTAAAGCCGTAAGATTCAGATAAAGCCTTTCGCTGGCATTATATGACGGTATGATAATACTAGCCTTCACTTTTTTCTGCATCCTTCCCGAAAAATTCTCTATACCAGTCAATTGTTCTGGTTAATCCCTCTTCCAATGTAAATGAGGGTTTCCACCCCAAAATCTCCCTGGCCTTTTTAGCAGAGAGATATTGATGGATTATCTCGTTGCTTCCCTGATTTAAAATAACAGGAGTCAAATCTGATTTCATAAGCTCAAGTATTTTATTCACAAGTTCCAGTACCGTAAGCTGAATTTCGTTGCTGAAATTAAATGCCTGCCCCTCAAGCTTCAAATCAGTCATTTTCTCAGCCAGAAGCAAATAAGCCTTCACAGCGTCTTCGATATAAAAATAATCCCTAATAAACTTTCCGTCACTTCTTATAACAGGCCTTTCTCCCTTTAGTACACTCATTATTGTATGGGGAATTATCCTGTTAAAATTAAGGTCTCCGCCTCCGTAAAGGTTTCCGCAGCGCGTAATGCACACAGGAAGGCCGTATGTTTTATGATACGCTTGAGCCAGTAAATCGGTGCAGCTTTTAGAGACATCATAGGGATGGCTGCCTTTAAGGGGCATATCCTCATGGTAAGGAAGCCGGGTCTGCTCACCGTACGCTTTGTCGCTTGACGCGACTATGATTCTTTTCACCAACGGGCTTCGCCTTGCAGCCTCCAAAAGATTATATGTACCTCTTATATTAGTCTCAAAAGTTGCCAGCGGATTTCTGTTGGCTACTCCAACAATAGCCTGTGCTGCTATATGAAACACAGTATCAATCTCGTATTCCCCAAGTATGCGTTCCAATAGGGGTTCATTTTCAATTTCGCCGGAAACCATATTGATTTTTTTATACTCTTCGCCTGTATAGAGATTTGATTGCGGAACAATGTCCCTCACAAGGCCGGTAACATTTGCCCCCTGATTTACCAGTTCTTTTGCAAGATAACTTCCTAAAAAACCTGTACAGCCTGTCAAAAAAACATTTCTGTTGTTCCAGAAGCTCATACCCTTACCACGCCTTCCATAAATGATTTTTACCGCATTCTTTGTTGATTTTCAAAATATCGCTATATGTGTCGCATGCCGTCCAGTAGCCATTGTGGGTATATACTGCCAGCTGACGGTCTGAAGCCAAATTTCTCAATGGCTCCTGTTCCAGGACACAGTTGGTATCGTCCTTTATGTAATCGAATATCTCAGGTTCAAAAACAAAAAAGCCTCCGTTAATAAGGCCGTCAAAGTTTTCTTTTTCAGCAAAAGATGTGGCTATACCGTCTTCAACGGTCAAAATTCCGTATTGCGTTTTTTTCTTCACACCGGTTACCGTTGCGATTTTTCCCATTTTTCTGTGGTATGCAAGAAGCTTTTTAATATCCACGTCAGAAAGTCCGTCTCCGTATGTTGCCATAAAAGTTTCATTGCCAATATAATCTTTTGCTCTTTTTATGCGGCTTCCTGTCATCGTTTCCAGGCCTGTATCCAAAAATGTTATCTTCCAGTCCTCCTGATCCTCCAAAAACTCAATACTGCCTTTTCCGGTATCGAGTATGAAATTGTGCCCTTTCCAGGCATAATCCATAAAATACTCTTTTATTTTTTCCCCTTTATAACCCAAAAGGAGGATAAAATCATCAAAACCAAAGTGTTGATAGTTCTTCATAATATGCCAGAGCATAGGCTTTCCGCACACCAAAGCCATTGGCTTGGGCATGTCCTCAGTTAGCTCGTACATTCTAAGTCCCTTGCCCCCACATAGTATAACGACTTTCATCCCTCCGCTCTCCTTGTCCGTTATGTTGCACTATAGTATCTTATGTGATATTGCCAATAAGGGTGAGAAACATAAATTGTGATATTTTTTGTCTTATGTTGGGTAAGTTATATTGAAGTACTATTTTTTGGAGGTAAATATGGATAATTTCATTTTTAATAACCCAACCAAAATCATCTTTGGGAAAGGCACAGAATCGTTGGTCGGACAGGAAACCAAAAAATACAGCAATAAGGTCCTGCTTCATTACGGTGGGGGAAGCATCAAAAAGACGGGATTATACGATAGAGTAATAAAATCTCTCAAAGAAGCCGGTGTTGAGATCCTTGAGCTGCCGGGAGTACAGCCTAATCCCAGACTCTCTCTGGTTAACAAAGGCATCGATATCTGCAGAAAGAACGATATTAATTTTATACTGGCCGTCGGCGGCGGAAGCGTCATAGACTCAGCCAAGGCAATTGCCGTCGGTTTTCCGTATGAAGGGAATGTATGGGATTTTTATGCCGGGATCTGCGAACCAAAAAGGGCTTTACCTGTTGCCACTGTGCTGACCATTCCGGCTGCCGGCAGTGAATCCAGCAACAGTTCTGTTATTACCAACGAAGATGGATGGTATAAGCGTGGTTTGACCAGCGATTTGTTATATCCTGTATTCTCAATACTGAATCCTGAGCTCACCTATACCCTGCCGAATTACCAGACAGCCTGCGGTTCTGCCGATATTATGGCTCATATTATGGAACGCTATTTTACAAATACCCGGAACGTTGAATTAACCGACAGGCTTTGTGAGGCAACCTTTAAAACAATAGTCCACAATATCCCTATTGCACTTAAAAACCCTGATGATTATAATGCCAGGGCTGAGATAATGTGGGCAGGAACAATAGCTCATAATAATCTTCTTAACACAGGCAGACTGGGCGACTGGGGCTCTCATGATATTGAACACGAAATCAGCGCTATATATGACATAGCTCATGGAGCAGGTTTGGCAATAGTATTTCCGGCCTGGATGAAATATGTATACAAGCGTGATATCAGGAGATTTGCCCAGTATGCGCAAAGAATGTGGAATATCGATGATAACCTGTTCGACCTGGAGGATGTGGCATTAAGAGGAATTGCCGCTCTTGAGAATTATTTCAATTCCATTGGTCTGCCTACCCGATTAAGCCATGTAAATATTGATGACACGCATTTGGAAGAAATGGCAGATAAGTGTACGGCATCTGACACACAACGGATAGGCGCTGTTATGCAGCTTAACAAAAATGATGTGCTTAATATTTTAAAACTGGCTCTCTGATGTTTAACGCATGAAGCACCTACTCCTATTATCATACCGAGTGGAGCTTAACCGAGCCGAAGGATCTTAAAGTATTGACTTAAAGATCCTTCGCTATCGCTCAGGATGACAAGCTGAGAACGGTTTTTTCGGTGGTCTCGGATATGCCTGTTTTTATTTATTCTTATACTGCTCTGATAACACCGCAGGCAAGTCTTTTCCCGGCATTTCCCGCCGGCTGGGATCTGTAATCGTCAGGATTTTGATGTATTATTACAGTCCTTCCTACAACCTGAGCAGGGCTGAATCTTTCAGTATAGAAAGCTAAAAACGCATATCCGTTGTTGCCGAACAGTGCCGGCATGTCTCCGGCATGCAGTGGATGGGGCGCATTGGTCGGATTATAATGACCCCCTGCTGCCTGGAAGGGATCTGAACGGTCACCCGTCTCACAGGTATTTCCATCATGAATGTGAAATCCAAAGGGGTTAACAGGCGGCGTTCCATTTGTCGGGGCAATAGTTTTAGGGAGATTATAAATCTCTGCGACTACCATGGTTCCATTATAGGCCGGATAAAAATTTACCGTACCGTTGATTGAAGGCGCCAAAGGCCCGCCCATTATCTCAGCCCTGGCAGAAGGTTTCTTATTAATTATTGTATTGGCAAAGAAATTTATATTTTTTATTCTCATAATCTTCACTTTAAAAAATGATTCCGGTATATTATATGCGTAACATGCAAATATGGACATGTCACAGGGTCTTCTGGCATTTGGAACTTCTAAGGTATTAAAATATTTTTTGCTGTTTTAGATAAAAAAAATAATTAAGCGAGGTTTAAAATATGGCCCAGGAAATTGAACGTAAATTTCTGGTCTTAAACAATGATTACAAGAATGGGATTGACGGAGTGCTTTATAGACAGGGGTATTTGTGCATAAGTCCAAAACGCACTATACGCGTAAGAACAGTCGGCAATACGGGTTATATTACCATAAAGGGCCTTTCAAAAGGGGCTGCCCGCTCCGAATTTGAGTATTCTATCCCCAAAAATGACGCAGAAAAATTATTCCTGTTATGTGAAACTCCCTTAATAGAAAAATATCGATATTTTGTTCCATATAAGGGAAATACATGGGAAGTGGATGAATTCCTGGGCGAAAACAATGGTCTGGTCATTGCCGAAATTGAGCTGGAATCTGAAACTCAGACATTTGAGCTGCCACCGTGGGTAGGGGCTGAGGTAACTTCAGACCCGAGATATTATAATTCCAATCTTGTACGCTTTCCTTTCAACCGATGGTAGTTGATCTATGTCATCCCGATCAAATCGCAGCAAAGCCGAGGGATCTTTTGTCAATAAGTAGGCGGGTACAAGGATCTCATTTCGAATGCCTTTAAGCACACAGGTCCATAAGATCAATATCGCCGTTTTATGACATTCCTCCGCTTACGCTCCGTCATGTCCCGGACGGGAGGTCTTCCTCTCACGGGTTGCTCATACATTTTCAATAAAGTTACTGTTCGGTGGTCATTCCTTCGAAGCATACCGGCTTATCTCCATGAGAAACCTTGCACCCGCCTCATTTATGTCCCCTTAAGAGATCCTTCGTTAACACTCAGGGAGACAGGGCCGGAGGAGGCAATGGGCCCTGGAAATCTTTTAATTATCGTTAATATGGCTGGACTGGCACAAAATTCGCCTCATATCAGTAAGATGTTGTGAGGTGGTATGAATGAAGTGCGATTTTATTAAGACTCGGACAGTCGAAGACCGTTTCTATCATAATAAGGTATTAATGGTCAGCGTGAAAATTGATTACCCTGTTTTATCCTCAAACTACAGCGGAAACGCCATGTATTTTAATATGTATTACAGACAAAAGGCACATAGAAATTACCGTTATGCTTCAACCAAGTTGTACCAGACAGCCGTTAAACAATATAGAGGTTCCGTTTCTCAAGGATTTCCGTTCCATAGTTTTGAAATGGTTGAAACTTTCGAACCGACTTACTGCAATAAACCTTTAATTAGTTTGTTTTACGATATTTATGAGTTTACGGGAGGCGCTCACGGTAACACTGTCAGACATGGCAACACCTGGGATATGAGAAGGGGCACGCTTATTGCACTGGATTCGCTGTTTGTAAAAGGTTATGATTATAAGCCTGTCATGCTGAACCATATCGAATCCGAAGCCAGAAGAAGACAAATAACCGGAAGGGCTCATTATTTTGATAACCTGGAGGAAAACTTAAATAAATACTTTGATCCCAAGAACTTTTATCTGACAGAAGAAGGGGTGGCAATTTTCTATCCCCTGTACACAATTGCTCCATATTCCGATGGTATTCAGGTCTTTGTTATACCATACCGTATGTTCGGCGATAATATAAAGTATAATTTAAATTAGTCTGAATCAGATCTTAAGGCAAATATCAATCTTACGAGGATGGTTAAAAGATAGCCGTCCTTATTTATTAATAGCCGCCAGCTATCAGGTTGTTTTAATAACAAAAAATAGGCGGAGTGTTTCCCACTTATTAACGACTTCGCCCAACCTATCTCAGCATTTGGAGATAGGATTTTGAACTGCACCTGCTGTTTCTTAATTCATAAAAAGTAGGACAAAAATGGGCTTCATCCTTTCCAATACAACATATTCTTCATCATAAAATATGCGGTGGGACAATTCTTAAATTACTGGAATTTTATAAAAAAATCTATCAATTCCTCATTAAATTTAATCTTTGATTTAGTCAATGATGATGTTATTATTATATCTAATAATAAATCAATCATAACAAAGACTGGAGGACTTTCCATGAAAGCGGTCATTACAGTAATAGGCTGTGATAAAATCGGTATTATTGCATCTGTCACAGGTGTTTTGGCAAAAGCTAATGTCAATATTCTGGACATATCCCAGACTATTATGCAAAATATATTCAGCATGATTATGCTTGTTGATATTTCAAAAATGAACTGCGAGTTTTCCGAACTGAGCGATAAGTTAAAACAAACCGCAGAAGAACTGGGTGTGGACATAAGGTTCCAGAGGGAAGAGATTTTTACCAGTATGCATCGCATTTAGGAGTGTAAGAAATGTTTAACGCAAATGAGATACTTGAAACCATAAATATGATTTCAGAGGAAAACCTTGATATACGCACGATCACAATGGGTATATCCCTCAGAGACTGTGCTTCAGACAGCGGCAAAATTACCAGAAAGAGAATATACGAAAAGATAGTGCGTTATGCACATAATTTAGTCAAGACTGGAGAAGACATTGAGAGAGATTTTGGTATTCCTATAATAAATAAGAGGATATCGGTTACCCCGATTGCAATAGTGGCTGAAAGCAGCGATGAGGAAAATTATGCTTCCTTTGCCAGAGTTCTTGATGATGCAGCGAAAGCTGTCGGAGTAAACTTTATCGGCGGCTTTTCCGCTTTGGTCCATAAAGGTTATACCAAGGGAGACAGGCTTCTTATCAAAGCTATACCTGAGGCCCTTTCCGAAACAGAGAGGGTTTGCTCTTCGGTAAATGTCGCCACTACAAAGTCCGGAATAAATATGGACGCCGTAAAAGAAATGGGCTATATAATCAAGGAATGCGCTGAAAGAACCCGGGATAAAGGTGCTGTTGCCTGCTCTAAACTTGTGGTGTTTTCCAATGTTCCGGAGGACAATCCCTTCATGGCAGGCGCTTTTCATGGAGTAGGAGAACCTGAGTGCGTCATTAATGTTGGAGTCAGCGGGCCGGGTGTTGTCGCACATGCGTTGAAGGAACTGGAAGGGGCCGATTTTGGAACCATAGCTGAAACTATTAAGAAAACGGCATTTAAAATTACAAGAATGGGGCAATTGGTGGCACAGGAAGCATCGAGCCGCCTCAAAGTACCCTTTGGTATTGTAGACCTGTCATTGGCTCCGACTCCTGCCGTAGGGGACAGTGTTGCCCATATTCTTGAGGCTATGGGCCTGGAGAAATGCGGCACCCACGGAACTACGGCAGCCCTTGCACTGTTAAATGACGCTGTCAAAAAAGGCGGTGTTATGGCCAGTTCGTACGTAGGAGGCTTAAGTGGAGCTTTTATTCCTGTAAGCGAGGATGCGGGAATGATTGAAGCAGCAATGAGCGGAGCTCTTACTATAGAAAAGCTGGAGGCCATGACTTGCGTATGTTCTGTTGGTCTGGATATGATAGCCATACCCGGGGACACACCGGCATCTACTATTTCAGCCATTATTGCCGATGAGGCTGCTATAGGGGTGGTTAACAGTAAGACTACGGCAGTAAGGATAATTCCTGTTCCGGGCATGAAGGAAGGGGATGTGGTTGAGTATGGCGGACTTTTTGGAAGAGCCCCCATTATGAGTGTTAATCCTTTTTCTGCCGAAAAATTCATAAGCCGTGGAGGCCGCATACCAGCACCCCTGCAGAGTCTTAAAAACTAACTAAAAGAATATGATTTTATTGAACATCTTTAAAAAATAATCAGATGGCAGGTGATGTTTGCATGGTAGTCAAAGTATTTAATGTCGGAGATATTGTAGAGCTTAAAAAACAGCATCCATGCGGAAGCAAGCTCTGGAAGATATTAAGAACAGGGGCTGACTTCAGGATAGAATGCCAGGGATGCAAGCATTCACTTATGATTTCAAGGCCAAAGTTCGAGAAAAGCGTAAAAAAAATAGTGGGAGACACCGCTGAATAAGCGGTTATCCTAAGCAAAACATACGAATTCCTTGCTTAACAAAAAGATTCTTCGCTGACGCCCAGAATGACATGGAACCTGAGGTTCGCATTGAGGAGTCGGATGATTTTTAAGCTCCATTCAGAATGGCAGATTTATTTTATAGTCAGGAAGCTCTCCAGGTCGGTAAACTCCTTTTTAAATTGAAGTCTGCTGACAGTAACATTTTTACCGGCCAGGGAGTCTTTAATAATGCCATATTTGTTTTCAAATTCATTCAATACCAGAATCTCGGTCCTGTTAAATGAAACGGGATATATATTATCCACAACATCCGCCAATATTTCAGGAACATCGCTCGTCTCGTACGGAGTGGCGTCGTTGTCGGTAATACGGATGATTTCCATCTCCAGATCAAAGTCCTTACATTGCTCAATCCGGTATTTCAAATTATTAATAAATATCCTTGCCGTATCGGGTTTCAATAAGTTTTGTTGTTTCTCGAGATTCTTAAAGCCCGCAATTAACGGAGCCATGTGATTTGCGATAGTTTCAAAGATCAGTGTGTTTTCCTCATCGCTTAAGAATCCGCTGCCTGTTTTTAAAATTATTATAGCACCGATAAATACTGTTTCATATCGCTCCAATGTCATTGGAATAAACAGAGCGCCTGCATTATCTTCCATTTTGGATGCAATTGCTTCTCCTACAAGAGCAGATAGTTTTTCGGAGTCCGGCTCAAATACTGTGCTTCCCCTTCTAAGAGGTTTCAGATTCGGAGTCATTGGTATAACAAGATCCAGCATTGATGGATCCGTAGCTTTATTTATCTTAAGGCTGTCTGAGTCCTCATCGTATAGCGCTATTACGGCATTTTGGACCCCGAACGAAATCGTAAGGCTTTCCAGTGCAAGTTCAATCAATATATCGCTGTTCAGAGCCGAGTTTATATTTTTTGAAATACGGTTAAGGGTTATCATTCGTTGAAGTTTTTCCTGGAGCAGTTTTTTCTGATCATTTACCTTTTGGATCAGCATGGCATTTGAAAGAGCAATGTATGTATATGAGGCAAGGCTGTCCACCAGCTCAAAAGCGCCTTTTTTATATTCGTTGCCCGTAACTGTTTTCCCAAGAGTAACAAATCCCAAAATTTTATCATTTTCGCCGAAAATAAACACCACATATTTAGCCTGTAAATATGATAAAAGCTCTTCACCGTTGTTAAACATATTACAGAACAGTTCTTTGTGATTGTCATTAGAAAAATCTAAAATCTTACAATCGGGAGTTATTTCAGTATTAAGACTCAAGGAGATAGTCTGCATGTCTTTTACGTTACTGTCAAATACATTTCTGTATGCCCGTAAAACGTATTTTTCCGAGGAGTTATCATAAAGAACGAAGCCGGTATAGGCACTTTGCGTAAGTTCTGAAAAAACGTCCACAGCAAGCGAATATAGTTTTTCAAGGCTATATTCGGTAAGCATGGCTTTTGCCGACTGGTTAATAGCAAAAAGATTAAATATCTTTTCGTCAAGTTCCTGATTACTTATTCTGAGCTTCTCAAGACTATAGCTGTTTTCCAGAGCATTTGTAAAAAGATGCATAAGGGTTTCGCAAACCAGTATGTCGCTTTCATTAAACTCTGAAGCAATCCTTCTTGACAAGAGGAAAAAACCATACAATTTATTATCCAGCCTAAGAGGCAGCATTACCGTCGCGCCCATATCATCTATAACCGACGCGTCAAAATACCGCAGCAAAGCCTCCCGTCCGTTTATCACTGCACCAACGAAAATAATATAGTTCGATAACTCCGGTGTCGCAGGAATAAAACTTTTTTCCATTTTGATCCCACGTTGTTTTTTCAGTTCATATCCATTATTCTCGAAAATATATAATGCAGACTTTTCTACGGTAAGAAGCTCATTTACAAAATCAAATGCGGCTTCGGTGATTTGTTCCAGTGTAAGGCGATTAGAAAAAAACTTGATAGCCTCCAAGATCCCATTGTATCTATATAAGTCAGTTTTGTTGTCATTTTTAATATCCTGCTCTATTTTCTTTAAAATATCATTATATTCCATACCTGTCCTCCAAATCACATGGTTTTTATTTCATTGTCTTTATAGTAATAAGTTACCATAGGCACAGCTTGCGACACTTCTTCGCAAAGATTTTTTATTTCAATTCTAACCTTCGGGTATATGCGGGTTTTTGCAATTACTGAACCCTCGCCTGGAGTTTTGAGATATTCATTAAGACTTTTACATTTATACTCCAGTTCCTTGATTATTTCCTTCCTTTGGGCGTATGAGTTTTTTAAATTTTCATAATTATCGATATGTTCTTTTGAAAGGTTAGAAGTACCGGCATTGCTGTAAACCTGGAGATGTTGTCTTATCCGTATGATTTCCTTTTTGTTCTCTTCGAGCTCCTTCATAGTTCTGTCCAGCTCCAATTTTAACTCATTCCGGTTAAATCCCCTGACTTTGATAAAAGTACGCGATTCGGATTTATTGCCGATCTCAGCGGCAGAAACCTTGATATCCGCATCAATTTTACCACCTATTATTTTCCCTTTGGGCGACTCGATAATTAACTGCTTCGCCCGGACATTTGAATTCAAACAGTAGAACCCGACATATACATTGCCTTCACATTCTACAGTAATATCAGATAAAAATTTCACATAGAGGTTCTTTTTGCAGCGAACAACAGCCTTGTTTCTGCCTGCAATTCCACCCCTTATGTATATATTCCCTTCGCGGCTGGATATTTTATCGGCTGCACCGACACCATATTCTCCGAGTATTTCAAT
>Ga0134100_1002036_pt1 | contig 17114 bp, 16 predicted proteins | sample 11_taG_2_FD_94444 | JGI IMG/M metagenome (GOLD analysis project Ga0134100, IMG submission 94444) | Switchgrass degrading microbial communities from high solid loading bioreactors in New Hampshire, USA - 11_42_5_180_A3 metaG | ecosystem: Engineered > Bioreactor > Semi-continuous > Anaerobic >...
GAGGGCCGTCTACGCGCAGAACGCCGAAGCCTACCGCGCCGAACTGGAAGAACTGCACACCTACGCCCGGGAGCAGCTGGCCACCATTCCGGCGGAGCGGCGGGTGCTGGTGACGGCCCATGACGCCTTCGGCTACTTCGGCCGGGCCTACGACGTGGAGGTGATGGGCCTGCAGGGCGTCTCCACCGCAGCCGAGTACGGCCTGGCCGACCTGCAGCGCCTGGTGGACGTGCTGGTGGCCCGCGGGATCAAGGCCGTCTTTGTCGAGTCCAGCGTGCCGCGCAGCTCGATCGAGGCGCTGGTGGAGGGCGCCGCGGCCCGGGGGCACACGGTAACCATCGGCGGGGAGCTGTTCTCCGATGCCCTGGGACCGGAGGGTACACCGGAGGGTACCTACGTGGGCATGCTCAGGCACAACGTCGACACCATCGTGGCGGCGCTGCGGTAGCCGCCCGGCGCCGGCGAGCGGAGGTGGTGCGTATGGCGGCGGAGAGCGAACTCGCACTGGTCGTCCGTGACCTCACCGTGGCCTACCAGCGGCGTCCGGTACTGAAGGACGTGAACCTCTCGCTGCCCGAGGGGCGGCTGATCGGCATCGTCGGCCCGAACGGGGCGGGCAAGTCCACCCTGATGAAGGCGGTGCTGGGCATGGTGCCGCGGCTTTCGGGTGAGGTCTGGGTCTCGGGGCGACCGCCCGCAGCGGCGCGCCAGGAGATCGGCTACGTGCCCCAGCGGACGGCGGTGGACTGGGACTTCCCCACCGACGTGCTCGACGTGGTCATGATGGGCCGGTACGGGACGCTGGGGCTGCTCCGGTGGCCGGGGGCCCGGGAGCGGGAACTGGCCATGGCCGCGCTGGAGCGGGTGGGCATGGCCGAGTATGCCCGCCGGCAGATCAGCCAGCTTTCGGGCGGGCAGCAGCAGCGGGTCTTCCTGGCCCGGGCCCTGGCGCAGGACGCGCGGCTTTACTTCATGGATGAGCCCTTCGCCGGGGTGGACGCGGCCACCGAGAGGGCCATCGTGAACTTGCTGCGCGGGCTGAAGGCCCGCGGCCGCACGGTGGTGGTGGTGCACCACGACCTGCAGACGGTGCGGGAGTACTTCGACTGGTTGGTGCTGCTGAACGTCCGGGTCATGGCCGCCGGTCCGGTGGAACGGGTCTTCACCGCGGAGAACCTGACCCGCACCTACGGCGGGCGGCTGGGCAGCCTGGCCCACGTGGCCGGTGCCTCGCCGGCGCCGCTTCGGACATCGGGAGGAGACTGAGCCGTGGACGCCAACACGCAGTGGGTGATGACGGGTACCGCGCTCCTAGGGGTGGCCGGGGGGGTACTCGGCTCCTTTGCCCTGCTCCGGCGCCGGGCGCTGGTGGGCGACGTGCTGGCGCACGCCGCACTGCCGGGCGTGGCAGGCGCCTTCCTGGCGACGGGTACCAAGGCGGTCGGACCGCTATTGGCGGGGGCGGCCATCGCGGCCGTGGCGGGTGTTCTGACCATGTCGGCCATCGCGCGGTTTTCCCGCCTGAAGGCAGATGCCGCGATGAGCCTGGTGCTCACGGTCTTCTTCGGCCTGGGCATCATGCTGCTGGGGGCGGCGCAGCGCTCGCCTGGCGGGAACCAGAGCGGGCTCGACAAGTTCCTCTTTGGTCAGGCGGCGGCGATCGTGGGGCGCGACGTGCGGGTGATCACGCTTGCGGCCGCCCTGCTCTGTCTTCTGGTCCTCCTGCTGTTCAAGGAGTTCAAACTGCTGGCCTTCGACCCGGAATTCGGCGTGGGGATTGGCCTGCCGATGGCCGCGGTGGAACTCGTGTTCAACCTGGCGGTCGTGCTGGCGGTGGTGATCGGGCTGGAGGCGGTGGGCGTGGTGCTGATGGCGGCGCTCCTGGTCACGCCGGCCGCGGCGGCCCGCTGCTGGACGGACCGGCTTCACCTCATGGTGCCCCTGTCCGGGCTGTTCGGGGCCCTCTCCGGCGCCCTGGGCACCGCCGTCTCCCTGGTGGGACCCCGGATGCCCACCGGCCCGCTGATCGTGCTGGCGGCCACCGGCATCTTCGTGGCATCGCTGCTGCTCGCGCCCCGGCGGGGGCTGCTTGCCCGGTCTCTGCGGAGCCTGCGCACCCGAAAGGCGGCGCAGCGGGAGCGTCTACTGGTGGCGCTGTATGACCTGGCCGAGGAGGCAGCGGGCGCCGGCAACGCCCCTGCGGTGACGGCCGAGGCGCTGGAGCGGCGGCGGGGAATCCCGGCACGCAGCGCGGGCCCACAGCTGGCGCGCCTCGCCAGGGAAGGGCTGGTGGATGAGGCGGGCGGAACCTGGAAACTGACGGGCCGGGGGCTCGCCGAGGCCTACCAGGCGGCCCGCAGCGAGCGACTCCATCTGGTCTACCTGATGCATCAGGCCGACCTGGACGGCGGGATGACGGACCAGGGCGTGCGGCCGGCATTTGCGCCGGAAATCGTGCCGCAGCTGGAGCAGTGGCTCCGGCAGCACGGGCTGGAGCCGCGGCTGCTGCCCGGGCACACCGCGGGGGAGGTGGGGTAGATGGGCGCACTGGCGCCGCTGGTGATCATCCTCGTGGGGGCGCAGGTGGCGGGGGCGTGCGCGCTGGTGGGCTCGTTTCTGCTGCTGCGGCGGATGACCATGCTGGGCGACGCCATCAGCCACGCGGTGCTGCCCGGCATTGCCGTGGCGTTCTTGCTCTCCGGCCGGCCGCAGTCGCCGTGGGCGCTGCTGGGGGCGGCGGCCTTCGGGCTCCTGTGTGCCTATCTGGTGCAGGCCCTGCAGCGGGCCGGGGTGCGGGAGGACGCCGGTACCGGCGTCGCCTTCACCGGGCTCTTCGCCCTGGGCGTGCTCCTGATCTCGGCCTTCGCGGACCATGTGCACCTGGACCTCGACCACGTGCTCTACGGGGAGATCGCATATGCGCCCTGGGACCTGTGGCTGGTAGGCGAGCGCAGCCTCGGCCCCCGGGCGCTCTGGACCACGGGCGGTATCTTTCTGCTGGATCTGGCGGCTGTCCTCTTGTTCTACAAGGAACTGAAGTTCTGCGCCTTCGACCCGGAGACGGCGGAAGCGGCGGGCATCAACGTCAGAGCCTTTCACTACCTGCTGATGACGCTGGTATCGGTGTCGGCCGTGGCGGCTTTTGATGCCGTCGGGGCCATTCTGGCGGTGGCCATGCTGGTGGTGCCGTCCGCCACGGCCTACCTGCTGACCGACCGGCTCTCCGTCATGCTGGGGCTTGCCGTGGGGCTGGGGGCCCTCGCCAGCGCCCTGGGATACCTCCTTTCCCGGGCTACCGACACGTCTGTGGCCGCAGCCATGGCAGTGTCCGCGGGCGGGCTGTTCGCACTGGCTTTCTTCCTGGCCCCCCGGCACGGGCTGGTGGCGCGGTGGCGCAGGCGACGGTCGGACGGCTGAAGCGGCCAGAACTGGGGAAGTCTAGCAAGGGGGAACTTCGGAGGGAGGAAAAAGGGCGGGACGTACGGAATACACTACCGAGACAGGCCAGGCGGGTGCGGCCTGCTCGCCCGGGGATCGGGCCGGTGCAATCGGAGGTAACGTTTTGATGAGAGTGGCTGCGGTCATCCCCGCGTTTAACGAGGAAGAGACCATTGCCGATGTTGTTTCTGTTTGTGTAAGGGTACCGGAGATCGAGGAGACCATCGTCGTGGACGACGGTTCCTCGGATGAGACGGCTGCAAGAGCGAAGGCGGCAGGGGCCAGGGTGATCTCGCATGCGGAAAACCGGGGGAAGGCTGCGGCGATGAAGACGGGTTTCGAGGCCACGACCGCCCCGGTTCTGCTTTTTCTCGACGCGGACCTGATCGGCCTCCAGCCCGACCACCTGCAGGACCTGCTGCGCCCGGTGCTCGCCGGGGAGGCCGACATGACCGTCGGCGTGTTCGGCGACGGCCGCGTGGCCACCGACCTGGCGCAGATGGTGGCGCCCTACCTGTCGGGGCAGCGGGCGATTGTCCGCAGCGTTCTGGCCGGCATGTTCCAGCAGGAACCCGACGCGGAGCAGGTTCGGTTCGGCATCGAGGTCGCAATCACCAAGTACGTGCGGAGCCACGGCTGCCGGGTCGTGGAGGTGGTTCTGGAAGAGATGACCCACCGCATGAAGGAAGAGAAGTTCGGCCTGATGAAGGGTGCAGCGGCACGCCTGAAGATGTACTACGAAATATTAAAATATGTACAGAAGGGATAGTATAGATTGCTAGAGTATTTGCAGGCGAACTTCTACTCGTTCGCACAAGAACTCTGGGAGAATCTTGTCCCGCTGTTCGTGGCTGCGCTGGCCGGCGGCGTGGTGGGCCTGGAGCGCGAGGCCACCAACCGGCCGGCGGGCCTGCGCACGCACGTCCTGGTGTGCGTGGGCTCGGCCCTGATTATGAAGGTCTCGATCGGCATGTACCAGTTGGTGCTCGCCACGGGAGTCGGCAACGCTGACCCGGGGCGCATCGCCGCGCAGGTTGTGAGCGGCATCGGCTTCCTCGGCGCCGGCACGATCATGCGCGAGGGCGCCAACATCCGGGGCCTGACGACCGCCGCCTCGCTCTGGGTGGTCTCGGCCATGGGCCTGGCGGTGGGGGCGGGCCTGTACCTGGAGACCTTCGTCGCCGTGGTGCTGGTGCTGCTCACCCTGAAGACCCTCTCCCAGGTGGAGCGCCGGTTCATCTCGCGCGGCGGCTACCACTCGCTGGTGGTCCACGTCACCGACACCCCGGGCAAGCTGGGCGAACTGGCCTCCATCTGCGGGCGGTGGGGCTGCACCATCAACAACGTCGCCATGCGGACAGGTCCCCTGCCCGGGACGATCGAGATCACCTTCGCGGTCAAGCCGACGGGCCGCGGGGGCATCGACATGTCGGGTTTGATCGGCGACCTCATGGCGACGGAAGGGGTCATCGCCGTCACCGAAGAAGATTAAAGGAGATCGGTGCGGGCGCGCGGGCCCAGGCCCTCGCGCTCGCGTTCCTTGCAGCCGCCGCGCCCGCTCGCCGGGCCGCGGCGGAACGATTTCCAGGCTTGGGGTGAGCCATTCTGATGTCACCGCAGTCCGACTGGCTCTCGCTGGTCGATGTGGCCCAGCTGCCCCCGGAGGCGCAGGCGTTCCTGGGTGCGGCGAAGGTGGTGCGCGTGGATGTGCGCCTGCGCGCCCGAACCGTCGCGCTCCATCTGGAGAGCCCGGTGCGGCTTCCGCTGGAGCAGCGCGAAGGCGTGGCATCCGCCATCGCCGCGGGATGCTTCGGCGACCTGGCCGCGTCGGTTACCGTGGTACCGGTACGGGTGGCCGACCCGCAGGCGGACCCCGCCCAGCGCCTGGATGAGGCCTGGCCGGACATCCTGGTGCAGCTGAAAGCGGCGCTTCCGCTGGTCAACGGCATTCTCGACAAGGCCGAGCGGCGGGTGGAGGGCGCCTGGCTGGTGCTGGAACTGCCCACCGCCGCCCAGGCGGAGGTGGTGGAGCGGCGCGGCGTGGTGCCCGTGCTGGAGCGGCTGGTGCGGCAGGAGACCGGCTGCGGCCTGCAGGTGCGGGTGACGGCCCGTCCTGCGCCCAGGCCGGCGGCTCCCCCGGTCCCCGCGGAGCCGGAGGATCCCTTCGCCGACCGGGAAGAGGAGGAGGTGCCGCCACCGCCCGAGCCGATCCCGGCCGACGACCTGGCGGAGGCCTACCTGGAACAGTGGATGCAGCGCCAGTCCGCCTTCGGCAAAAAAGAGGCGAAGAGCGCCCCGCCGCCATCCGAGGGGGTCATCAAGGGCCGCGCCATCCCGGACGATGCGCCCGTACGGCGGATTGCCACCATCACCGAGGAGGAGAACCGGGTGGTGATCGAGGGCGAGGTGGTGGGCCTGGACAGCCGCGACCTGAAGAGCGGCCGCCAGCTCATCTCCTTCGGCGTCTGCGACCTTCTGCGCGCCGAGCACCCTGGCGACCTGGGCGACACACTTCCCGTCAAGCTCTTCCGCGACCCCCAGAAGGACCCGGACTACCTGGCGGTGCTGAAGAACGGCGCCTGGGTGAAGGTGCGGGGGAACGTGCAGGTGGACAAGTTCTCCGGCGACCTGACCCTGCTGGCCGACGACGTGATGGTGGGCCAGAGGCCGAGCCGGCAGGATGGGTATGAGGGCCCGCTGAAGCGGGTGGAACTGCATGCGCACACCACGATGTCGGCGATGGACGCCCTGATTGACCCGGCCGACCTGGTGAGAACCGCCGTGAAGTGGGGCCACAAGGCGGTGGCCATCACGGACCACGGCGTGGTCCAGGCCTTCCCCGCCGCCAGCCACGTGAAGGTTCCCGACGACTTCAAGGTGATCTACGGCTGTGAGCTCTTCCTCGTGGACGACGGGGCGCCGGTGGTGCTCCGGCCGCCGGAGAACGTGCGCCTGGCCGACGCCGAGTTCGTGGTGCTAGACATCGAGACCACCGGCTTCTCCCCCATCGGCGACGACATCATCGAGCTGGGCGCGGTGCGGTACCGAAACGGCGAGATCGGCGAGTCGTTCCAGCGCTTCGTGCGCCCGTCGAAGCCGATTCCCGAAGACGTGCAGAAGCTGACCCACATCACCAACGAGATGGTGGCCGACGCACCCGAGCCTGAGGTGGCCCTGCGGGAGTTCTTCGACTTCGTCGGCGACGCCATCATCGTGGCCCACAACGCCCAGTTCGACTACTCCTTCCTGCGCTACCACCGGCAGAAGCACCTGGGCGAGCCCTTCGAGAACCCGGTGCTCGACACCCTGACCCTGGCCCGGGCGGTGCTGCCCCACATGCGGAGCCACAGCCTGGCCGCGCTCACGAAGGAGTTGAACGTGGAGCTTGTCGACCACCACCGGGCCGATGCCGACGCGCGGACGGCCGCCATGGTGCTGGCCAAGCTGCTGGAGCTGGCGGCAGAGCGGGCGGAGGGCGTCGAAAGCGTCGCCGACCTCAACCGCCTCACGCGCACCATCAACGCCGAGCAGCTCCGGGCGCACCACGCCACCTGCCTGGTGAAGTCGCAGGTGGGCATGAAGAACCTGTACAAGCTCATCAGCCTTTCCCACATCGAGTACTTCAACCGCACGCCCCGCGTGCCGCGGACCGAGCTGGAGAAGCACCGGGAGGGGCTTCTCATCGGCTCGTCCACCTACGGGGGCCACCTCTTCGATGCCCTGCTGCGCGGCGTGCCGGAGCCGGAACTGGAGCAGCTGGCCAGCTGGTACGACTACCTGGAAATCCTGCCCCGCGACTGCCTCGCCTTCCTGCTGGAGCAGGGCCAGGTGAACTCCGAGGAGCAGCTGCTCTCGCTCAACCGGCGCATCTACGAGCTGGGCAAGCGGCTGGGCAAGCCGGTTGTGGCCGTTTCCGACGCGCACTTCCTGGACCCGCACCAGCAGATCTTCCGCCGCATCCTGAAGCACGGCATCGGCTTCCGGGATGAGTACGACGGCCCGTTCTACCTGCGCACCACCCAGGAGATGCTCGACGAGTTCGCCTACCTGGGCGAGGAGGCGGCCTACGAGGTGGTGGTGGCGAACCCCAACGCCATCGCCGAGCAGATCGAAAAGGTGAAGGTGGTGCCGGACAAGCTCTACCCGCCCAAGCTGGAGGGCTCCGAGGAGGAGACCCGGCGGCTCTCGTGGGAGAAGGTGAAGCGGGTCTACGGCGACCCGGTGCCCGAGAAGATCGCACAGCGGCTGGAGAAGGAGCTGAATGCGATCATCGGCAACGGCTTCGCCGTGTCGTACTACATCTCGCACCTCCTGGTGAAGAAGTCCAACGAGCTGGGCTACCTGGTGGGCTCCCGCGGTTCCGTGGGCTCCTCCTTCGTCGCCTGGGCCATGGACATCACCGAGGTGAACGCCCTGCCGCCGCACTACATCTGCCCCTCCTGCAAGTACCTGGAGTGGCATGACGACGGCAAGACCGGGTCGGGCTTCGACCTGCCCCGGAAGAAGTGCCCTCGCTGCGGCACCGAACTGGACCGCGACGGCCAGGACATCCCATTCGAGACCTTCCTGGGCTTCAAGGGCGACAAGGTGCCCGATATCGACCTGAACTTCTCGGGCGAGGTGCAGAACCGCATCCAGAAGTACTCCGAGGAGCTGCTGGGCGGCGAGAAGTACGTCTTCAAGGCCGGCACGGTGGGCACCATCGCGGAGAAGACGGCCTACGGCATGGTGCGGGCCTGGCTGGAGGAGAACAAGATCGCCGGCGTCCGCGAGGCGCACATCGGCTACCTCGCCCAGGGCGTGGCCGGCGTGAAGCGCACCACCGGCCAGCATCCGGGCGGCATGGTGGTCTGCCCCGTGGGCATGGAGATCGAGGAAGTCACGCCGGTGCAGTACCCGGCCGACGACCGCAGCTCCGGCGTGAAGACGACGCACTTCGATTACCACTCCTTCGAGCAGGCCCTCATGAAGCTCGACATCCTCGGCCACGATGACCCGACGATGCTGAAGGTGCTCCAGGACCTCTACCGGCAGAAGACGGGCAACCCCGACTTCGACATCCGCAAGGTGCCGGTAGACGACCCGGACGTGCTGGCGCTCTTCCGGCCCGGCGGCAACCGGGTGCTGGGCATCGAGGACGGGAAGCTTCAGTTCGACCTGGGCACCATCGTGCTGCCCGAAATGGGCACGCGGTTCGTCCGGCAGATGCTCATGGAGACCAGCCCCCGCAACTTCTCCGACCTGGTGCGCATCTCGGGCCTCTCCCACGGCACCGACGTGTGGACCAACAACGCCCAGGAACTGGTGAAGAAGGGGATCCCGTTCCAGGACGTGATCGGCTGCCGCGACGATATCATGGTGCAGCTGATCTACTGGGGCGTCGAGCCGGCCACCGCCTTCAAGATCATGGAGTCGGTGCGCAAGGGCCGCGGCCTCACCCCCGAGATGGAAGAGACGATGCGATCCTGCCACGTGCCCGACTGGTACATCTGGTCGTGCAAGCAGATCAAGTACATGTTCCCGAAGGCGCACGCCGCGGCGTACGTCCTCTCCTGCCTGCGCATCGCCTGGTTCAAGGTGCACGAGCCGACGCTCTTCTACGCCGCCTATCTCACGGTGCGGGCGGGCTCGGTGGACGCGAACCTGCTGGTGCAGGGCCCCGAGGCGGTGCGGCGGTACGTGCAGGAGATCGAGGCCAAGGGCCGCGACGCCACGCCCAAGGAGAAGGACTCCCTCACCGAGTACGAACTGGTGGAGGAGGCGTTCCTGCGGGGCATCCGCTTCGCCCCGGTGGACCTGTACCGGTCCGACGCCACCAGGTATCAGATCGTCGGGGACAAGCTTCTGCTCTGCCCCTTCAACTCGCTGGCCGGCCTGGGCGACAGCGCCGCACAGGCGATCGTGGAGGCCCGGGCGCAGGGGGAGTTCCACTCGAAGGAAGACCTGAAGAACCGGGCGCGGCTGAACAAGGCCGTGATGGAACTGCTGGAGAACCACGGGTGTCTGAAGGGGCTGCCGGAGGGCAACCAGCTGGTGTTCGCGTTCTGAGTGCGAAGGGGGAGGATGGGCCGGGACCCATCCTCCCCCGGATGATCTGCTGCCGGCACCGCATCAGGCAGCGGTCAGCCGGCGGAACCGCACGGCCAGCAGCTTCGCGGCCGCCGGCAGGGCAACGCGCCAGACCGCGGTGGAGATCAGCCCCGCGGGGTGCAGGTGGTCGAGCGTGACGAAACAGATGATACCGCCCACGAGTGAGCACGCGGCGTTGAAGTGCAGGTGGCGCCGCGGGGGCTGACGGAGCATGGGGCCGGGCATGCACGACCAATCCCCCCCTTTGCCATTTGAACTATAAGCAAAAATCACACCCCTCGTAAGTCGGGGGGAGCAGTGAGATCACAGCTCAGACCGCTACGGCAGGAGGTCCACCATGCAGATCCAACCCCTCCCCTACGATGCGATCGCACTCGAGAGATTCAAGAACGAAGGACCCTTCATCTGGCTCTGGGAGCCCGAACGGACCGAGGCCGTGCTGGGCGCCGGCACCCCGGAGACCGACGTTGACCTCGCCCTCTGCGCGGCCGCCGGCGTGCCCGTCTACCGCCGTCGGGGCGGGGGCGGGGCCGTGGTGCTCACGCCGGGCTGCATGATCATCACCGCCGCCTACGACGCCCGCCGCAAGGCGTTCGCCACGCAGTGGGTCGGCCCCATCGCCGACGCCATCGCACGGGCCCTGCGGGGCCTGGGACTGGAGGACGTGCAGGTGCGGGGGATGGGCGACGTGGCCATCGGCGACCTGAAGGTGCTGGGCTCCAGCCTCTACGCGAACCGGGAGGTGGCCCTTTACCAGGGCTCGCTGCTGGTGGACCCGGACCTGGAGACCATCGCCGCCCTGCTGCCGCACCCGTCCCGGGAGCCCGACTACCGTCGGGGGCGGGGGCACCATGCCTTCCTCACCTCGCTGGTCCGTGCCGGGTACCGGGGCGGGTGGCATGCCCTGGCGGAGGCGCTGGAGGCGGAACTGCGCCGGGTGTAGCCCGCAGGATTGCGCCAGTGTCCGGAAACAGGTAGTATGTCAATAGCGTTGCATATTTCCCCGCTGCTCGGGCGAGTGGGCAGCGGGGCGGTTTTGGTGGGGGTATCGGCTTGCGTTACCGGCTGGTCGCCCTCGATGTGGACGGCACGTTGTTCTGCAAACGTCACCAGGTCTCCCCGCGCACCCGGGCGGCTCTGGCAGCGGTGCGCGACCGCGGCATGATCACCGTCATCGCCACCGGCCGCACGCCCCAGTCGGCCCTGGAGATCAGCCGCCAAATCGGCGGCGGGCCGGTCATCTGCTGCAACGGCGCCGCGGTCCTCGACGAGGCGGGGGCGTACCTGGACTTCCGTGCGGTGCCCGGCGAGGCCGTGGCGCACACGATCGCCGTCGCGCGCCGCTTCGGCGCCCTCGTGCACTGCTACACCCCGGACGGGAAGGTGCTGGACCAGCCCCTGGCCCACGCCCTTAACACGTACCAGTGGCTCCGTCTCGGCGAGACGCCGCTCCGGTCCGCGCTGGGCGTCATCCGCATGTGGAAAGCGAACCGCACCCAGCTGGTGCGGCGGCTGGACCGGTGGGCGCTGTCGGCGGACCGTCCGCCCGTGCTGAAGCTGATGCTCCTGGGCGAGCCCGCCGGGCTTCCCGTCCTGGCGGAGGAGATTCGCCGGGAGGTGCCGGGCGTTACGGTCACGTCGTCGGGCAAGGGCAACCTGGAGATCAACGCCGCCGGCGTCTCCAAGGCCACGGGCCTGGCCGCGCTGGGGGAGAAGCTGGGGATTCCCCGTGAGGAGATGATCGCCTTCGGCGATTCGGATAATGATGTGGACATGCTACGGTACGTCGGGCTGGGAGTGGCCATGGGCAACGCGGCCGCACACGTGAAGGCCGCGGCAGACCGCGTGGCGCCCTGCTGTGAGGAGGACGGCGTCGCGTGCGTCCTCGAGGAGGTGTGCGGACGATGAAAGCACTGGAGGCCGTGACCCAGTTGGCGATGGGACTCTGGGTAGGCGCGGCGGCGGGCTTCGTCCTGAGCGCGCCGAAGATCTTCGCCGCATTCGGCCCCGACCGCCAGGCGGCCGGCGACCTGGCCGGCGACATGATCTACCTGCTGAACAACGCCGGCCTGCTGCTGGGGCTGGTCGCGCTGCTGGCGCTGCTGCCCCGCCTGCGCAGCGGCGTGAACAAGGCCCGCCTGGTGCTGCTCCTCGGCTGCCTCGGCGTGGGTCTCACCACGTGGCTCTATATCTTCCCGCAGATGGAGCGGGCGGAGCCGCCCGAGCCGATTCAGAACTACGCCGAGACCGATCCGGTGCGCGTGGAGTACAACCGCTGGCACACCCTCTCGGAGCGGGTGGCTGCCGCCGGCATGCTGATGGGCACGGGCGTGATCGTGCTGGGGCCCTTTGCGGAGGAGAAAGGGAGGCGGCGGTGATGGACTGGGAGGCGCGGGTGCTCGAGGCCCTGAGGAACTCACGGCCGCATTGGGACGCGCCGCCGGACTGGCGGGCCGTGCTCGCCCTCTACGGGGGGCTCGGTCCGGCGGAGGCGGCAGCGCTGGACCGCACCCTCCTTACCATGATCGACCTGGGTTATCGGAACCCCCACGCCGAGCGTGAGCTCCAACCCTTCGAGGGGGTGGAGGTGAGCCTGCCGGCGGGGATGGCCCCGGAGGATCTGCTCTGCATCGAGGCCGCTGTGCTGGTGGCCGCTCACCGTGGGCTGAGCGATGCCTACTTCCCCTTTGCACGGCTGATGAGCCTGCCCACCTGGCACGTGGTGCGGAGCCGCCTCACCTGGCTGGATCGGGAGGCGCTCACCGTGCAGCGGCAGCTGGCGCTCACCCGGGCGGGCCGCAGCCTCGGGGCGCTGCTCGGCCTGGCGGTGGGCGACGCCCTGGGCTGCACGGTGGAGTTCATGGACCGCGCCGCGATCCGGCGCCGCTTTCCGGATGGGCACCGGGAGATCCTGGGCGGCGGGCCTTTCGGCATTCCGGCGGGCGGCTGGACCGACGACACCGACATGGCCGTGGCCGTGGGGCGGGGGATTCTCGAGTCGCCTGCCGACCCGGTGGACGCCGTGGGGCGCCACTTTGTGGCGTGGCTGAAGTCGAACCCGCCCGACGTGGGCAACACGTGCCGGACGGCCATCGCCGCGTACATGCGGCTGGGCTCCTGGGAACTGGCCAGCGCCCACGTGGCGGCGGAGCTGGGCAAGTGGGCTGCCGGGAACGGTGCCCTCATGCGCACGCTGCCGGCTGCCCTGGCCTATGGGTGCGATCCGGCGCAGGCCATTCGCATCGGTCGGATGACGCACCCGCACCCCGAGTCAGACGCGGCCATCGCCATCTACCACCGCACGGTGGACGCACTGCTGGAGGGCGCCGGGCCGGAGGAGGCGCTGGCGGCGGGGCTGTCGCCCCTGCCCGGGGCCGAACCTCCCGTTGCGAAGGCCATCGGCGACCTGGCCCGTCGCCTGGCCGGGGTGAAGGACCGGCCGGCCGAGCAGATCCGGGCAGGCGGCTATGTGGTGGAGACGCTGGAGGCCGCACTCTGGGCCTTCCTGCGCAGCCAGTCGCTGGAGGAGTGCATCACGGCAGCGGTGAATCTAGGAGAGGATGCCGATACGGTCGGCGCCGTGGCGGGGGGACTCGCCGGTGCGGCCTATGGGCCGGCGGCGGTGCCCCGCCGCTGGAGCCAGCGCCTCAGAGACCGCTCGGTGCTCGACGAACTGGCGGAAGGGCTGTACGGCGTGTTCCGGAGCCTCACAATCGGAAACTAACAACGGAGGTGGAGCGGCGGCGCCGGTGTGCGGGGCCGCCGCGGCGGATGACAGCAGAGACGAAGAATGCGAAGGCGGCGACCCAGTTTGGCCTGACCCTGGTCCAGAAGATCCTGTACGGCTTGATCCTGGTGGCGGCCACCATCGTCGTCGTTCCGCTCAGCCCGGTCTTTTCCGGCCCCGTGGGGACGGTGATCTTCGTGCTTTACGGCATCTTCATCGGCGTCCTGGCCTGGTACGTCTCCACGGCATGGGGTTTCAGCCTGGAGGTCCGCAAGAGCGAGATGGTGGTGCGGAATACCCGCGGGACCACTGTCATCCCTCTGGACAAGGTGGGCATGCTGGTGCGCGGCGGGCGCAATCCGCTCTTCCCGGCGATCTGGGTGGTGCTGCGCGGCGTCGATGTGGGCCGCGCACTGCCCGAGAAAGGCGTGAACCCGCGCACGCAGGAGCTGCTGACGCAGTTTCAGAAGCGCAACCCGGGGAAGAAGCTCACGTTCGTGCCCATCCCGGCCATCTGCCTGCGCTCGGTGGGCGGGTTCGTGGGCGAACTGAAGGAGCGGATTCCCCCGCTCACCGTCGATGAGCGACTTGGCGGAAAGTAGGACCGCTCGCTATTGCCACGGCCGGGAAACTATGCTATCATGAGGACCGAGGTAGCCGTCCTGAGTGTTAAGGAGTGGGTGTTAACCCACTCTTTTCAACGTCCGAGGTTTCCTCGTTGGGGACTGTCGGGAGCCGGTGAGAACCGGCTCATTTGGTGCCCGGAAACGGGAAAGAGTAGTGCTGTAGGTCCTGTCTCCAAGTCGGCTGCCTGCTTGAGTGTGCGATCGGAGGTCTGGTCCTGTTTGGCGAAGAGCGGGAAACGTCTCGAAGAGTTGGTGGAGGAGGTCGCAGCGCCCCACGCTGCGGCCCTGGGGCTGGAACTGGTAGGCGTGGAACTGGTCAAGGAAGGTGCCAACCGCTATCTCCGGGTGTATATCGACAAGGAGGGCGGTGTGGGGTTCGACGATTGCGAGGCGTTGAGCCGTGTGGTTGACGCCCGGCTCGACGAACTGTTGCCCAATCCGCCGTACGAGTTCTTCGAGGTCTCTTCGCCCGGGCTGGAGCGGCCCTTAAAGCGCGAGGCAGACTTCGCCCGTTTCGCGGGGCGCAAGGTGATGGTCACCACCTACGCCCCCGTGGACGGGCAGAAGTCGTTTGTGGGTGAACTGCTCGGACTGGTGGATGGTCGTATCATGCTGAGGCTCACCGAGGGGAAGTCGCAGGGCCAGACGATCGCCCTCGACCGCAAGCAGGTTGCGAGCGCTCGGCTTTACGTTGATTTTTAGGCGTGCGGAAGGGGTTTGAGTATGAAAGCCGAGATTCTCGAAGCGCTGGATGACCTGGTGCGAGAGAAGGGCATCGCGCGGGAGGTCCTGATCGAGGCGATCGAGGCGGCGCTGATTTCGGCGTATCGCCGGAACTTCGGCATCGCGCAGAACGTGCGGGTCTTCTTCGATGACAAGACGGGCGACTACCGGGTGTACGCCCAGAAGGAGATCGTCGAGCAGGTCACTGACCCGCGGCTTCAGGTCAGCCTCGAGGAGGCGCGCGCGAAGAACCCGAACCTGCAGGTGGGCGACATCTTTGAGGTGGAAGTCACGCCCCGTGACTTCGGCCGCATTGCCGCCCAGACCGCCAAGCAGGTGGTGGTGCAGCGCATCCGGGAAGCCGAGCGCGGCATGATCTACGAGGAGTACTCCAGCCGCGAGGGCGAGATCGTCACCGGCCTGGTGCAGCGGCAAGATCCGAAGACCAAGACCGTCTACCTGGAGCTCTCCAAGGGCGTCGAGGCCGTACTCACCGCCAACGAACAGATTCCCGGCGAGCGCTTCGTGGAGAACCAGCGCATCAAGGCGTACGTCATCGAGGTCAAGCGCACCACCAAGGGACCCGCCATCGCCGTCTCCCGCACCCATCCCGGTCTGCTGAAGCGGCTGTTCGAGCTGGAGGTGCCGGAGATCCACGACGGTGCGGTGGAGATTAAGGGCGTCGCCCGGGAGCCCGGAGCGCGCTCGAAGCTCGCGGTGATGGCCCGGGAGCCCAACGTCGACCCGGTTGGCGCCTGTGTGGGGCAGAAGGGCCTGCGGGTGCAGAACATCGTCGACGAGCTGCAGGGGGAGAAGATCGACGTTGTGGAGTGGTCGCCCGACCCCTCGGTGTTCGTGGCGAAGGCGCTCTCGCCGGCCCGGGTGACGCAGGTGATCTGTGACGAGGCCACCCGTACGGCCCGGGTGATTGTGCCAGATAATCAACTGTCCCTCGCCATCGGCAAGGAAGGGCAGAACGCCCGCCTGGCCGCGAAGCTCACGGGATGGAAGATCGATATCAAGTCTGAGTCGCAGGCTGCCGCCGGCGTCTGGGACGTTCCGGGCCTCGGCGAGTAAGGCGGGAGCCGCCCGTTGACGGAGAGGGGGTGCGGTGATGGCCAGAGGGCAGCAGCCCCGGGTGAAGAAGGTTCCGCAACGCATGTGCGTCGGCTGTGGCCAGATGCGGCCCAAGAAGGAGCTGATCCGGATCGTGCGGACGCCCGACGGCGTCATCGACCTGGATACCTCTCCTTCGGGCAAGCGGCCGGGACGGGGCGCGTACCTGTGCCCCGACCGGGAGTGCCTGGCGAAGGCGATCAAGGGCAAGCGCCTGGAGCGAGCCCTGGAGCAGCCGGTTTCCGACGAGATCTGGGCCCGGCTCGAGGCAGGACTGGGGATGGTGAAGCCTGGTTGATGCCACCATCGCTGCGTGCCATGCTCGGGCTGTGCCAGCGGGCCCGGAAGCTGGTTTCGGGCGACCTGGCCGCAGAGCAGGCCCTCAGGCGTGGGCGTGCCGACCTCGTCTTGCTGGCGACCGACGCCAGCGAGCGCACCCGGGCGAAGTTTGCCCACCTGGCCGCACAAGCGGGGGTTCCCTGCTACTTCGTGGGAACCCGCGCCGAACTGGGCGGAGCGGTGGGCAAGGCGGGGCGTGCGGTGATCGTCGTCCAGTCTCGCGATTTCACGCGGGGTATGATTGGCATCCTTCAGCGTGAGGGTCTGGCGCCTGTGACAGGACGGGGGTGATCCGTTGGAGCCGAGGCTGCGCGTATTTGAACTGGCTAGAGAGTTGGGTGTGGACTCCAAGCGGGTGCTGGAAGTCCTTCAATCTTTGAACGTGGATGTGAAAAACCATATGAGCACCATCGACCAGAAGACCGCAGACCAGGTGGCCGGCGTGGTGAAGCGCACCGGCACCCAGAAAGGGGACGACTCGCCCGGCACCACGGCAAAGGCGGCCAAGCAGGCGGCTGCACCGAAGGTCCGGGAAGCGAACCCCGCGAAGGCCTCACTGCTCGAGGACTACTTCGGTGCCGGAACACGGCCACGCCGGCCTGTCGCAGAAAAGGGGGAGCGGCGCCCGCTGGCGGAGCGCCGTCCGCTCGCGGAACGCCGCCCGCTGGCCGAACGGCCGCTGGCGGAGCGTCCGCTGGCCGAACGCCGTCCGCTGGCGGAACGCCCCCTCGCGGAGCGCCCCGCGGCCGAACGTCCGGCTGGAGAGCGGCCGGCCGCCGGGCGCCCTGCTGCCGCGCAGCCTGCGGCTGAACGCCCTGCCGCGGAGCGTCCCGTCACGGAGCGCCCCGCGGCCGAGCGGCCCGCCGCGGAACGGCCTGCTGCCGAGCGGCCTGCCGCTACGCGCCCGGCCGCCGGGCCCGGCACCGGCGAACCCGCACCGCAGGCCGCTGTGCCGGCTGAGAACCGCACAGAGACGGTGAAGCCCGCCGAGCCCGCCAGGGCCGAGCAGCAGCCGGCCGCTTCTGCAAAGCCCGCAGCCGGGCGGGCGGCGCCGA